>QWCE01005763.1_pt1 | contig 11104 bp, 7 predicted proteins | sample 1972531 | NCBI WGS metagenome assembly QWCE01 (sample SAMN09866716, study PRJNA288562) | Human gut metagenome isolate term4_stool, whole genome shotgun sequencing... | reverse complement strand
CAAAGGGAGGGCAATACATATTTTTTAGGAGAAAACAAACAATTATCGTAAATAAAAATACTGTAAAAAATTTAAATTTACTTAATTTAGAACTTTTGGTACTTGCTTGTACTTTTTCATCAAGATTTTTCGATATATCTAAATACTTTTTATATACTTGTCTTTTTTCTTGAGAAAGCTCATCAAAAGCTTTTTCCAAATACTTCTCTTCTTCTTTTATCTTCAAATAAGTTTGAAGGTATGGATCATATAACTTTTTAGAATTTTCAATTTCTAACTTCTTTTTCTTTAAGTTGGAAATTTCATTTAATAATTCTTCTTTTTCTTTAAGTATTTTGGAGTCAATTTCTTGTTTTTCATAAGATAATTGCTTTTCTTTTAACTCAAAAAGTTTGTTTTTTTCAATAAACTTCCTTTCCAAACCAGAAAGTCTATCTAATGAGTTATCATACTCTTTTTTTAATTCTGTAATTCTTTTTACTTCAGAACTTACAATTCTATATTTTTCATATGCTTTTCCAAGTGGTTTATTAACGTTAGTTTTAGTCCCAATATCTCTTTTGAGTCCTTTTAAATATTCAACACTTTTTTTACTTGAAGTTAAATCTTCATAGTTTTCCTTATTCTTAAGCATAGTGTCTGTAATATATCTTGTAGATTCATCTTTAATTCCGACATTGTTCTGTCCAATTATTTTACTATTATTAAAAACCTCACTACTTACATTAAAAAAATATTCTCCAGGAAAACTTTTATTAGACTGTTTATATCCATTCAATGTTTCAGTAATATCTTTACCAGTTTTTTCGTTGTATATATTATATTCACCATTTTGAAAATTTCTATAAACTCTTAATATTTCTCCATCATTTTCAATTATAATAGAACCCTCATAATTAGAAGAACCCCATGGTTGATACTTTTCTAAATCTTCATTGTATCTGGTAGTTTTTAAATATGGTTTCACAAAACCATATAATACACCTTCGATAAATTTAACACATGTACTCTTTCCAGCTTCGTTGTCTCCCTTAATTAAAATAAAGTCGTCTCTTAAGTCGATTGTTTTATTTGTAAATTTTCCAAAGGCAGTTATTTCCAGTTTTAAAAGCTTCATGAATCCTCCCTCATTAAAGCATTTAATCCATATTTTAATATTTGTTCTTTTATATCATCATTTTCATTTAATGCATCAACCTTGTTTATAAAAATACCAATATGATTATCTTTATTTAACTCAGATATTTTTTCTATATCATAGTTTTCTTCAGTGTTGTCAATAACTTCAATATAATATACATATTTTTTAAGAGCTTCTTCAAGACCATCTATATCTAAAACAAAACCTATAGGAAGTTTTCCAGTAAGAGTCAATCTTATATAATTATTTTTATCACTTACAATAACATTCTTTTTTAAATGCTCTACCAAATAGTAGAAATCAAAATTTTCTCTTAAATCATAATTAACTAAGGTAAAGATTGAACTTGAAATAGGTATTAACTTTGAATATACTCTATGATTTTCAATTTCTCCCAAAATCGCTCCGTGAAAACCAGTTTCTTTAAAAGAAAGAGGTTCTATAGATCCGGGATAAATTATATTTTCTTTAAGTTTTTGTGGTTTATGAATATGACCAAGAGCAATATAGTCAAACCCAAGATCTTGTAATGAGTTTAATGATAAATTCATATAGTTAATATTAGGATTTAATACATCAGCATGTAACATTAGAATATTTATCTTGTTTTCATCTAATTTTACATGTTCAAAATATGATAATTTATTTAAAATCCTATCTGTATAGCTTATTCCATATACATTATAATCTTCGAATTCAAAACTTTTTAAACTATTATTTTGAAATACAAATACATTTGAAGGCAAGTTTAAATATCTAAACTTTGAAGTTTTCGAATAAGGATCATGATTTCCAAATATTACAAAAATATTAACTTCGGGTACTGCTCTAAACAAAGAATTAAGTCTTTCTAAAATAGAGATGGTTATATAATTTTCATTAAATATATCTCCACATAAAAAAATACAATCTACTCTTTTTTCCTTAGCACAAGAAAATAAACTTTCAATTGAATCCCATATATTCTCTCTACGGTTTTCCACTAATTCAACTGGCAAGTCTGAAGAGTAAAAATAAGATCCCAAGTGAAAGTCTCCACTATGCAAAAATGTTAACTTATCTTTTTTCATAATATCTATACTCTTCCTTCCTATCTTGTCTTATAAATATTTCCAAGATATCAAAACTTAATTTATATGCATTAAAAATTTTAATGAGTAAATCCCTTATTTTATTTGCTGGAAATTTTGTTTCAATATATACGCTATTTCCTATTGACTTTGCATTTCTAATCTTGTTTTTCTCCAAACTAAAATAGGTCTTCTTCCGTCCATTAAAATCAGTCTTTTCTGTAAAAGATCTAAATATAACTGGATCAAGCTTATAAAAATATTCACAAAGATTTATATATAGTTCATAGTATGAGTTAATCTTTATAATCTCTCCTCTATAGAGTCTATATCCTTCTGGCTTAGTATAAGTAAAATCGTGATCAAGAGTTACTTTGTTTGTAGTTATTTTACTAAGTTCAAACTCTTTTAATCTTAACTGGATATTTATTGGCTCAATAGACTCTAAAATAGAATTTGAAATATTCAAAAAATTTTCAATTTTTTCCCTGTCTTTTATTGTTAACTCATATTCTAAAGCTTTATTAAAATATTCTATTTGATCTTCCAGTGATGTTTTTATATTCAATACAAGCTCTGGATTCTTTTCTGTTAATTGGTCAAAAAATTTTTTCATATAATCCCTCTTTAGAGATATTCTTTTTTCAAATATTCTACAAACTTTCTCACATCATTCAATTCAAAAGTATCTACCTCAAAATTATTTTTATTTAAATCAGTTATAACGGCCTTTAATGGGTATGAAGATACTGTTTTTTTAGAATTACCCTCTCTTACTATTTCATATTTATTAAAATTAGAATCTTTAAGTCCTTCAATCAAAACTAAATCATAATCATTAGAATCTTTCAAAAAATAATTTATGTCTTTTGAAGATTTTTCTATAATTTGATATTTATAATCTGAGTATACTACTGAGGAATATGCCCCATTTAAAAAGGCAATATTAGAATCCCTATCATCTTCTAATATAAAGTCATGACCATCATGTTTAATATATTTTACTTTATATCCTTCTGAACTCAACAAATTTATAACTTTTGATATAAAAGTAGTTTTCCCAGAATTTTTTGCGCCACAAATACAAACTATATTGTCATTTATAAGTTTTTTATATTGAGATGGATAATTTATATTTGACAGGATATTAGATTTAAATTTGCTGAAATTTAGCGGAACTCTTTTAGCATTTTCATCATATAGAAGTTCCATAAGCTTATATTTTTTTTCTTCAATTCTATTTTCTATAACAGGTACTATACTTTTTGGATATATCGAAGCAAGTGGATTTAATTTCCCCTCATGTTCAAATGTAATTATCCTATTTTCATTTGAAATATAAGTTGATAAAAATTCTGCCACTTCACATCTTATAAATTGCATATCAACTCCTACTATAAAAACATTTTCTGTTTTTGCTTCTTTTAATATTTCAAGAATACCTGAAATAGGCCCTATATCTTTATATTTATCTCTTACAATTTTATAACCTTCTATTAAATTATCAGAATTGTTGTTAGAAATTATTATGGGATAATCTTTAAATTCATCTACCAGGTTTTCTAAAAAAGTTTTATTGTTATATTGCAATTTTGCTTTATCATATCCCATTCTGCTACTTTTACCACCTGCAAGAATTCCTATAGTTAAATTCATTTAAAATAAGTAAATAATCTTTACTTTATCTCCTTCCTTAATTTCTTCGTTTGGATTTTGTAAAACCAAACAATTACATTCGGATAAGTTAGAAATTACAGATGAGTTATTTAAACTTTCCAACTCTACAAACTCCCCATCAGTTTTAGCTCTTACAAATCTATTTATTTTGCTTGGTTTTAAATAACTATTTTTCACTATTCTTTCATATACCTTATTACTATAATAAGTACTTCCATAATACTTTTCTGCTACAGACCAAAATAAGACTTGGAAGTTTACCATGGCTGCAAATGGATTTCCTGATACACTAAGTATAATTTTGTCCTTATATTTACCTGAAGTAACTGGAGTTCCTGGTTTCATTTTAACTTTTTTAAATAGAGTTTTTATATTTAAAAGTTCATATATTTTTTCTATATAATCATATTTACCAACAGAAACACCACCTGTAGTAATAATAGCATCTACATCCTTAGCCTCTTCTATTGATTTTTTTATATTGTCAATATCATCATCCACAATCTTAGTTTCAACAACATCTATTTTATATTTTTCTAATATAGCTTTAATCATATAGGTTGAAATGGCATAAATTTTACCTTTTTCAAGCTTTTCACCAGGTTTAATTAACTCTGACCCTGTAGAAATCAAAGATACTTTTAAAGGTCTATATACTTTTACTAAGTTCAGTCCAATTCCTGCAAAAATTCCTATATGACCAGAATTAATAACAGTTCCCTTTTTTATTAAAGTTTCTCCCTTTTTTATATCTTCTCCAACAACACAATAATTAAAATGTTTTCCAACGGGATTTAAAACGTTAATCATATCATTTTCTATTATGACATCTTCCTGTTTAACTACACAGTCATAACCATCTGGCACATATGCACCAGTCATTACTCTTACACAAGTGTTTTTTTCATAAGGATAATCATTAAAATCACCTGCTGCATTTTCACCAATGACTTTAAATTTATTATTATCCTCTAAGTCTTTATGATTAAAAGCATATCCATCCATTGCTGACTTTGGAAAATCCGGTACATTTATATCTGAAATAATATCTTGTGCTAAAACATAGCCAGTTGATTCAAAAGAATCAATCTCAATAGTTTCATTACATTTATTTGTATTTTCTTTAATTTTTTCTATAGCTTCTTTTACAGTTAACATGTCACACCTTCTCAATAAATATTATATCAAAACCTTTAAAATTACTCTAATTGAAAAAGCCGATAGTAAAACTATCGGCTAATATCTATTTTTTTGATTGTATTTCATTTAATAAGTCTTTAGCAAACTCATCCACTGAAACTGAACCCTTGTCTCCCTCGTCTCTCTTTCTTACAGAAACAGTTTTTTCTTCAACTTCTTTTTCACCAACTATCAAACTATATGGTATTTTTTGAATTTGGGCTTCTCTAATTTTGAATCCAACTTTTTCAGCTCTATCATCAACTTCAGATCTTATTCCTAACTCTTTTAGCTTTTCATTTATTTCATAAGCATAGTCGTTGAACTTATCTGAAATTGGTAAAATTCTTGCTTGAACTGGTGCAAGCCATGCAGGGAACTTACCAGCGTAGTGTTCAATCAATATTCCTAAAAATCTTTCGATTGATCCAAGAATAGCTCTATGAACCATTACAGGTCTCTTTTTTTCACCATCACTGTCAACATAAGTTAATTCAAATCTTTCTGGCATTTGAAAATCTAATTGGATTGTACCACATTGCCAAGTTCTTCCAATTGCATCTTCTAAGTGGAAATCTATTTTTGGTCCGTAGAAGGCTCCATCTCCTTCATTTATTGAGTAATCAAAATCTTTTGAATCCAAAGCTTCCTTCAAACTATTAATAGCCATATCCCAATCTTCATCAGAACCCATTGAGTTTTCAGGTCTTGTTGAAAGTTCAACATTATATTTAAATCCAAATACAGAATAAATGTAATCACATAAATCTATTACTTTTGATACTTCCTCCTTAATTTGATCTTTTAACATATAAATATGGGCATCATCTTGTGTGAATGCTCTTACTCTAAATAGTCCATGAAGAGCTCCTGATAGCTCATGTCTATGAACAAGTCCCATTTCTGCAAGCTTTAAAGGAAAATCTCTATAGCTATGCATTCCAGATTTATATACTAATATAGATCCTGGACAATTCATAGGCTTAACAGCATAATCTTGGTCGTCTATTTTTGTAAAGTACATATTTTCTTTATAGTGATCCCAGTGACCTGATTGATGCCATAGAGATTCACTTAATATAATAGGTGTTTGAATTTCTCCATAACCTTCTTTTTTATGAACTTCTCTCCAGAAATTCATAAGCTCATTCTTCACTATCATTCCATTTGGATGGAAGAATGGAAAACCTGGCCCTTCTTCTTGGAAACTAAATAAATCTAATTCCTTTCCTAATTTTCTATGGTCTCTCTTTTTTGCTTCTTCTATGAAATCTAAATATTCTGTAAGTTGCTTTTGCTTTTCAAAACTTATTGCATAGATTCTTTGAAGCATGTTATTCTTCTCGTCGCCTCTCCAATATGCTCCTGCAACTGAAAGAAGTTTTACAGCTTTAATTTTTTTAATATCATATAGATGAGGTCCTTTACAAAGGTCTATAAACTCACCTAACTTATAGAAAGATATAATCTCATCTTCTGGAAGATGTTCAATAAGATCTACTTTATAATTTTCTCCTTTTTCTTTGAAGAATTTTACAGCTTCATCTCTTGGCATTTCATATCTTTCAACCTTGTGCCCCTCTTTTATAATCTTTTTCATTTCTTCTTCAATCTTTGGAAGATCTTCGTCAGTAAATCTGTGCTCAAGGTCAAAGTCATAATAAAATCCATTTGCAATTGCAGGCCCTATACCAAATTTAACATCTTTATATAATCTTTGTACAGCCAATGCCATAATATGAGCAGAAGTATGCCAAAATATTTGCTTTCCTTCTTCATCTTCAAACTTAACAAATCTTACATGACTGTCTTCTCTAATAGGTTCTTGTAATCCCATTATTCTATCATTAACTACCGCACCTAAGACAACCCTTGCAAGTCCTTCTGAAATATCTCTTGCAACTTCTCCAAGTAAAACTCCTGATTCATATTCTCTAACAGATTCATCAGGTAAAATAATTTTTATCATCTCTGCCTCCTATTATAAATAAAAAAGACTTCTCCATCCCTACATACTGTAGGGACGAAAAAGCCGTGGTTCCACCCTAATTTCTTCTCAATTAATTATTCACTCCAGATTAGTATTCACATATTCATTTACTTATGGAAACTCTCAGCTATGTTACCAATCTCTTGAAGTTTAAATATGTTACTTGGATCCTTCATCATTTATAAATATTTAATTAAATCCTCATATGAGCAAGAGATTTGCTCTCCTGTCTTCATATTTCTTAAAGAGTAAGTTTTTGTTTTAACTTCCTCTTCTCCAATGATAATCGTATAAGGAACATTTAACTTATCAGCATATCCAAATTGCTTTTTAAGTTTACCACCTTCCAAATAGATTTGTATCATCTTATCATCTTTTCTAAGTTCTGTCAATAACTCTATACCGTTACTTTCATACCCTTTCATAGGTATTATTAAACAATCGGTTATGTGTGCATTCGACTCCTTCAAAAGATTAGATTCATTTAGTTGATAAAAAAGTCTTGTTAAACCAATACTCATTCCAACTCCTGGAAGTTTTTGTTTTGTATAGTTCTCAGCTAAATTTTCATATCGTCCACCAGAGCAAACTGAACCGATAGATTCATATCCTGTTAAAATAGTTTCATACACTGAACCAGTATAATAATCAAGTCCTCTTGTAATACTTAATTGAATTTGTATATTTTCTTCCTTTACTCCAAGTGCCTTCATATTCTCATAAACAAACTTTAATTCTTTAAGACCTTCTTGAAATAATTCATTGGAGATGTTAAGTCCTTCCAAGTATTCAATAATTTCATCATTAGTTCCTTTTGTAGCAATAAAATCTAATAATTTATCAATAACTTTAGAATCTAAACCATAGTCAATAAACTCATTTTTTACGTTATCTTCGCCAATTTTATCAAGTTTATCAATTGTCCTTAAAGTAAAAATAAAATCATCAAGACCTATTGACTCAAAAAATCCATTTAGAAGTTTTCTATTGTTAAAAAGAAATTTAAAATTACTAAATCCAAGTTTTGTAAATACTTCACTCATTGCTGCTGGTATTTCTGCATCATTATAGAGAGAAAGTTTTTCATGTCCTACTATATCAATATCACATTGGTAAAACTCTCTATATCTTCCTCTTTGATTTCTCTCTCCCCTATATACTTTAGCTATGTGATATCTTCTAAAAGGAAAATTAATATCACTAAAATATTGTGAAACATATCTTGCAAGTGGAACAGTTAGGTCATATCTAAGACCTATCTTGGAAGATCCTTTTTCAAATGCATATACCTGTTTAGAAGTCTCTCCTCCACCTTTAGCAAAAAGTATCTCCTGCTTTTCCATAACAGGGGTGTCAAGTGGTAAAAAACCATACTTTTTAAATGTTTCTTCAATCGTATCTTTAATTTCATTAAATAATATCTGATCCTGTGGCAACAATTCCATCATACCTGATAAAATACTAGGTTTAATCATTTATTCCTCCTCTTATACCTATAATAGAACCCAAATCTATAAATTCACAGTCCTTAGGATAATAATGTTTTATATTTTCATTTTGAAGTATTTCAACTAACTTGTCACTATATTTATATCTTTCTAAATTTCCATAAAATAATAATTCATCTTCTGAAATCATTCCGCCACATCCACCAATAAATCCTGTGTCATATCCAGGTAAATAAATATCTCCAAATGGTATTAAATAACAGTTTATTCCATTAATCGAATAGGCTTTATAAAGTCCTTTATCGGAAGTTATAACTGTGTCTTTACCAATTATTAAAGATGAACACTTACTGTAACCTTGTTTAACTAATATTGGTTTCGAATTTCCCAACAAATTTTTTTCTATATTTAAATCAATACAGTTTTCCTTGTAAAAATAATAATCTTTGCTCCTTGAAACATTTAGTGCTACGTCATTTGGATATAATTTATTTAACTCATTTGATGATGTAATAACTTCGATGCCATATTTTTTTAATTTTTCTCTATAATAAGTTTCATGTTTATTATAGACTACAATTTTTTTATAATCTATAGGATGAACTGCCATGTCAGGATGATCCTTTACTGGATCATCTATTTCTTCTATGGGTAATGTTTTTATAATATCTATTTTAAAATCACTGAGTAACTGTTTAAAGCCTTCGCTTATTTTATAGCTTACAATTACGGCTTTAACTCTATCTTTAAATACAAATGGATTTATTTTTTTCACCCCTATTTAATGTAGTCTAACCTGAATTTAATAAAATAATAAAATTTAAAATCTTCATTAAAACTACTTTAAGAAATTGGAAATAAAGTCTAAAATCTGATATAATTTTTATAAAAGTATCCAAACTTTATCATCATAGACCTATGTACATAATGATTTTCAAATTCTTATATAATTTAATTTGACTTTTGTACAAAATTATTGTATCATAAAGCTTGTAGTTAGTTAAATATTTAAAATAAAATATGATTTTTCAACATATACCCAATAACGTAGGCTTTGCGAAGCAAAAAAAGAATTAGCGAGTGAGGAATAAAAAAATATTTTAAAAAAACTTCTTAACATAAAAATTTAATAGATATGCCCAGATAGCTCAGTCGGTATACGTAAGTGTCCCATTTCCCACAGGAAATGGCGGCAATGACTTAGGCTTTGCGAAGCAAAAAAAGAATGAGCGGATGGGATATAATAAAATAATCTTTTAATGACAAGTATTAACAAATACATCTATATTATGCGCCCAGATAGCTCAGTCGGTAGAGCAGAGGACTGAAAATCCTCGTGTCGCTGGTTCGATTCCGGCTCTGGGCACCAAGAAATATTTGCGGAAGTGGCTCAGTGGTAGAGCATCGCCTTGCCAAGGCGAGGGTCGCGGGTTCGAGTCCCGTCTTCCGCTCCAATATGGCGACATAGCCAAGTGGTAAGGCAAAGGTCTGCAACACCTCTACCCCCGGTTCAAATCCGGGTGTCGCCTCCAAGGTAGTATATCAAATGATATACTACTTTTTTTATTTCATAGTAAAATCCTCTTTTCATTTATTTTAATAATATTTTTTTACACAAAAAAACTACCTTTAAAGGTAGTTTTTAGGACCAGAAAATAAGCCGTGTTCTGTTTTTGATAATCATCTATCTACCCTTATTGTTACCAATAAGGTCAAGCGATCTACCTATGGTGTAGCGAGCAACTACATTGTTCCATCTTGATCTTGCACCAAATGGGGTTTACATAGCAACTTAGTCGCCTAAGTCCTGGTGAGCTCTTACCTCGCCTTTCCACCCTTACCATAAATGGCGGTATCTCTCTGTTGCACTATCCTTAGGGTCGCCCCCACTGGACGTTATCCAGCATCCTGCTCTGTGGTGCACGGACTTTCCTCGTTGTTTCACGCGATTATCTTTTCTACTCCATAATATTATAACATACTAAATGATTTTTCTTTTTGAAATATCAAATTTAAAAATATTAATCTCTTCCTCAACAAATTTGGAAAAGTATTTGAATAAAAAATCTATAGAGTCTATTTCAGAATTATAATGTCCTATATCTAAAATAGATAGATTATTTTCAGAAGCTTTCTGCCCGTCGTGGTATTTTATATCTCCTGTTATAAGTAAATCTATTTTTTCATCAATACACTTATCTATTGCAAAAGCACCACTACCACCCATTACAGCAACTTTTTCAACTTCTTTATTTAAATCTCCATAAGAAACTATACTACTTAAATTTAATCTGTCTTTAACAAATTCTGCCATATTAAATAAACTAATTTTTTCTATTTCAGATTTTTTTCCAAGACCATTTTTAGAATTTTCTTCTTTAAAAAGAACTTCATTATTCTTTAATCCCAATTTTTCTGCAAGAATATTCGAAACACCAAAACTAACTTTGTCAAAGTTTGTGTGTGCAGAGTATACTGTAATTCTATTTTCAACTAAGCGTTCTAAAATTCTTCCTCTATTTGAATAAAAATCTAAAGACTTTATTTCTTCAAAAAAGAATGGATGGTGAAGAAATATAAAGTTTGCATTTTTTTCTAT
>QWCE01005755.1_pt1 | contig 11113 bp, 9 predicted proteins | sample 1972531 | NCBI WGS metagenome assembly QWCE01 (sample SAMN09866716, study PRJNA288562) | Human gut metagenome isolate term4_stool, whole genome shotgun sequencing... | reverse complement strand
CGAGGCCTGTTATTGGTAGTCTTATTATCAGGCCGCATCATGAGAGTAATGCCATCAAAATCAGTAGGGATCCAATCATGATTGTGAGTGCGGAATTCCATGTGCTGCTCATTATTCGTGGAAAAGACCAACAATGCTCTTCCATCTCGACACAGTTGAGTGGTTCGTTCCCAGAGTAAATCCCGAATTCTTCCACCGGGATTTCCTACGAAAACACCAGGGGCTATTTCCAGTACCCATTTTGTGAGGTCACCTCGCAACCCAGCGGGACACGCGGTTATGACAAGTACCATCATGATGCTGTCTGTTCCTCATAATTTACGCCAGCTGGAACAACTTGAAGTTCATCCCATAAAAACAGGTCTCCACAATCTGTGCTCAATTCTTCAGGGATATTCATAAGTTCCTGCAGGTCATGAACCATTCTTGGGATTAGTCGAGTGGACACTATTTTGTCGCGAATAACATGTCTGACAGAAACAGGCTCTCCTGCCCAGGTTTGGGCAGTAGCTTCAAAAGCTGCAGGGATGGAAATCTCAGCCTTGTATAGGTCAGCGATATCGTAGACAAGAGAACTGTCTGTTCCCGTATGAACGATCCCAAGAGAAGGTATGAAGCCTAAACCGGTGATGACAGCGTATGCGACACCATATAACGCCGCTGTCCCCTCACTGAGAGCCTTATTTATATCATCCCCTGTGTCAAAGTCATGAGGATCATAGGATCTTTTGTCCCAAGGAATCCCTGTTCGAGCAGCCTCGCGAACATAAATATTCTTCACTCGATAGCCTTCACGACCACGCAGCTGCTGCATCGTCAGGCGGGAAACATCTTCATTGGGAAACCGCATTTCGTACATTCTGCGGGCGCATCGGAGCCTGGCACGCTGATTACTCCAAACCTTTACTTGGGCTTCGGCCATGGCGGAGGATCGAGCAGGGGAACGACCATGTGCATAGTAGCGGACACCGTTTACACCTACCCACACTGTGGATGTTCCCGCATCACCCAGTAAAGCTATTGCCGCATGTGTAACTTTCGTTCCAGGACCAAGAAGAACAACGGAAATCTGCGTTGCTGGCACATGCGCCGTTCCACGCTCATCAGTGATAGTAAGAGCGTTCCCGGAACGATTGACCACTGCACGCTCTACATAAAGGAAAGAGATTCTATTCTCCATCCGCCCAAGAGCTTGCCGCTCTATAGGTGTCTGACTTGGAGTCTTCCCCATCAAGAATCTCTTTTTGCAAGAGTGAGCAACCCGCAACCATAACCACGTGCCCGACCTATGCCGTTCATTAGAGTATGGCGAAGCGCAGCTGCATCTACAACAGTTAACTCTCCTTCAAAGCGTGCAGTGGTAATACAAACCATATTGCGGGGCTGGTGAGGGTTGCGTTGAAAGGACAAAAGGTGAGATTCAATCACCCTTGCAGTGACAATGTCATCAGAAGAGACACTGAAGCCATGCCTCGGAGCATTCGCCAGCAGCCAGTTAAGTTGAGTGTTCACCGTCGTTAAAGGAACAACTTTTCCACGTGTGCCTCGCGATTGTGGAACGTTCTTTGTCGGGTTCGCAACTAGTTCAAAATGCCACTGTTGGCCATTCTTAATGGCATGAATAAACTGGTCATATTCAGCGATTTGGCCTGGTCGCGTATCCCATCCGGCCTGTTCAACAATATGTTCAACCGTAGGTTTTTCCGGTCCAACAATATAGAGAACATGTTCGTGCGCAGCCTTGTGACGGTCCACGCGCCACAAGATACGCCCGTGCTCTTTACTGATATCCGGTGGGAAAGCAGCTGATACAGCAGCGTGCATAGCTTCAGGGTTGATGAGTAGATGACGGCCTCCTCTCCTACGTTCATTGAGAAGGACACGAGTAAAAGTCGTCATACAGAAATCACCGCCTCAAAAAAAGAATCATGTTCCGTACCGAGTTCATTCACCACAATCTTTGGTGCGTCCTCGATAACAGTGCGCCATCCATACTGTCGATGCTCAGGGGAGAAACTTAGCGGGACATCATGACGCAACTCTCCGATCTCCCCAGGTTCCGCATCACGGTAGATAGGGAGCTCTACGTGACGAGAGCGAGACTTCTTGTACGCCGTAGAAGCATGCCACTTTTCATGGTTATGAAGGGCTTGTACGGCGGGTTTATCAACAATTCCTTGTACTAGGTCTGCTGATACTGGGCATGATCGCCTCCCTAAGAAAAGAGGAAAGGCAGGATGGTTCAACGCATGAGCCAATCCTTCGAGAATCTCCTGGTGAGGTGATTCAACAGCGACAAGGAATGATGCGTCAGAAAGAAAATATCGAGTGACAAGGGTGGCATCAGCTTGTGGATTAATCTGCCAGGGTTGCGCAGTTTGATAATCGCGTAACAAAGTACCTGATTGATCAACTCTGACAGCAAGTTTTAATTTAGTGAGATCCTCAATAGGGTCACTTCGTCGTCTACCCTCAGCTGCTGCAAGCAATCCAATAACACCAGATTTACTGGGAGTCGCGGCTGTAGCTCGAGTAGTGTACCTTGACTCATCACCCCAAGACTGCATAGGAGCCCTCAACAGGAGTAACAGTGAAAAGGATGACATATCTTTACTCCGCCCGGAGAACTTCCTGCACCTGAGCAGAGAGTGTAGTCATAGTTGTGGAGGTAGAAAGCTCTGCGAAAGAAGAACCGAGCGTACCTAGCGCAACGACGAAGGAAGCTTTCGGCACAAACCCGTAGGTTTCTTCCACGTGTTTTTCCTCTTGTGCCATTTTCTCCGCCGCTACTTCCCGCCTAGTCTTGCCTTCTCGCTCATCAGATGTGACAGCCTCTTCAAAAGCATTCACGAGAGAAACCGGACGGGTATCTCGAATAGCAACATAGATAAGCTCGGGAAGAGTCTGATTCGCAAACGTGTTGATCTTCCCCGTGGGGAGTGACTCCGTAAAAGCCTGGAGAAAATATCCAACTGCTTCGCTAGCAGCATCCTTCGACCCCAGATTATGAGCTAAACCATCAACATTGATAGTTGCATAGCGGTACAAGGTGGAAGACATCATCTGCACAGTGCCGATCATTCCAGCTCCGGCTTCTTCTGCATCCTCCACAATGTCATCAACGGCAGTGAAATAATCGAATTCGGGCTCTGTCCCATGAACACTGATTGCGTGAGCTACCTGCACAGCGGCGTCCACATTGTAAGAAGGAGCATCGGCGAGCATCCTGCCAAACATGGCGACATCTACTGAGTGCTCAGTATCCAGAATGGATTTGGCTTCTTTCTTATCAATCTTTTCACCGTGGTTTTGTGAAATTATTTCAGCTGCGCGTGTTATCTGATGAGGACTCAAAAAAAGAAGATATCCGGTCTCTGGGTAGGATTCTCCTCTACTACGATCGTCCTCTGTAGAGGCGCTCTTCTTAGGTTTTTCCAGCTTGATGCCAGCAGCTTTAAAAAGGTTTTCAACTCCTTGAATGACCTGTTCTACAGGCCAGTCTGGATTCTGTTCCTGCACCAATTCAGCAATTTTCCCAGGAAGTTTTTTGGAGCGAAATCCTACAAGTGAAGAATCAATGTTTTGTTCCATATATTGTCGGATAGCGCGTTTCCAAGACTGGGACGATACACGTTGGCGTGGGACACCTCCGAAAACGGCAGTTTTAGGAGCTCCTGTATCATCGCGGTTGATGAGGCTCGGCGGAACGGTATGCAAAGCGTGAATATCAACAATGAGAGTCATGATCTTCCTCTTTCTTCAGAATTATTGATGAGTCGAATTGGTTTGACTGGCGCGGTAGACGCCAGTGGCAATATCTCTTCCCCAGCGAAGTTGCACACCAGGGCGGGATATTGTGTATGAAAGGCGGCGCAGATCTTCCGCCAAAGAGCCATAGTCGCAAGGGATCTCTCTTCTGCGAAGAAGATTAATGAGAGAACGCATATGAATCATTCTGGAATTCTCATTTCCAGCCAGCAGCATGGCATCAACCCTCGGTTTGATCGAGGCTGATTCATTGAGACCAATCAGCATTCCACACGCTGTTGCAAACGACACCTGTGGATTATGCATAGGACTCGTTGCGGACTCCATGTGAATCGAAAAAAGAGTCATTGCTGCAAAGGCTGCTCTCTCACTAGGAGATGGCGAATCTCCTCTACCAAGAGCTTTTTCCTCAAGACGGGGGTTTAATGTCATGAGTACGTTCTCAAATTCCAAAGGATATTTCGACGGGTCGAGAGTGGATACCCTACGTAACGATGCCAATATCGCTCTGCTGGAGTGCATACGAGCATCGCCAGCGTTGCCTAGATAATCTTTTTGGAGATGAGTACAAGTAGCATCAACAGCAACTCTCAGTGGTGCAGTGCGGTATGCGGAAGTGTAGTCATCCGACATCACGAAATGCCATCCTTTCTATCTGAAGTGTGACCATGGGACTTCTTCTCAGGTGCAGTGGAGGGAAGAATTTTATTAAGTCTTCCCGCAAGCTGCCGGTAACACGTTCCTGCAGAGGTGATGCTTCCTGTAGTGGCATCAACGACCCCAACAAGTGCTTTAGGGCCAGCTCCCCGCAGCAAGATTTTTGCTTGATCTTCTAAATGATGCCGAACAATCTTCTCCCAGTGAGCAGTGGCTTCGATGACCTCATCGAAGCTATTGGCGTGGAGATTCCTTAACCACTCAGTGAAAAGTGGCTCAAGGATGGCGAGAACGCAATCTGTGGGAGAGCTCTGGAAGGAATACTCTCCCCCTGCTGCAACAAGCAGCATGCCTGCATAACTACCAAGAGCGACAGCCGCGTTTTTGGTTGCCAATGCAGAACGGCGGACGGCATTTCTAGACTCTGCTGAGTTGCTGGTCAAAAGGGCGGTGGGAATTCCCATGCTTGTGCTAACGGTGTTAGTCACTGACGCAGCTTGTGGACCATAGGCCAGCGATACCAGTTTTACGTCAAGAACTTGAGGTATTTCATTAAGTTCACTTGATAGCGCGGCTAAAGACGTGAGAATCCGTGGTTGCTGTGGAGGCTTACCTCTCCCCTCAAAAGTGTCGCCCTCTGCTATAAGCAACGCGTCTAATGACCTCCACACAGTTCTTTCAGAGTCATAGGGGCGTGGGTAATAAACGTCATAACCCTTTTTCGATTTATTGGTAGAAAAACGGTATGGCGTCATAGGGTCGGCGAGAATGTTAGCCCCAGCATCAGGAATTCGATCCCCATTAGAGATGAGAACACGTGAAACACGATTATCTTCATCGAGGAAGAGACGAATGCGTCGGCTTTGCCATGTTGCTAAATCAGCAGGTCCTTGAGGCTCCGCGGGGGATACAGGCCACATGTGTGTAGGAGAGTGTTCAGCTCGAGCCCCAGGACCATCCGGTATTCTTTCCCATACAGGGTGATCGTCCTTCCCATAGAGGGCACTAGCTGTTGTGTTCAAGAGGAAAGTTTCAAACAAATCCACTCCAACAACAACAGTCCCTCCAGTGAGGCCAGACCACCCTTGCCCTATGGGATAGCCTTTTCCGCCCTTAACACGTGAATCTCCGACAGCTCCCGATTTAATACCAGAGAAATCAAAAGCCTGAGTATAAACGAGCCACCGGGCTGCTTCGTCTAACGTCAGGTATTGTTTTCGTTCGCCAGCTCGCATGGTGAAGTAATCACTGTTAATCTCCGGCATCAGGAGACCAACCGGCTTACTATCATCATTTGTAGTATGCAGATCTGCCACTTGCATGAAAGGCATAGTGGGGTGGAGAAGATCAAAGCGTTCCTCGAATTGAGCTAGATACTCCACTACACAGCGGTCCGCTTTCTCCTCTTTAAGACGGAGCCACGTCTCTTCAAACCACATCCCGAAATCAAAAGTATCTCCGTGGGACACATGTGTTTCCGGATGGTGAGCGCGCCAAAAGATAGCCAATAGTAATCGAAGAATCGCATAATCTTGGGCAGGAGAATCCCCCTGCAAACGCACCATAGTGCTTTCCCCAGTGAAAATGTCACGTATTCCTGATGTTACTGGGTTTCCGGCAGAATCCTCTCCCTTTACCCAAGGCTCACTCAACAATGAGTAGTTCATTTCATTACTCTCTCAACCTCGAGACCCAAATCCGAAGAATAGATCACATCAAACTGGCCGACGCGGGCCGTACGCTCTTCATTGAAACGTAGAGCAACTTTGCCCTTTAACAATGGTTGCTGAGCCCAACTAGTCGGCGTCATGTTTTCTAAGTCGGTAATCACTTCCTCAAAATCTGCATCACGTCGCGTCATCCAGGCCGGCAGACGTAAAGTCACACCAGCTAGCTGTAGTGCTTGCCGAAAGGAAAGCTCCGACGTATCAAAAATTTCTTCGATCCATGGCTCATCCATCGGACCATAGCCGCCATTTCTATCCTGTTGAATAGCAATAGCTTCGATAGCTGGTTCAGCATCTCTTACCTGGGCGTACCCCTCCTCTTCAGAACGTCGAGCATTGTTTGGGGATATTAACTGCCCGAATAGAGAGGGAAGGTGAGATGATTCCCGTGGTCTTGGTATACGAAAAGTGCTCGCCCGAGACTCCGCACGGTCTCGTTGTGCGTCGCTTGAAGCCCGAGATTTTTCCCATGCTTCCTGCCATTCCTCAGGCATATCCTGTTCTTCTTTATAGACACTTCTTACCAGTGGAGAAATATCATCAGGGCGATGGAACACTTGCGGAATGTGAAGGTAGGTAGTCATGAGGAGCTTCTTGTCATAGACAGCTTCTGTACCGGTATCAAAAAGAGGTACAGGTTTCTCTTCCTTAATTCCTCGGATGTATATCGTGGGTGACTGTAGTTTCAGAGGGCGATCACTCATAGGACGTTGATGGCGGAAAAGCCTTCCAGCACGTTGAATGAGAAGATCCATCGGGGCAATATCAGTAATGAGAACATCAGCGTCTATATCTAGGCTCTGTTCTGCCACCTGCGTAGAAACGATGACAAGGCGATCTGGACGTCCAGTACCACGGTGTTGATGTGGTCCAAGGATATCCCGCAGTCGATCTTCTTTTGCTGACCGAGCTGTAGCGGTGAATGCTGAGTGATGTAACTCAACTTCCTCCGGGAACGCTGAAGTGAGTTTACGGAAAAGATCCTGAGCTCGGCGGATAGTATTACAAATGACGAGCGCTATACCCCCGTCGGAAAGTGCGTCTTCGAGAAGATCCGCTACGGTCTCAAGTGCATCATCAATGAGAGTGAGCTGTGCCTCCATGTCAGTACGGCGTGAAGGAACCTCTTGAATGTGAACTCCCTCCTCGTTCACCAGTGTGATCAGAGGATAAGCTTCGTTCTCCAGCATTCTGTATTCATCTGATCTCAAAGGCTCGCGACAACCCTCTTCCGCATAAGCCTCAACTAGTGCCTTCTTCTGCTCTGGCGGGAGAGTAGCAGACATCATGATGATGCTTGTTCCATATCTAGCGAGCCATTGCACGGTCGTCGCTAAGTACGACGACATATAGGCGTCATAGGAGTGGACTTCATCAATGATGATGATTTTTCCCGCTAAACCAATATGGCGAAGCATCGAGTGGCGCATCTGCAACGACAGAGCAAGAACTTGATCTATGGTTCCCACAACAATATTGGACAGAATGCCCTTCTTATTTCCAGACATCCATTGTGAAGCGATGACGGAGCCGCCCTCAGCTTCATCAATGCCAATAGAGGTGTAGCCGTGTCGCAAACTTCTATAAAGAGACGACAATTTATTGCGAGAATGTGCGAGATATAAAGATGTCACACTGTTACTAACAGTGGAATAGCGAGTCCAGTCCACAGTACGTTGGAAGAGACCATTAGCCGTCGACATTGTAGGTGCCGCAAAGAAGATACCTTGAGAGCCCTGCTGTACACCGGCAATAGAAGCGGCCGCAAGACCAGCCTCCGTCTTCCCTTCCCCTGTGGCGGCTTCAATAAGCATAAGGAAAGGACTCCCACTCCTGCGGGCCATGTTTACTGCAGCTATTTGTACTGGTCGAGGACACATAGTAGTTGGCCAGCCGAATGATTGACGGAAAAGTTGATCTACTTCAGTAGGAATCTTTTGTAACTGCCACGATCCAGTGAGATCAACACATTTCACTGCCCTACGCAGACGCTCTAACTGAGTACCTTCTTCATGAAGAGGGAAATAGTCCTGGTTTGAGGCGATCCAGTCAGCCATAACAATAAGACCAGTTAAAAGCTCCTCACTATCCGCCATCAGACGAATCCGCGGAGAAGAAAAAGTCTCCAGGAGCGGGCCAATGCCGCTTATATCAGCCATCCCCTCAATGAGTTCATGATGAATGACTGCCCATTCCTCCGGGTAAGAAGAGAAAATGCTTTCTGCATCCTTACGCAGTCCAGAGTTTGGCGTCATACCATGATGCGCATCCACAACATATGAGAGAGAATTAGCAAGCCTCTTTGTTACCCCACGCTCTTGCAACCATTGTGAGACAATGCGTCCCGATGCGACAGAGTGTGGAAGACGGTCGTGGATAGAAATAAACAAAGTCTCGGCAGAATTCTCTAAACGAAGACCATGTTTCGACATGGCGGTGAATAAGTGTTGATAATCAACCCTGTCTTCTATCTGGCGTACAAAAGTAATGGTTGCTTTCCCGACATCGTGAACGCCCGACAGAAATATATAGAGGGCTCGACAATCATCCTCACTAAGACTTAATAGCTCGGAGAGTTTCTTTTTTATCGATGGGGAAACCCATTTCTCCCACAAATATGCTGCTACACAGGCTGCATCCAGAAGATGTTGGGGGAGATTAAGCCATGCTCCTTCTTCACCTGTTTTTGCCCAAATTGCACGAGCCTGCGGGCTGCATGATTGCACCCAATCATTTTCATCTTCAGCAAATTGGAGGTAAAAATGCTTCGTAACCATAGTGCCCTCCTGCTGACCATCTGAAGAAGCTCACTATCTACGAAAGATTCCTTAAGTAGATTTTCTTGCTGGTAGCTACATGCTATCGAGAGGGTGTGACATTTTTAGGCGATCGGAAAAGCGATAGAACAGAAGATCGTTGACGTTACACGTAATTTCTCCTTAGAGAAGCCGCGTAGCATCGCCGCTTGCTGGACATAACTCACTGCCACCGCAGCCAACTTATTAGGACGCGTAGTGAGGTGGAAAGCGACAGCGGCGCTGAAATGTTAGTTGTTGAGGTTGCGGATGCCGGCTTCTTCGAGGTCGGCGACAATACGGTGGGGGTTGACGCCAATATCGCCCCAGGTGACGACCTCGAGGGTATCGCGTTGGCGGTTCTCCATGGCGGGGAGAGGTAGGGGGAGAGTGTGGTGCTGGTCGTACTCGGTGCGGAGGTCGGCCCAGTCCTCGACGCGGGCGATGTCAAAGGTGAGCATGGGGAAACGTTGGATGATGCCGCTGGGGCGGTCGATGCGGAAGCCGTGGATGGAGTAGAGGGGGTAGACGTGGTCGCGGAAGGTGCGACGCACGTGTAGGTCGGTGTCAGTGATGACGAGGCGGGGGCGGCGGATGAGGCCGGCGAGTCCACTGCAGATGACGATGAAGGCGGCGAGGATGAGGAGAATCTGTCCGCCGATGCTCACGTTGGGCATGAAGGAGAGGGCGAAAAGGATGGCGCCGATGATGATGCCTACGATGCGCCAGGTAATGTTCGGCGACCATGCGTACCGGATGGGGTTAGCGGATGGCATCAACACATTTCTCCACAGGGTTATCCACATTGTGGATGAATTACAGAGGTGTAATTCACAGAATAATTATTCTTAGTTGTCGTACCAGCAATCATAATACAAATCTAAGAGGAAAATAGATTGGGCTATGCACACATGTCTTTATCCACAGCCTGTGGATTCTGTGGATAACTTTCTAAAGCGGGAGAGTGGCACCCGCACCCACACAAAAATCCCCGATGCGCAAAGCATCGGGGATTATCACGTTACGCAATCGCTCGAGCAGCTATCGATACGGTCGAAACCGACACGGACAAACTGCCACAAGCAGATGGCAGCGAGCTAACGCCACCGCAACGTCATTAGAAGACCGATCACCATCAGGCCAAAGGCAATCGCGTAGTTCCAGGCACCCAAAGTATCCACAAACGGGATAATGCCACGGCCGGCCACCAGGTAGTACATGATGATCCAGGCAAGGCCAAGCACCAGGCAGATACCCATAACAACGAGCCACACGATCGGGGTGGTCGCCTGCTTCACCTTCACGGGAGTACGGCTCACACCCTCAGAAAGGTCAGTCTTCGTCACTTTCGACTTAGGCATAATGTCCTTTCACGGCCACCGCACTTTGCGATGGATTACCCTCCTAATCTACCAACGCACAGCTAAAAGGGCACATTTCGCTTACACAACTGCATAACCCAGCCCGTAAACTAACACCCATGAGCACCGAGCCAGCATCCTCTCCTGCCTCCAGCCAACCTGGTGTCGTCAGCACCAACCCCGCCGACAACACCGCCATGCACCCCGATGTCAACGCCAACCCGGGGTTCTGGCAGCTCCTCATCTTGGGCTTCCAACACGTCCTCGCCTGCTACGCCGGTGCCGTCGCCGTCCCTCTCTTCGTGGGATCCGCACTGGTCCAGGCCGGAAAAATGGATCCCAGCTACATCCCGCACCTCATCACCGCGGACCTCCTCGTCGCCGGCATCGCCACCATCGTGCAATCCATCGGCGTCTGGCGCTTCGGTGTCCGCCTCCCTCTCATTCAAGGCTGCACCTTTTCCGCCGCCATCCCCATGGTCACCATCGGCAGCCAATACGGTCTGGGTGCCATCTACGGTGCCGTCGTCTGCTCGGGACTCTTTATCATCCTCTTCGCGCCGTTGTTTTCCCGCCTCCTGCGCTTCTTCCCACCCCTGGTGACGGGTACCGTCCTCCTCATCATCGGCCTCACGCTCATGCCGGTGGCGGCAGACTGGGTAGGAGGCTCATCTGCCGCAAAAGCCAACGGTAGCTTTGGATCTGGACTCAATATCGGTATCGCCATGGGCGTACTGCTGCTTATCCTCATCATCGAACGCTTCGGGCCCGGCTGGCTGGCCCGCATCTCCGTCCTCGTCGGCAT
>QWCE01010570.1_pt1 | contig 11134 bp, 4 predicted proteins | sample 1972531 | NCBI WGS metagenome assembly QWCE01 (sample SAMN09866716, study PRJNA288562) | Human gut metagenome isolate term4_stool, whole genome shotgun sequencing... | reverse complement strand
TGCATCAAAAGTGCCGCCAGTTATTGTACCTCCTGAAATCTCTATTGTACCGTCTTTATTCAACGCAGCGTATACTCCGGCATTTGTCATATCAGAAAGAAGTTCGCCGAGTGTAGTGGTTGTTCCAACTGTAATTGTAGTATATTCATTACTGGAATTTTTGATAATAACAGTCTGTCCGTCGGTTATATTAATACCATCGCCCAAATCTTTCAGAAGGGTATCGGAAGTAGCGGTTGTTGTCTGTGTAATTATTGTCTTATGGCTTAAATCTCCGGATATTTGTGTATTAGAATAAATATCAGAATTTAATCCGAGAGCTTCTATGATATTTGTTGTACCCTCGTCTGTAATTCTAGCATCATTGATTGTTAAAATGCCATCAGCATCGAGCTTTATATCAATATTCCGTTTTTGCAATTCATCTATAAAGCCGCCAAGGGTAGTTGTTGAAGTTATGTTGATTAAGTAATCAGAGTCGTTTGCGTGTATTGTTACAACACCATCTTTTACGCCGAGAGCTGATAATAATGTATCTTCTGTTGCGACTGAAAATACGGTGTCAGTTGATGAAATTTCAAGAGAATCGGAAGTATAACCTTCGTTAACACCTTCAAAATGAAAGGCATCGGAAATACCCGTATTATCTATGTCATTGATATCATTCTTATCAATATCTACAAAAAAGACACCTGTTAACTCATTATAGCTTGCACTTACACCAATAGCGTTTAATTTTTCTACAAAAGTCTGGATTGTGTCATTGTCTGTCAGTTCTATACCACGCTCAACACCATCTACAGTTACACCTATACGACCAGCCTTGACGCCGAGATTGATTAACTTAGAATCACTTCGGGCGGTTGTAGTTTGAACTATTGTTGTCATATAGCAGTAATTACTATTAGCTGCCGAGTTTGTCGCAAGTTCATTAACCTGCACATTGTAGACAGCTTCCTCTGCATCTGTTGTTGCGGATGCTGTTAGAACATCTAAATTGCTTGAAGTTGCAAGGTTCTGAGCAAATAAATCCATTGATGCTACACCAAATTGTGCATCTGTTACTTTTTCTATCATTGAGCGGAAAGACGTAAAAAAGGATTTTATATTATCAAGGGTTTCTTTGGATAGCAATACCGTTTCTTTTTCTTCTTCAAGCGTGTCTATTTTCGCTTGTTTTAGTGCTACAAGCGATTCAACCCAAGATGATGTATCTAATCCGGACGCCAATCCGCTGAATGATATTGTCATGTGCTTCCTTCGGGGGAACAAGCTCTAAGGAAAAGGTATCGGAGCCAATGTTTAATAGATCCGATACCTGCTCTTGATTAAAAAAGTAACGAATTTCTTATTAAGGTCAAGAGCGCTATCTGTCTAAATTCCTAATGCTTGTTAATTTTCATAACAATTTAGACACTACAAAATCGCACGTAACAGACAGGGAAAAGCAATAATATAATGCAAAGCCTCTCTACGATTGATTTCATAACATTTTGTCTAAAATGTCATGTTTAATAATATTACATTCGCTATACTATTAGTATTTTAGCACATTTTTTTTGAGTTGTGAACCCCCCTTTTAAAAAATAAAAATCTAAAATCTATGGTATCAGTGGATTTACTGTTGATACCAACATGACATTTTAGACAAAATGTTATGTTGGTTAATTTATGTGTTTGTTTACATCTCTTTTTCGTATTACTATTTAGGAAAAGGAGTATTGAAATGAAAATATTGCCGCTTACTATACAATTTGAAAACTATAAAAGTGTAAATAGAAAAAGAGAGTATCAAGCTGTTCCGCATCTAAAAAAAGACACTGTTAACTTTAAAGGTAATTTTCTACAAGATGCATATAGCAATCTAAATACAGTTATTGATAAACAAATACTTCCTTTTATAAACGAAAGTAAATTATTATATAAGACGCTTGTTGAGATTCAAAATGGTATAAATAAAATTATTTCAAATTTCTCTTCCGAAGAAATAAATTTGATGGTAAGAAAAAGTAATTATTTACAGCCGGAGTACAATAAATCATTAAAGCCTTATGAAGCTTTTATCATAAGAGCTGAAAAATATAAACAGAATTTAAATAATTATAATAGAATAAAAACGATTCTTTCTGGTGAAAATTATGATAATGATGATATAAAAGCAACAATACAGAAAGCAGATGTTACAATGGCAGAGGTAAATCCAGAATTGATTAAAATTAAACCTTTTACTGCCAAATATGATGAAATTGTTAAGAATATAGAAGATGCTAATGAAAAAAACATTCTTGCAAATGATGACAAAGAATTATATCAGAAGCTTATTGATTTAAAAGAAAACTATGCAGCAAAGGTTTTATTCTATGAGTTTAAAATACCTTTGCCTGAAGCATTAAAATTGGTACAGCTAACTAAAAATGTAAAAAAAGAATTAGAAAAACCTACCAAATCATTAATGCACACACTCAAAACACTTGAGCACCTTCAGCAATCAGCTGACGGAATTGTACAACAAATTAATACATATAAACAAAGTAAAGATGAAATAGGAAACTTTATTTCAGATTATAAGAATAAAGAAAATAAATTCCCGACACCTGCGGAAGTTCAAAAGGCATATAAAGCACTAACCCAAAAATGTGATGATTCCGCCCAATTTCATACTGCAAAACTTGATGAATATTTTGAAAAAAAGTATAATCAACAAAATGTTAACATTGATTTCATAGTACTGGATGAATTTCTTTCAACCCAGCAAAAAACCGTTGAAACGCTATCTGCAAAAAAGAAAGAAATAGATCAAAAATACATAGCTGAAAATAATCAGAATGTTCTCAAAGAATTGGGATATGGTGATAGCCTAAGTAATTAGGAATGAGGAGTATTGCTGCTGCATGTTAGCGATCAGAATATCCATAGACGCGAATTTAGCTTCAAGCTGCGCCCTGTATCTTTCAAGCGCTTTTTTCTGCTTTTCAATCTTATTCTCGATATCTTTAACCTCCCTGTCATGCTTCATATGCCTGAATAAACTTATCTTTATCAAACGTTAGCGTTGTAATATTATCTGTAGAAATATTGTTAGCACTTGCATTTTCTACTTTTATACCAATGGCATCCAAATTACGGAACACTGTCGTTCCCGCATCTGAACTCGTCATCATATTTCTTAGCTGATTTCTTACTAATTTCAATACTGACTGGTCGTGAAGCTTGCCATCTTTTGATAGTTAATAGAGAATTTTGCATTATTACCAACGTCCTGTACATTAACATTCATCTTTGTTGTTTCTACCGAACCATCTGCTGCCCAGGTTGTATTTGTATAGCCCATAATGTCTGTAAAGTTACTTGTACCGGCCTCGATATTTATCAAAGCAGAACCTGTTGTTCGGGATTTTATTACAAGTTTTCCATCAATTGAATCCCAGTAGGCTGTTGCATTGGCGGCATCATTTGAGTTTATCTGCGAGATTAAACCGGCAAGAGTTGTGGTATTATTTATGCTAAATGTTGCATCACCTACGATAAATGTTCCTTCTGTAACATCGCCGCGTCGGAAAAGACCTGAATTCATGATTACAGAATCAGAGTTTACGCAGTAAAGTTCTCTTGCACTTGATACGGTTTTGCCGTCTGAAGAAATTCCTGTTATCTTTATCTGTATAGTAGCTTTTTCCCCATTTCTATAAATCGACAGTGTTCCGTCGGAGATATTAAGCAGTCCCATTTTTGTATCGTAGCCTGCGTAATTTGCTACAGAAAGAGTTTTTTCTTCTATTTGTGTAGTTGTAGCTTTAGTGGTTTCTGAGCTAGCGGCGAATCCTCCTAAGTCCTGATGGTATTGCAGTCCTATTGTGGCCATAATACTTGAGTCTGTATTCGCCTGATCTATAGTGAAAGTATCGAATCCGCTCTGTATAATCAATTGTCCGTCAGAGGTCATAGAAGCTTCGAGTCCAAGTGCTTCAAACTTTTTAATCAATGATCCGAAGGTTTCGTTTTCGGTAATTTCGATTTTTGCATTTTCCCCGTTAACTATAATCGCGAGTGATCCTTCAGCTTTGAGGGTATCGCTTCCCCACGGTTTATTGAAGTAGCTGAGTAGTGTATCTTCTGTTGCGGCGGTAAAAGTGGTTACTAGTGTTGATGTTTGTTCAAGTCCTTCGTATTTATAGCTGGTATTATGGTTATTGGAGCCGAAAAGTTTTTCTACAACGTTAGATGCGTTAGTAGTGCTATTGGACTTAGTTATGTATGAGTCACCTGAACCTATGATAGTAAGAATTGAGCTATCTCCGTCGGAAACGAGTGATGTTTCTATTCCGAAAGATTTTAGGGTATCGAGGAATGAGCCCATTGTTTCTCCGGTGGAGATGTATGCGGTATATTTTACGCCGTTATTGTAGATGTAGTATTCGCCGGTTGTAACTCCCAGTTTTGAAAGGAGAGTATCTCTTGTTACATCGGAGTCGATTGTGGTAGTAGTTACAACGTTAAGCGTTTCGCTTTCGTAGGTATTTGTCTGGATCCAGTTATTGAGGTCAATTCCGAGCAGTTCTAGAGCATTTGAAGCTTGCCCGGTTCCTGTATATTTTTGGAGCAGGCTATTTCCTGTATTTTTAAGTATCAGCTGTCCATTTTCGTTAAGTACTGATTCAAAGCCATAGAGAGCCAGCTGATCCATTAGTGTTCCTATAGTATCGTCTGCGGTGAGTTCTATATTTGTTTGTATACCGTCTTTGACTACGGTTATGAAGCCTTCTTGATATGTTCCTTCGTTGATATCTGAGAGTTTAGTATCTCTGGTAACGGCTTTGATGACGTCTTTAGGGATAGTGAGTCCGTTGGATGTATAGATATTAACGAAATGCGCCTACGGATATTGAGCCGTCTTCTGAGATATCTGCTATGAGGCCATTTCGGGCTAGCAGAGCCATGAAGTCATTTACAGTCATATCGGCGGTTATAGTCGCAGTACTTCTAACTCCATTGTTATAAATGTAGAATGTACCTTCTGTAATTCCAAGGTTTGTTCCTGTTTCATCTTGCAAATCGCTAAGTTTAGTTGAATTATTAACTACATTATTTACAACAACAGTATAAGATAGGTTGTCACTTGTTGAATCATATCTTTCTGACCAGTTATTTAGTATATTTAATTTTTGTAAGATATTAGAAGCGCCTGATGAAATACCATCTGTTGTCATATAACTATTATTATTTCCTTCAAAATAAAGTTTTCCATCAGAAGAAAGCTTCATGCTAATACCATACTGCGAAAGTTTAGCCGCTAATGTCTTAAGAGTGTCGTTATTGTTAATATTGACAAGATATCTTGTTCCATCTTGATATACATAAATGTTACCGCTTGTTATACCAAGACTATTTCCTGCAGCATCAGTTAGTTCATTCAATTTTGTATCCAAAGTTGTTTCTTTTACAATAGTTTTCTTATCATTTAATTCATTGGATGTCTGAGATACAGAACCCATATCCCAGTTCTTGAGTCCAAATATATCAAGAATGTTTGAACCGCCAGTGAGTGATTTTAAACAACTTTCTCCTATCCCGGTAACTACTAAACGGCCTTCTGCATCAATCTGAGAATTGAATCCATGTTCTGCAAGTAAATTCATAAAATCAGAAACTGTTTTTACTTTTGTTGTATCAACATTAACAGTATAATTTACCCCCTGTTGTGTAATTAAAATGTTTCCACCGTTAATTCCAAGATCTGCAAGCAGGGTATCCTTGTCCATGTTAGCAATAACAGAGTGTGTTTGTCTGTCGGAATTTGTGTTTGTGCATATTTCGTCTACTGTAGTTGTCCAGGTGTTTCCATTACCAGCAGTTTTTAGTTTTAATGCTGTTTGTAGATTAGAGGATATATTTGTAATATATCCATTCTTCGTCCCGCGAAGAGTTAAACGCCCGTCTAATACATATCCATTTATACCTAAACCAGCAAGCGATGTAATGATATCATCGATTGTGGCCTCATTTTTGAATGTAATAGTATAACTATTATCTTCATAGTTTACGCTAATTGTACCACTTCCACTAAAGCCCAGTTCAGACAAAGTTGTGTCTGTTGCCAGTGTCCTTGTTTCTTCTATTGTTAGTGTTGAACCTAAATATGTATAATTTTGGTATGGCCGGGTTTCGCTCCATTGATATACATAATTCATCCCTAAAGCATCTTTTACACCACTAGACATAGAAGTAATATAACCATTATGCGTACCCTGAATTGTTATAGCTCCATTATGAATTATTGCGGAGATACCGTACCCTCCGAGAGCTGAAACCATATCCCATACAGTATTGTCGGATGTTATGGTTATAGTATACTCCGTCCCCTCGTACATGACGTTTATATATTCTGAACTTCCCCACATGCCAAGTTGTGCAAAAGAGGAATCCAATGTCATCATTTCTGTTACTGTAACAGGAACTGTTTGTGTCGCTGTGCATGTAGCAGTGATGTCTACTGTTATTGTTTTTGAACCGGTTGCAGTTGTTGAAATAGTGATAGTTTTTGTTCCTGTTATATAATCAATGTATCCATCACCGTTATCAATAATACCTGCAGACATGTTTATGTTGCACTCATATTTAGCATCAACATATTCTTTGGTAATATCAAGTTCTTTGTCAATTGACATCATTGAATTTGAACCTATATCAATATTAAATTTTCCAAGAAGACCATTCGGTTCCCAAAGCACGATTGCCGTATCATTATTATCTCCGATGGTAAGTTTATGGTTTTCATATTTAGCAGTAATACCTACTGAAGCGAGTTTGGATATTAAGTCATCTAGAGTTTCAGTTTTTAAGTCTAGAACTACATTTTTTTGTGCAGTGCTATCAGTTGTTAGACAAGATATGGTCACCATAAAATCATCAGTTGGCATTGTTTCTTGGAACAATGTATAAAGCAGCTTATCTGATTCATATAGTGTACCATCAGATGCGTATACCTCAGAAGATGAAGTAGTTGGGTAAATTTTTCCTATATTATAATCATTTGTATCAATTGAAATACCAAGCATATCAGCAATATCGCCGGATATTGATGTTATTGTTTCACCTATTGTTATACCTTCTGCTTTGATTAATAACTTCCCATCTTCTAATGTTATTCCTCCATTTTTGGCTTTTAAAACCTCGTTTAATGCTGTAATAACATCTCCGACAGTATCCTCCTTTCCAAATGTGAATGTTTGAGATGGAGCATTTGTTTTATCAATTGTTAGAGTCATTTTTTCTTTTGCTTCACGCCAGGAGCCCAGCTTTGTCGATGAAGTCGGTATAATTGTTGTAGTAACATATACTCTGGGTTCGGAAGTGACTGAAGATGTCCAAACTGTACCATCTTTTGCTGTGAATGATATGGAACCTGTAAGATTAGATGGCTGTGACTCTCCGTCAAGGTGAGTGGATTTTATATGAAATGTAAGTACCCCATTCTCATCTATTGTAGCTGTTGTTTCTGGAAATATCGAATTTAGTTCATCGACAAAATCTCGTACTGTATCTCGGGTCCCAGGAGTGTATACAGTGGTGAAACCATCATAATTCAAGTCAATTTTGGTAATCCCTCCTCCAGTAATATCGCTCCAATATGAATCCAGGCTAGGGAATGTTAAACCACCACCTACAGTTGTTGTCATTGTTATAGTAACAGTTTCTGTTGCTTGCGCAGTAGTTGTTATTGTGACAGTGGTTGTTCCATGAAATACTGTTTCGTAAGAGTATGTAGTAACTTCTTGAGTTACTGAAAGATAACTTTGAGATGTACCGGTGTTTGATATACCGATGGTTTTAGTTATTGTTGTATTAGAATTTGGAGAGATTTTTAATACGTCAGTAATAAAATCTCCAGTCAAATAAACATCGTTATTAGTATCAAGTTGAACGATACCATCATCGATTGAACCATTAACGCCTAAACTACTTGCGAATGCATTAAAAAATTCTGCAAATGTAAGTGTATCTTCTAAACTAATAGTGTATGATGTTGGGCCATTTATTATAAAATCACTGTCTGTATACTTAACAGTATATGTATGAAGTGGCTGTAAACTTCCTAAATTACCATTAGGAGAGAATTTATCAGGGTCAATATAGTTGTATACTATACTATATTCTCTATCTTTCTCCATACCTGTTGTTAAAAGGAAATCATCCGTCATTGTTGCATTTAGAGTCACTAGATATTTTATAGATTCAGAAGAAGTGTTAGAGGTTCCGCTTGTTATTGTTACAAATTCTGAACGAAGTTCTATGCCAAGTGCGTCAACGATATCTCCTTTAATATAGGCACCATCAGATGAAATTAACGAGATTATACCATCATTGATTGTAGCGCTGATATTATATTGGCTCAATGCTCCAAAAAATTCATTTATGGTACTGGTTCCATCAAGCTTAAAAGTCCCAGCAAGCGTGTGATCTTTGTTATATACTGAAATTGTTCCGTCTGAAAAGGAAATTATTTCATCAAGTTTTGTAGTAGCAGTGGCAGAAACAACGTTTGTTATAGTGATGCTATTACCAAGAGCAAACGAAGATTTGTTGCTTGTGTCAAGTCCCATGTTATTTTCAAGGACTGTATTTTGAATATATCCATTATCAACAACAAAAATGCCATCCTTAAAACTGGAAGTTATATTGTTGTGTGTGTTGATAAAATCGAGCAGGTTTCCAATAGTTGTATCTTCATTTACAGTAATTGAGCCGGCGAGTGAACCATCGGAGTTATACAAATTAATGGTTCTTTGTGCCACTGACATCGAATTAGATATGCCAAATTCAGCAAGCCTTGTAGCTTCAGTAGCATCTACCGTGATAGTTTCTTTTTTCGAAAGCGCATTAGAAGTAACATATTTGCCGGATAAGGTTTCTGTTAAGTTCAAGACATCAGCAAGATTTGAAGTTCCTCCGTTTATTACAGCATTTTCGATAGTGATTTTGTGTGTATCAGAATCCCAGTATGCTTCAATTCCTACATTTTTTAATTTATCAATAAAAGTTTTTATGCTATCAGTTTGAGTGACATTAATAGTCCTATTTTCTCCTCTGACTTCAAATATAGCAGTACCATTTCCTGAAAGTCCTAGATTTCCTAGTGTAGTAGTTAATGACGCATTGATGGTATTTGTGACTTTATGCGTTAAAGCTTGTGTTTTGGAGTATGTAGATGCAACTGTTATTTGATCGGTAGAAATAACAGGAGAGCCATAAAGAGCTGTTAGTATATCTGAACCTTGCATGTATCTTGCATCATTTTCTCTAATTGTTCCATCTGCGATTAATTGTTTTACTCTATCATCAGAAAGTGTTGCGAAAGCACCTCCGGTAATTTCTAAAACGCCATCATCACGGAGTTTTGTATATATTCCGAGGTTGCCAAGGTCGGCCATAAAGTCACCTAGGGTTTGACCGTGGTATATTTTTTCATAGAATTTATTGCCATTAGCGTCTGTAATTTCAAGATATCCTGCTCTTACTTTAAGATCGTCAACAAGCATTGTATCCATTGTTACCAACTCAAAATGTTCAACAGTTTCTGTAAGAGGTTTACCTGTTGTCATTGACGAATGCGGCTCTACTTTTAATCCTAATGCAGCTATCGCGTCAAAACTCCCGCCTGTAATAGTTCCACCGGTAATTTCTATTGTACCGTCATTATTTAAGTTTGCATACAAACCAGCATTAGTCATTTCTTCCAAAAGCATTCCAAGTGTTGTTGTCTGGTTTATTGTTATTGTAGATAATTCGTTATTGGAGTTTTTTATTATTACTGTTTGCCCGTTTGTAATATTAATTCCTTCTCCAAGTTCTGATAAAAGTGTATCTGATGTTGCTGTTGTAACTTGTGTAATGATGGTTTCATGTGACAAATTCCCGGATGTTTGTGAGTTTGAGTAAACATCAAATTCAAGCCCCAAAGCATCAGTAAAATTAGTCGTGCCTTCTCCTGTTATTTTTGCCTCTGAAATTGTCAGGTAACCTTCTTTAGAGAGCGTTGCAAGAACATCAATATCTGCAAAATCTTCTATCAGTGTACTAAGTGTAGAATCTGTATCTATTGTGATATTATAACTCTTATCATTGGCTTCAACAGTTATTACACCAGTTTTAACTCCAAGTTCTGACAATAAGGTATCTTCAGTTGCAGCTGAAAATATTGTATCGGTAGAAGAGGTTTTAAGCTCATTACTTTCGTAACCCTCATTTACACCTTCTAGATGTAAGCCTTCAACAATTCCTGTGTTTCCGATATCGTTGATGTCATCCGCGCTAATATCAACAGAGAATAACCCTGTTTTTTCATTAAAAGATGCATTTACTCCAATTTCGTTAAATTTGTCTATAAGAGATTGAATCGTTTCATTCTCTGTGATAGTGATACCTCTTTCAACTCCATTAACATTAACACCTATGTTACCGGCTTTAATACCGAGGTTGATAAGCTTAGAATCTGCTGTCGCCGTAGTTGTTTTAACTACTGTAGTCATATAGCTGTAATTACTATTTGCTGCGGTATTAGTCGCAAGTTCATTAACCTGCACATTGTATTCTGCTTCTTCCGCTTCTGTTGTTGCGGATGCTGTTAGAATATCTAAATTGCTTGATGTAGCAAGGTTTTGAGCAAATAAATCCATTGATGCTACGCCAAATTTTGCATCTGTTACTTTTTCTATCATTGAGCGGAAAGATGTAAAAAAGGATTTAATATTATCAAGCGTTTCTTTGGACAGCAATACCGTTTCTTTTTCTTCTTCAAGCGTGTCTATCTTTGCTTGTTTTAGTGCTACAAGCGATTCTACCCAAGAAGATGTATCTAAACCGGATGCCAGTCCGCTGAATGATATTGTCACCTTAATTACCTATATTTTCCAACCATCGTGGGGGTTATTAAAGAAAGAGGTATTGGATTTGCCCAATACCTACTCCATACATTTCAATAAAGTAACATTTGCAATGATTATGGAGATTTTCAGACAAATATTCATACCCTGCACTTGTTTACAATACAAATGCAAGTACGTGATAAATACTCTGTGATTTCTTTCTTATTTATTCGTTACTTAAATTCATAACATTTTGATACAAATGTTATGTT
>QWCE01005731.1_pt1 | contig 11163 bp, 12 predicted proteins | sample 1972531 | NCBI WGS metagenome assembly QWCE01 (sample SAMN09866716, study PRJNA288562) | Human gut metagenome isolate term4_stool, whole genome shotgun sequencing... | reverse complement strand
ACTTTTACGTCAGATGTACGCACACGAATATTATCAATACGCGTTTTGTTTTTGCCTACTTGGTCTGCAACCATATAGAGTTGAGAACCGTTGATTGCGTCAGTAGAAGTTGCAGAAATTTCACCTGCGCCTACGTTAATAATTTGGCGTGTATGTGGCGTAATGGTTACTGTACGGCCTGGGGTTGAGTGATCTGGCGGCGTGTAAGTTTCAGTTTTGTCTGAACCAACAGAAACAACAGCCACAGGCGTGTTGCCTGCAAAACCACTATATGTAATCTTATCCCAAGGTTCTATGATGTAACGGATGGAAAGATAACCCTTGATGGACAAAATATAAAGGATTTTACTTTAAAGAGTTTAAGACAACACATAGGAATGGTACAACAGGATGTATATTTGTTTTCAGGAACTGTGTTTGACAATATTGAATATGGTTCTCCTGGTTCCTCAAGAGAATCTGTTATGGAAGCTGCGAAACTTGCAGGAGCTTACGACTTTATTATGGAACTTCCAGAGGGATTTGATACCTATGTTGGAGAGAGGGGAGTTAAACTTTCTGGAGGGCAAAAGCAGAGAATTTCGATTGCGAGAGTATTTTTAAAAAATCCTCCAATCTTGATACTTGACGAGGCTACCTCTGCACTTGATAATAAGAGTGAAAAGATAATACAGGACTCTTTAGAAAAGTTGTCTAAGGGAAGAACTACACTTACAATTGCCCATAGACTTACAACAGTTCAAAATGCAGATAAAATTATTGTGCTTACTGAAGAGGGAATAGTTGAACAGGGAAGTCACAAGGAGCTTATGGAAAAGAGAGGATACTATTACAATCTCTATACACAGGGTGGAAAATCCCTCGATACTATGGACTTAGATAATTTCAAATAGAAAAAATAAAAACTGACCTAAGGGTATATAAGGGTCAGTTTTTTTATGTGATTAAAAAATTTACAAAATGAATATTTAACGAATAAACGATTAAATCATGCATATAAAATAGACATTTAATAACGGCTGATATTGAATTTTTAATGATATCCTAAATTAGTGATGGTGAATAAAATACGAATTATTAGGTATTATTAAAAAAACGTGTAACTAAATCATAGGATAAATATTAATTAAAATAATAAAAATTACTTTAAAAGACTTGCAATTTAATAAAAAATAGTTTAAAATTATTCGTAATTAATTATTGGAGGAGAGGGTTATGAAAAAAAGACAAGGTTTTAGTTCATCCATAGGGATGGTAATGGCGACCGCCGGCTCGGCGGTTGGAGTTGGAAATATTTGGAGATTTCCATATATACTTGGAGAATATGGAGGAGCGGCGTTTTTAATTGTATATCTTTTAATGGTAATGCTTATAGGAATTCCACTAATGGTCACTGAAATGGCAATAGGAAGAAGAGGTGGAGAGGACGCTTCAAAAAGTTTTAAAAAGATTGCTCCTAATACAAAATGGTATTTGTCAGGGCTTCTTGGAATAGCGGCTGCATTTATAATACTTGGTTACTATAGTGTTGTTGCAGGTTGGACATTGAAATATATTGTTAATGCAGCAACAGATGTATTTAATAGTTCGATTACTCCAGACAAGACAACTGCATTATTTCAAAATTTTGTTTCAGCAGGTCTTGAACCTATAGTTTACACTTTTATATTTATGGGACTAACAATGTTTATAGTTTATAATGGAATTGAAAAGGGAATAGAAAAGGCATCAAAGATATTACTTCCAATACTTGCAATTATTTTAGTTGTACTTGCTATAAGATCTTTAATGCTTCCTGGAGCATCAGAGGGATTAAAATTTCTTTTTAAACCAAATTTCAGTTCGTTTTTTGAAAAGAAAGATTCTATTCTTGTTGCAATGGGACATGCCTTTTACTCTTTGAGTTTAGGCATGGGTATTATTATAACTTTTGGTTCCTACACACCTAAAGAAGAAAATCTTGGTAAGGTAGCTATAAAGATTTCGGTAATGGATACCATAATAGCAGTACTTGCAGGAGTTGTAATATTTCCAGCAGTATTTTCATTTGGACTTGAGCCATCTCAAGGGCCTGGACTTGTATTCATGTCTCTTCCAAATGTATTTGGGGGAATGTATGGAGGAAGAATATTTGGAACGCTTTTCTTTATATTGCTTTCCTTTGCAGCCCTTACATCAACAATTTCACTGCTTGAGGTTGTTGTATCTTATCTGATAGATAGTAAGGGTTTAAAGAGGTCTTCAGCAACCCTTATATCAGGAGGATTAATATGTATAATCTGCGTATTTTCAAGTTTATCAATGGGAAGTCATTTGGGAAACTTTACAATATTTGGAAAAACTGTTTTTGATTTCCTTGACTATATAACAGCAAACATATTCCTTCTTGTAGCAGCCTTTATGGAAGTTTTATTCATAGGATGGTTTTATAAAAAGGGAGAATTTATGGAAGAGATTACTGAATTTGGTATAGACAAATCTAATCTAACAAATTTTGTTTACTTTTCAGTAAGGTATGTAATTCCAGTGATGATTGTTGTACTATTTATTGTAAATAATGGTCTTATTTAAGTAATAAAAAACTCGAAGACTTGTTCTTCGAGTTTTTTTATCGTCTTCTTTGCTTTGACTTTGCATATTGCAAATAGGAAGAAGTAAAAATAATTACAATTCCAATTAACGAAAATATATTTATAATCTCTTTGAAAAATATAAAGCCAAGTAGGGAGGTAAACACAACTGTAAAGTAGTTAAAGATGCTAACTTCAGATGCCTGTCCGACTCTATAGGATAGAGTTATAAATATTTGTCCAAGTCCTGCGAACACTCCTATTCCGATTAATAGTATGAACTCCTTAGTAGTTGGCATAACGAAAGAATTTGCCATTAGAGGAATTGATACTAAAAAAGAGAACAGGGAAAAATAAAATATAATTGTATTTGGCTTTTCAAGTTTGTTTAAGTGAGCAAGAACCGTATATGCTCCACCTGCAAATGCTGCAGAGAGAAGACCTATTACTGCAGGAGCAAAGTCCATATCAAAGGAAGGCCTTACGACAAAAAGCGTTCCAATAAAACAAAGAATTAAATTCAAGAGCATTCCCTTCGTCATCTTTTCTTTTAAAAATAATACGGCAAAAATAGTTACAAATATTGGTGATGATTTTTGAAGTATTGTCGCATCTGCAGAATCCAAATGATTTATTGCATAGAAATATGTTACCATTCCCAAATAACCTAAAGCAGAACGTGCTATCAATTTAAATTGATTTTCCTTTTTCCCAAGTAGCGGGTCACCATTTTTTATACATAGGAATCCACACAAAAAAAGTGTTACTAAATTCCTGAAAAAAACTTGTTCAAATAGAGGAATGTTTCCACCTGTGAATTTTACAAAAATTTGCATCAGGGCAAACCATACACAGGATAATATCATGTATATTATTCCCTTTCTTCTATTTTCTATTTCCAAATTTATTACCTCCTGTCAATGAAATAAAATAGTGCTACATAAATTAAAATTGAAAATATGATTACAGCTTTAAAATAAAGTTTCTTTGTTTTATGATGAAAGTGTTTCATTCCAAAGGCACTTCCTACAAAACCTCCTAAGATGGATAGCGAAAGTAGGTAGGCTTCGCTAAGTCTATACTTGTCTTTTACTGCACGTCTCTTGTCTATGCCATATGATAGATAGGCTATTATATTGATTATTATTAAGTAAGCATAAATAAATTTGTTAGTCATATATTTCTCCTTAGTACCATTAAGTGTTATTATAGCAGATAGGTAAGTATATGCAATGAGGTGAGTTATGGAGAGTAAAGTTTGTCCTTGGGCTTTAAAGTCTAAAGAACTTAGGAAATATCATGATGAAGAGTGGGGAAAGATTTCGAAAGATGACAACTATCTTTTTGAAATGCTCATATTGGAATCTGCTCAAGCTGGACTTAACTGGGATACAATTTTGAAAAAGAGGGATGGATATAGGAGATTATATAAGGAATTTAATCCCATTGAAGTGGCGAAATTTGATGAAATAGAGTACAATAAACTGGTTAACGACAAAGCCATAGTTAGGAATAAGAGAAAGATTTTATCCTCAATAGAAAATGCGAAAGCTTTTTTAAAAGTACAGGAAGAGTTTGGAAGCTTTTATAATTATATTTGGAACTTTACAGATGGAAAGCAGATTGTAAATGAGTTCGAAAGGCAGGAGGATATGCCTTCTGAGAGTAAGCTTTCAAGGCAGATTTCAAAGGACATGAAGAGTAGAGGATTTTCATTTGTCGGCCCTACAATAATATATTCCTACTTACAGGCGATAGGTGTTATAAATGATCATATTAAAGGATGTGTTTCAAAATGAGTTTGGTTTTTGCTCATAGGGGAAGTCGTGGAAACGCTCCAGAGAATACCCTTGCTTCCTTTGCTGAAGCCGTAAGAGTTGGGAGCGACGGTATAGAACTTGATGTAAGGCAGACTTTGGATAAAGAAATTGTGGTTATTCACGATGCAACAATTGATAGAACTACTACAGGAGAAGGTTTTGTAGATAAACTTACCCTACAAGAGATTCAAAGCTTTGACGCGGGAGTATATTTTTCTAATAAATTTAAAGGAGAAGTCGTACCAACATTAAATCAGGTTATTATGCTTCTAAAAAATTTAAATTTCACAGGAGTACTAAATATAGAAATCAAAACTGAAAAATTTTTCCATAGAGGTTTAGAAAAGAGAGTTGCAAAGATAGTAAATGAAAGAGATTTGCCATTTAAAATAATCTATTCATCTTTTAATAAAAAAAGTCTAAAATTGATTAAAAAGTACGACCAAAGCAATAGTAGATATCTTTTGTTAAAAGATATACCTAAAAACAAAAAGATGATTTTAAAAGCGCAGAGGAGTAGGTTATATAATGGTGTTCACTCAAGTCTTGGAAAGAGTATAAGAGATTTAAAATTTTTACAGAATTTACAGAAAACAACAAGACTTTGGACGATTAACAAGGAAAAAGATATGATATATTGCTTTAAACAAAATCTTGATATTATTACTGACTATCCAGAAAGTGCTATAAACCTAAGAAGAGAATTGAATGAAAAAGGAGAATTAAATATTATATGATGGAATTAAATGATATGAAACTGTCACAAGAGGTAATTAAGGCGGTTTCTGATATGGGTTTTGAGGAGTTTACCCCAATACAAAAAAATTCTATACCACTACTATTAGAAGGTCGCGATGTTATAGGACAGGCACAAACAGGTACAGGAAAGACAGCGGCATTTGGGATACCAATTATTGAAAAGGTAAATTCTAAGTCAAGTAAAGTTCAAGCCCTTGTACTTTGTCCCACTCGTGAATTATGCATACAGGTTTCTGAGGAGATATCAAATCTTTCAAAATATATGAAAAATATAAGGGTCATGCCAATTTATGGTGGCCAACCAATAGAACGTCAACTTCGTGGTCTTAAACAGGGAGTTCAAATAGTTATAGGTACACCAGGTCGTGTTATGGATCATATGAGAAGAGGGTCACTAAAACTTGATAATTTAAATTTCTTTGTCCTTGATGAAGCAGACGAGATGTTTGATATGGGATTTAGACAAGATATAGAATTAATTCTACAAGACGTACCTGAAGAGAGACAATCTCTGTTTTTCTCTGCTACAATGGCAAAGGAAATAATGGATTTTGCTAAAAAGTATCAATACAATCCTGAAGTTGTAAAGGTTGTAAATAAGGAACTCACCGTTCCTAAGGTAAAACAGGTCTATGTGGAACTTAGAAATGATATTAAAACGGAGATTCTTTCAAGGATTTTAGATATTAAAAATCCAAGACTTACAGTTGTTTTTTGTAACACCAAGAAAAAAGTTGACGAACTTACTTCAGAACTTCAATCAAGAGGTTACTTTGCAGACGGTCTTCATGGTGATTTAAAACAAAATCAAAGAGACACTGTAATGGATAAATTTAGAAATAACACCATCGATATCTTGGTTGCAACAGACGTTGCTGCAAGGGGAATTGATGTAGACGATGTGGATATGGTAGTTAATTACGATATGCCACAGGACAATGAATACTATGTTCACAGAATTGGAAGAACTGCAAGAGCTGGACGTACAGGCACTGCAGTGTCCTTTGTAACTTCAAGAGAATATGGAAATTTAAAGCAAATTGAAAAGTATACAAAAACCAAGATAGAAAAGATATCCATACCAACCATTAAAGACATGGAAAAAAATAGAACTTCCATTCTTTTGAATAAAATCAGAACTATACTTGATGATAATAATTTTGAAAAAGAAATGAAATTTCTATCCTTACTTGAAGAGGAAGACTATTCTACAAAGCATATTGCAGCTGCAATCTTAAAGATGTTTTTGAATGAGCAAAAGTCATCGAAATATAAAGAGATTGATTCCGTTGATAACAATAAGAGAGCAAGATTTGGAAACAAGAGAGACAGAAATAAAAATACTGAAAGAGACAGAAACAATAGACAAAGGGACAAGAGAACTCAAAGAAGTGGTGGACCAAATAGTACAAGAGTTTTTATAAGTGCTGGAAAGAAAACAGGAGTTTCTCAAAAACATATACTTGCAGCACTGTGTAACGAAGGAAAAATTCGTGGAAAAGATGTTGGACAAATAGATATTTTTGATGACTTTTCCTTTGCAAATATAGATTCAAAAGTTGCGACAAAAGCGGTTAAAAATTTAAATAATAAGCATATAAAGGGTAAGAGAGTTTCAGTTGAAATAGCAAAAGAAAAATAGTGGTGAGACATGAAGATTAGAGTCGACAAACTTATAGCAAATATGGGTTTTGCTACAAGATCAGAAATAAAAAAAGCATCTAAAAAGGGAGCTGTTTTAGTAAATGACGAAGTTGAAAAAAATTCTGGAAGAATTGTAGACACTGATATAGACAGGGTTTCATACTTTGGAGAGCTGATAGAATATAGAGAATTTATCTACCTACTCATGAATAAACCAAAAGGTGTAATTTCTGCCACGGAAGATTTTTTTGATAAGACGGTTATAGACTTATTACTTGAGGAACATGCTATATTTAATCCCTTTCCAGTTGGAAGACTGGATAAAGACACCACGGGACTTTTATTAATAACAAACGACGGAGAATTAAATCACAGATTGACATCTCCTAAAAAAGAAGTGCCTAAGACTTACAAAGTTAGTTTAGCTCATGATATAGAAGAAGAAAATTATAATTTAACCTTTAAAAAGGGAATTAAATTGATGCCAGAAAATATTATTACTAAACCAGCAAATATGGAAGTTATAGATAGTAGACATTGCTACCTTACTATAAAAGAAGGAAAGTATCATCAAGTAAAGAGGATGTTTGAAAAAGTAGGAAATAAAGTTATGGATCTTGAAAGGGTTAGTTTTGGAAATTTAAAACTTCCAAGGGATTTAGAATATGGGGAGTACATTGAAATAAAAAGAGAAGATATAATAGGATAAGAGAGCTGTCGCTCTCTTTTTTTAAAATAAATCTGAATGAGACCCTACCCTTACTGCAGTGAGAATAAGTTTATTATTATCTACACAGTAGATGAGCAAAAAATCTGGTTCAATATGACATTCACGAAAACCAATGTAGTTTCCAATTAGTGCATGGTCCTTGAATCTCTCTTCAAGAATTTCGCTATTTAACAGTTTTGTTAAAACAAAATCCAATTTATTTAAATTGGCGCCTCTTTTTCTTAATTTTTTGAGATCCTTCCTAAAAGCGGAAGTTGTTTTTAGTTCAAACATTAGTCTTCGCTTTCCAAATCTTTTAACAACTCATCTAAAGATGAATAGGATTTTGAGTCTATTTTACCTGAAATAATATCACGGGCCTCCTTAATAGCCTGTTCTGTTTCATAATTATATCTTGGTTGTTTTATTTCAAAGGGAAACCCGCCTTCAATTATGGACATGCTTAAAAATATATTTATAGCATCTGTTACCGTTATTCCGAAAGTAGAAAAAAGTTGTTCAGCTTCTTTCTTTTTTTCGGGAGAAATTCTAATGTTTATGTTTGAAGTTTTAGCCATAACACCCTCCTTACTTACATTGTATAACTTTTGCACTACATTAGCAACACAATTTTGACTTAAAATACAAATCCATTTGCACATGCTTTTGGTATAATTAAGAAAAGGCGGTAAGTATGAAAATAAAATTAAATAACGAAAAATATAGACTTGAAATATATGAAACCCTTAGTATCTTTATGGCAACGGAAGATATAGAGATAACATTTGATGATACAGATAAAGGAATTGTTGTAGATACAAAAGGGGACATTTCAGTATCATATATAGAAGATGGGAAAATAAAATATAGTTTAGTCAAGAGAGATGAAGAGATAAAATTAGATAAGTATTTTACTTATAAAATGGCTGTAAAGTATACTATTATAGAATTTTTTAAAAAATTTTTTCATAAGGAGGCACCTTGGGGTGTTTTAACGGGAATAAGACCTGTTAAAGTTGTAAGAAATCTTATGGAAGAAAAAAGTGAAATAGAAACCATGGAATATTTAGAAAAAAGTTTACTAATTAATAAAGAGAACGCAAGGCTGTTGATGGATGTCTCTAAGATTCAAGAGGATATAATAAGCCATATAAAGAGAAATTCCTATAGTGTCTATGTGAATATTCCATTTTGTACAGGTAGATGTTCCTATTGTTCTTATTCTACGCTGATTCTTGAAAAGAACGGAGATAAGGTAAAGCCATATATAGAAGCTTTAATAAAGGAAATGAAAAGTTTAAAAAAGTCTTTCAGTGATAATCCTTCTACTATATATATTGGAGGCGGAACTCCAACTTCATTAAAAGCGGAAGATTTAAGTAAGCTCTTAAGTGAAATGGGAAAAATTTTTGACCTTGAGTCCTTAGAAGAATTTACAGTTGAAGCGGGAAGAGAGGATTCCTTAACTAAAGAAAAATTAAAGATTTTAAAAGACAGTCATGTTACAAGACTGTCCCTTAATCCTCAAAGCTTTAAAGAAGAAACTTTGGAAAAAATTGGAAGAAAGCAAGACAATAAAAATTTAGTAAAGATGTATTATCTTGCAAGAGAAATGGATTTTTCATGTATCAATATGGATTTAATCATTGGACTACCCGATGAAAACTTAAATGACTTCAATAATACTTTGGGTGTAATAAAAAAATTAAATCCAGACAATTTAACTGTTCATACCTTGGCGATTAAAAAGGGATCAAAGATTATGCAGGAAAAATCTATGAAAAAAGATTACTCTGAAGCGGAGAAGATGATGCGCCTTGCTTTGAAGTTTTCGAAGGAGGAAGGATATCTTCCATATTATCTATATAGACAAAAGAGGATTTTAGGCAATCTTGAAAACATAGGTTTTGCAAAAATTAATAAAATATGTAGATATAACGTCTATATGATGGAAGAAGTACAAAATGTACTTGGTGTTGGAATGGGCTCATCTTCTAAATTTTTAAAGGAGAATGGACTTATAGAAAATCATAGAAACTATTTGAATATGCGAGATTATTTAAATAAACTTGATGAAATTATAGTAGAAAAGGAGAAGTTAATTGAAAAAGGAAGCAGAAGTAAAAAAGATAATAAAATATCCGATTGAACAAGTGTATGATATTTTTACGAATAGAGAGGACTACTCTTGGAGAAACGAAATTTCTGATTTCAAAAAGACTGGTGAAAATAGCTTTGAAGAGACTAATCACAATGATTTAACAACAAGTTATAAAGTAATTGAGAAGAGGCCCTTAGAGTATTTTAAAATCGAAATGGACAATAAAATAATTGATGGATTTTTTGATATAAAGTTTAGAAAAATAGATGATAACTCTACAGAAGTTACACTTCATCAAGTTAACAACTATAAAAACTTTTTTTCTTACATTGCTAATTCTATTTTCTTGAAACTTGATAAAGTGCTAAATCTCTACATTTATCAGGTAGAAAGAGAGTTAAAACAAAGAAATATTACAGAAATGTAATAAAAGTCTTAATAATTTTGTAATAAATTTGTAACCCTTTTGTAACCTTTAAAAAATCAACAAAAAGGTTACAAAAAGTGTTACGTTTTAGTAATAATTATGTGAAAATCATAGGGAAAACAGCTGAAAATGCTAATATTTCACCTTTCTTTAATGTTTTTTATTGACACTAAAATCTCCTTGGGCTAAAATATCCACGTAATGAAAAAAGGTTACAAAAAAGTTACAAGATATTAAGGAGTGTTTTATTTGAAAATAAAAAATAAAATTGCTGGTGGGTTATTGGCTTTAGCAGTTACTATAAGCCCTATGACAACAACATTGGCAAATCAAAATTTAGATTTAATAAGTGTAAATTCAAAAGAACTGTCGGAAACTTCTGAAATGATTACTAACTCAATAGAAGGATTAGAAAATGTATATATTTTAAATTCTGAAAATTTAGTAGATGGTATTTCTGGAGGAGTTCTTGTAGGAGAAAATAATGGAACAATTGTACTTTTAGAAAATGGAAAACTTTCTGAAAAGTCAATGAACATAGTTAAGAGTGCTAAAAATGTTTATGCAATAGGTGGAGATAAGACTATTCCTGAAGAAGTTGTTAAAGGCTTGGAAAACTACAAAGGTAGAATTTCAGGATTTTCAAGATTTGATACCGCTGCGGAGCTTGCAAAGAAACTTGACAGCCACAGAAATATAATCATAGCTGATGGAGAAGCTTTAGCAGACTCTCTTTCTGCAACAGCATTTGCAGTTAAGAACGATATGAATATACTTCTTACAAATGGAGAAAATGTTCCAGAAGCTACAGAAAAGTACTTAAAGGAAAACAAAGTTTCAGAAATTTATTTTGTCGGTGGAGAAACTTATCTTACAAGAAAAGCTAAAGAAAGAGTTTATGAAATAGCTGGCAAAGACAAAACAAGAATTGATGATAATACAATTTTTGGAAAAGATAGATATGAAACATCACTTGCTCTAATGAAGAGATTTGGAGAATTTAACAGCGTGGTTATAGCAAATGGTAATAACTATGCAGATGCAATTCTTGCTACAGTAATTGGATCAAAACAACAATCTCCAATGTTGCTTGTTAACAACAGCGAAGTTCTTGATGGAGTTAAGAACCTTGG
>QWCE01005729.1_pt1 | contig 11166 bp, 7 predicted proteins | sample 1972531 | NCBI WGS metagenome assembly QWCE01 (sample SAMN09866716, study PRJNA288562) | Human gut metagenome isolate term4_stool, whole genome shotgun sequencing... | reverse complement strand
GCTCGGCCTTTGTGCCCGTGTTGTGCGGGGTCACAAGGGTGTAGGAGGACGGGACCAGCCTGCTGCACCCGCACAGGGCTGCCAGCAGCAGAGCAAGCGCAGCCGTCATCATCCAGCGTTTCAAAGCAGCCCCTCCTTGCCGTTATAATTCCTCACCCGAGACGCGGAAGCCCTCGCCCAGGACCTGGTGCGCGGGAAGCAGGATCACAAACGCGTCCGGATCGATCTCACGCACGATGGATTTCAGCTCCGGCAGCTCCTTCTGCCGCACGGCGGACATCAGCACGGGCCGGGGACTGCCGGTATAGCTGCCGCTGCCCTCCAGTACGGTCGCGCCGCGGTCGAGCCGGGTTCCGATCTGCTCGGAGACGGTCTGGTAGTGCTCGGAGATGATCAGTGCGACGGTCGAATGATCCAGCCCGTAGAGCAGCTGATCCATCACGAACGACGATGCCGCCAGCGGAAGCGCACTGTAGAGCGTCTTGGACAGATCGTGGAACACGATGCCGGTCAGCGTGATGATGAACAGGTCGATCGCCAGCATGACCTTGCCGAGACTGGCCGAGCGGAAGCGGCGGCGCAGCAGTCTGGCTGCGATATCGGAGCCGCCCGTCGTGCCCCCAGACAGGAACACAAGGCCGATGCCAAGCCCGACGAGAATGCCGCCATAGAGGCTGTCGAGCAGAATTTCCGTTTTCGGCGCGGGGATAAAGGCGAACAGATCGATGAATACGGAGCTCAGCAGCATCCCGGACAGCGAACCGAACAGAAATTTTCTGCCAAGCTTCTTTGCGCCGAGGACAAACAGCGGTACGTTCAAAAGCATGGTGATCACGCCGATCTGGCCGAAGCCCAGAAGCTCGCGCAGGATCATCGCCAGACCGCTCATGCCGCCGACGTTCAGATTGTTCGGCTCCAGAAACAGATCGAAGCCGAGTGCGAAAATGGCGCTGCCAAGGGTGATCTTCCATCCCATCTGCCAGATGGTCTTGAGCGTTTCACGTTTCAAACCGTCGTCCTCCCGTACTTCTTTTTATCAGATATCCAGCTTCATCTGTGTTTCGCCGACGTCCTCTCCGCGCAGGAGCGCGCCTGCGGCGGGCAGCGTCCGGGCCGAATAGCGGCCTACGTTGCTGAGCGGTGTTTTTTCCAGCTCCGCGGCCGATTCGATGGCGGCCTTTCGCTTCAGGCTCATCACAGCGACGCCCTGCGTCGCGCGCGTGGTCTTGGCGGAAAGCTGCGCCGTGGAGAACACGAGCACGCGCCCGTCCGTTGCGCGGATGACGATCTGCTTTTCCTCCGGCAGATCGATCACGGCCCGGAGCGGGCTCTTGTCGGAGTATGCGCCCGTCAGCCGCTTGCGGTTGGATTTGGTGTCATAGCAGCTCGCAGCGACCTTCGCCGCCTTGCCGTTTTCAAAGACAAAGAGCAGATTGCCCTCGTATTTTCCGGGGAAAATGACCGTCAGGAAGCTCTCGCCCTCATCGAAGCCGAGCTTACCGGGCAGGAAATCGCCGAGCGTGGAGGCTTTTCCGTCGGCAAAATCGGAAATTTTCGTCTTGTAGACCTGATATTTGTCGGTAAAGACCAGCATCTCCTCACTGTTCTGCGCCGGGCGGGTCAGAAGCAGGCTGTCGCCCTCCTTGAATTTCTGTTCGCCGGACATCCGCAGCGACTGCGCTGTGATCTTCTTGAAATAGCCCTCGCGGGAGAGGAAGACCGTGACGGGATAGTCGTTTTCCGGCTCGTCGTCCGGCTCCTGCGGAAGCTCGTGGTCATACACAAGGGTCGTCCTGCGCTCCTTACCGTATTTCTGCGCGACCTGCTCCAGCTCCTTGCAGATGAGCGCCTGCACCTTTTTCTCAGAGCCGAGCGTCGCTTCGAGGTCGGCGATCTCCTTTTCAAGGGACTCCGTCTCCTTCAACCGGTTCAGGATGAATTCTTTGTTGATGCTGCGCAGCTTGATCTCCGCGACGTATTCCGCCTGTACCTGATCGATGCCGAAGCCGATCATGAGGTTCGGGACGACCTCCGCATCCAGCTCCGTCTCGCGGATGATGCGGATGGCCTTGTCGATATCGAGAAGAATTTTGCCGAGGCCCTTCAGCAGGTGCAGCTTGTCCTTCTTTTTGTTCATCTGGAAATACAGCCGGCGGCGAACGCATTCGGTGCGCCACGCCGTCCACTCGGAGAAAATTTCGCGCACGCCAATCACGCGCGGCATACCGGCAATGAGAATGTTGAAGTTGCAGCCGAACGCATCCTGCAGCGTCGTCGTCTTGAACAGCTTCTGCATGAGCTTGTCCGGGTCCGCGCCGCGCTTCAAGTCGATGGTGAGCTTCAGACCGTTCAGGTCGGTTTCGTCGCGCATATCGCTGATCTCGCGGATCTTATTTGCCTTGATCAGCTCGGCAACTTTGTCCAGAATGATCTCCGTGGCCGTTGTGTAGGGGATCTCGTAGATCTCGATCATGTTCCCGTCCTTGACATAGCGCCACTTTGCCCGCAGGCGGAACGAGCCGCGGCCCGTTTCGTAGATCTGCTGCATCTGGGCAGGATCGTAGAGAATTTCGCCGCCCGTCGGGAAATCCGGGGCCGGAAGCGTGTCCAGCAGATCCGCGTTCGGGTTTTTGATGAGCGCGATCGCCGTGCGGCAGACCTCGGCCAGATTGAACGAGCAGATATTCGACGCCATGCCGACAGCGATGCCCATGTTGGCCGAGACCAGCACGTTCGGGAACGTTGTCGGCAGCAGCACAGGCTCCTGCATGGAGCCGTCGTAATTGTCGACAAAATCGACGGTATCGGCGTCGATATCGCGGAACAGCTCGGTGCAGATCGGCTCGAGCTTCGCTTCGGTGTAACGCGAGGCGGCGTAGGCCATATCGCGCGAATAGACCTTACCGAAGTTACCCTTGGAGTCGATAAATGGGTGCAGCAGCGTCTCGTTGCCGCGCGCCAGACGCACCATCGTCTCATAGATGGCGGCGTCGCCGTGCGGGTTCAGCTTCATCGTCTGGCCGACGATGTTGGCGGATTTGGTGCGGGGCTTTGTGAGAAGCCCCATTTCGTACATGGTGTACAGAAGCTTGCGGTGCGACGGCTTGAAGCCGTCGATCTCCGGAATGGCACGCGAGACGATGACCGACATGGCGTAGGGCATATAGTTGGACTCCAGCGTCTGACAGATCGGCTGCTCGAACACCTCCGCCCGCAGCCCCATCACATTCGGGTCGTCATGCTTTTTGCTTTCCGGTTGTTTTTTCTTTGGCATAGTTGATCGTTCCTTATCGTTCGTTCCTCAAAGCCTTCCCCTAGGGGGAAGGTGGCCCGAAGGGCCTTTGTAGGGGCCGATGCCCACACGGCCCGTTGGGAAGTTACGAATTCGCCGTAGATTCCCGTAAAAACAGTGCATTCTGCTGGGCGGACAGAGTCGTCCGCCCCTACAGAGAGCAGGGCTGTAAAAGATTATTTGTAGGGGCCGACGACTCTGTCGGCCCATTGGGCAGTTGCGAATTTGCCGAAGATTTTCGCAAAATCGGTGCATCCTGCCGGGCCGATGTGGGCATCGGCCCCTACAACGGGTACGGGAGCGCCCAAGGATTCGCTTTGAATAAAGGGAAGCCTTGGGGGCGCATCTCACGACACATCCAGCTGGTCGAGATATTTATATCCGTTTTCCGCGATGTGCTCCTTGCGGCCCTGCAGATTATCGCCCAGCAGCAAATCGAAAATCTGCATCGTGCGCTCCATATCCTCGGGCATGACCTTGATGAGGCGGCGCGTTTCCGGGTTCATGGTCGTCATCCACATCATTTCCGGGTCGTTTTCGCCAAGACCCTTGGAGCGGTTGATGGAGAGCTTTTTGCCCTCCAGCTTCTTGACGATCTCGGATTTTTCCGCGTCGGTGTATGCAAACCACGTCTTGTCCTTGCACGTGATCTCATACAGGGGCGATTCCGCGATATACACATAGCCCTCCTGAATGAGCGTCGGGCACAGCCGGTAGATCATGGTCAGGATCAGCGTGCGGATCTGGTAGCCGTCGACGTCGGCATCGGTGCAGATGATGACCTTGTTCCAGCGCAGATTTTCCAGATCAAACGCGGACAGATCCTTCGTCTTCTTCGTCTGCACCTCCACACCGCAGCCAAGCACGCGGATGAGGTCGGTGATGATGTCGGACTTGAAAATGCGGTCGTAATCAGCCTTCAGGCAGTTCAGAATCTTGCCGCGCACGGGCATGATGCCCTGAAATTCCGCGTCGCGCGAGAGTTTGACCGAGCCGAGCGCGGAATCGCCCTCGACGATGTAAATTTCGCGCTTCGACACGTCCTTCGTGCGGCAGTCGACGAATTTCTGCACGCGGTTGGCGATATCAAGATTGCCGGTCAGCTTTTTCTTGATGTTCAGACGCGCCTTTTCCGCCGATTCACGGCTCCGCTTGTTGACCAGCACCTGATCGGCAATGCGGTCGGCCTCCTGCTTGTTTTCGATGAAATAGACGTGCAGCCGGTCGCGGAAAAATTCCGCCATGGCGTCCTGCACGAATTTGTTCGTGATGGCCTTTTTTGTCTGGTTCTCATACGAGGTCTGCGTGGAGAAGCAGTTCGTCACCAGCACCAGACAGTCGGCCACGTCCTGAAACGTGATCTTCGATTCGGACTTCGTGTATTTGTTCGTCTGCTTGCAGTAGGCGTCGATGGCGTAGACAAAGGCGTTTTTGACGGCCTTTTCCGGCGCGCCGCCGTGTTCGAGCCAAGAAGAATTGTGATAGTATTCGAGACGGTTGACACGGTTCGAGAAGCACAGGGCGGCGGAAATGCGCACCTTGTATTCCGGCTTGTCTTCACGGTCGCGGCCCTTGCGCTCGGCCTCCCAGAACTGCGGCATGGTCAGCGTCTGCTCACCTGCAATTTCGTTTACATAATCCAAAATGCCGTTGGGATAGCAGTAATCCGTCTTGACGAATTTGCCGCCTTCCTGATCGCGGAACGTGAACGTCACGCCCGCGTTGACGACAGCCTGCCGCTTGAGCGTGTCCTCAAAATATTCCTTCGGAATGTTGATGTCGGTGAAGACGGCCAGATCGGGCTTCCAGCGGAAGACGGAGCCGGTGGCTTTGCGGTCGGCCGGCTCCTTTTTCATCTTGCCGACAAGCTCGCCCTTTTCAAAATGCAGCGTGTATTTAAATCCGTCGCGGCGGACGGTCGCGTCAAAATATTCGGATGAATACTGCGTGGCGCAGGAGCCGAGGCCGTTCAGGCCCAGCGAGAATTCATAGTCGCCGCCCGCGTTGTTCTGGTACTTACCGCCTGCGTAAAGCTCGCAGAAGACAAGCTCCCAGTTGTATTTTCCCTCTTTTTCGTTCCAGTCGACCGGACAGCCGCGCCCGAAGTCCTCGACCTCAATGGAATGATCCTCATAGCGCGTCACGAGAATTTGCCGGCCGTAGCCCTCGCGCGCTTCGTCGATGGCGTTGGACAGAATTTCAAAAACGGCGTGCTCACAGCCCTCCAGGCCGTCCGAGCCGAAAATGACCGCCGGCCGCAGCCGGACGCGGTCCGCGCCCTTCAAAGACGAGATGGACTCGTTTCCATAGGCTTTTTGTTCTTTCATGCGGATTCCTCACAATATTTCGTGCTGTAACGGGCATTCCACCCACTATAATTAGATATAGTATACGGTTTTTTTACTCCAAAGTCAAGGTTTGCCGCAAAGCCCGCAGGATATACGGCGGCCTGCCCAGCGTTCGCGGACGGGGAAAATTTTCGTGTTTTTCCGTTTGGTGATTGCAAAGTTTTCGGTTTCGGTTTATGATATATGATGTGAAGTGTAGTACAAAATCGGCAGAAGCTTCTGCCATGCGCTGGACAGGGAAAGATTTATGAAAATTGGATTTGACAATCAGAAGTATTTGAAGCTGCAGTCCGAACGGATCCTGGAGCGCGTCGCGCATTTCGGCGGCAAGCTCTATCTGGAATTCGGCGGCAAGCTTTTTGACGACTATCACGCCTCGCGCGTCCTGCCCGGCTTCCAGCCGGACAGCAAGATGAAGGTGCTGCTGCAGCTCAAGGAGCAGGCGGAGATCGTCATCGCCATCAACGCAGCCCACATTGAAATGAACAAGCGCCGGGGCGATCTCGGCATCACCTACGATCTGGACGTCATGCGCCTGATCGACACGTTCCGCTCCATCGGGCTCTATGTCGGCAGCGTCGTCATCACGCAGTACGCGGGCCAGCAGGCCGCCGAGGCGTTCCAGCGCAAGCTGGAGGCGCTGGGCGTGAAGGTCTACCGGCACTATCCCATCGCGGATTATCCTTCGAATATCAATCTCATCGTTTCCAATGAGGGCTACGGCAGAAACGAGTATATCGAGACCAGCCGCCCCATCGTCATTGTCACGGCACCCGGCCCCGGCTCGGGCAAAATGGCGACCTGCCTCAGCCAGCTCTATCAGGAGCATAAGCGCGGCGTGAACGCGGGCTACGCCAAATATGAGACGTTCCCGATCTGGAACCTGCCGCTCAAGCACCCGGTCAATCTCGCCTACGAGGCCGCGACAGCCGATCTGGCCGACGTCAACATGATCGACCCCTTCCACCTCGACGCGTACGGCGAAACGACGGTCAATTATAATCGCGACATCGAGATCTTCCCGGTGCTCGAAACGATCTTCCGCTCCATCTTCGGCGAGTGCCCGTATAAAAGCCCGACGGATATGGGCGTCAACATGGCGGGCTTTGCCATCTGCGACGATGATGCCTGCCGCGAAGCGTCGTATCAGGAGATCATCCGGCGTTATTTTGCCTCTGCCTGCGCTGTCAAAAAGGGCGTCGCCATGCCCGAGGAGCTGCGCAAGCAGGAAATGCTCATGAATTCGCTGCATCTGGACGTGTCCATGCGCAGAACCGTCCCCGCCGCGCGGGCCAAGGCTGCCGAGACGGGCGCGCCTGCCGCAGCGATCGAGCTGCCGGACGGGCGGCTCGTCACCGGCAAGACCTCCGGCCTGATGGGCGCGTCGTGCGCCGCGCTTCTGAACGCGATCAAGCTTTCCGCCGGGATCGACGATCGCGTGAACCTCATTTCTCCGATGGTCCTCGCTCCCATCCAGCACCTGAAGATCGAGCATCTGGGCAATTCCAACCCCCGCCTGCACACGGACGAGATCCTCATCGCGCTGTCCATCAGCGCCGTGACGAATCCGACCGCCGAGCTTGCCATGGAGGCGCTGGCCTCCCTGCGCGGCAGTCAGGTGCATTCGTCCGTCATTCTCTCCTCGGTCGACGAGGGGATGTTCAAGCGCCTCGGCATGAACGTTACGTTCGAGCCGGTCTATCAGTCGCACACGCTCTATCACAAGTGAGGGATCGACGCTATGGAACATTCCCGCAGTAAATTACCCGCCATGCTCGCCGTTCTGTTCTGCATCGCGCTGCTGGCCGGTGTCGGAGTTCTTCTGTGGAAGACGCTCCCGGAAAAGCAGAAGCCCGAGCAGGCCGAGACCATCCAGACGGACGGCGTGTTTTCCAACGAACCGACGACCGTAGAGCCGGAGCGCGAAGCGCCCTACGAGGGCGAGCTTCCCGGCCAGGCCGCCCATCCGGAGACGCCGGACGAGCAGCCACAGCCGGGTACGGATGATCAGAATGAAACAGACCCGCAGACGCCGGACGCTCCGGAAGCCTCCGCCGCACAGCAGACGGCGCAGGCGCTTCTCGATACCATGACGGACGAGGAAAAGCTCTGGCAGCTGTTCTTCGTAACGCCGGAGGCCATCACAAACGTCAACACCGCCACCGTAGCGGGAGAGACGACAAAGAAAGCGCTGGAGCAGTACCCGGTCGGCGGCATCGTGTATTTCGCGAAAAACCTTGAAAACCGCGAACAGACCGTCGCGCTGCTGGAAAACACGCAGTCCTACGCAAAAATTCCGCTCTTCCTCGGCGTTGACGAGGAGGGCGGCACCGTCAGCCGCGTCGGCAGCAACCCGGACATGGGCGTGCCGTCCGTCGGCGATATGCGTTCGCTCGGCAAGCAGCAGGATCCCGCAGCGGCCTATGCCGCCGGGCAGGACATCGGCGGCAGCCTGCACGCGCTGGGCTTCAATCTGGACTTTGCCCCGGTCGCGGACGTTGCGCAGGGTGCGGACAGCGTCATCGGCAGCCGCTCGTTCGGCTCTGATCCGGAGCTGTGCGCGTCGCTGGCCGGTGTGATCGTCAAGAGCCTGCGCGCCGAGGGCATTGTCTCATGCCTCAAGCACTTCCCCGGCTACGGCAGCGCCACCGTCGACGATCACAACGGCACGTCGATCGTCGAAAAGACCCTCAGTGAGCTGGAAGGCTGTGACCTTGTCCCGTTCCAGTCCATCATCGCCTCGGAGGAGAGCGTCCCGTTCGTCATGGTCTCGCACCTGTCCTACCCGAATGTCACCGGCAGCGATACGCCCGCCGATCTGAGCGCATCCATCGTGACGGATATCCTGCGCGACAAGCTGGACTATCAGAACGTCATCATCACCGACTCGCACTCCATGGCCTCCATCACCGACCATTATTCCGCAGGCGATGCCGCCGTCAAGGCCCTTGCCGCCGGATGCGACATGATCCTCATGCCGTCCGATCTGCAGGCCGCGTTCGACGCCGTCAAGGCCGCCGTCGCCGACGGCACGCTTTCGCAGGCCCGTATTGACGAGAGCGTTCTGCGCATTCTGACCGTCAAGGCGGAATACGGCATCATTTCCTGAGAAACCGATGCTTTCAGTAAATTTCACCGAAAGGATGTGCGCACCATGTCCGCAGCCCCGAACAAAAAGCCCTCCGTTGCGCTGGGCCTGATCCTGATCCTGCTTCTGCTTGCCGCCGTCGTTTTCGGCGGGATGTGGGTCGTGCAGGCGGCGTTCACGCCGCGTATGTCCGACGCAAGGGCTGCCGCCGAGGCAGCTTCTGCCCCTGCCCAGACGCCTGTACAGCAGACTGAGCCTGCCGTACAGGAGCCGGAGCCGCAGGAGCAGCCCGCACAGCAGCCTGCAGAGCAGACAGCAGAGTCCCGCGTGACGCTCATGGCGCTGGGAGACGATCTGATCCACAACTGCGTCTACTGGTCCGCGCAGACGCCGGAGGGCGGCTATGATTTCACGTCGTTTTTCGACGATATCCGCCCCACCGTCCGGCAGTATGATCTGGCCTGCATCAATCAGGAGACGATCCTCGTCAAGGACCGTGAGCTGATCGAAAGCTATCCGGTCTTCGGTTCGCCCATCGAGGTCGCCGACGCGCTGGCCGATACGGGCTTCAACGTCGTGACCTTCGCCAGCAACCACTGCTTTGACAAAAAGGAAACCGGCATCACGGATACGCTGTCCTATTTCCACGAGACATATCCGGAGATCACCACGCTCGGCATCCATGACACGGAGGCTGATGCCGAGGCGATCTCCATCGTCGAGAAAAACGGCATCCGCATCGCCATGCTGAACTTCACTTACGGCCTCAACAACTCCATGCCCGAAAAGCGCTGGATGATCGATATGCTTTCCAGTCAGGAAACGGTCTGCGGCCGTATCGAGCAGGCAAAGCAGGCGGCGGATTTCGTCATCGTCTTCCCGCACTGGGGCACGGAGGACACCTTCAGTCCGGACAACGACCAGCTCACCTGGGCGCAGGCAATGGCGGACGCGGGCGCGGATCTCATCATCGGCGGTCACACGCACACGCTCCAGCCGGTCGAGCTGCTTACGGCATCCGACGGCCGCGACGTGCCGGTCTATTACAGTCTCGGAAACTTCCTGTCGCACCAGAAGGAGAAAATGAACCTCCTCGGCGGCATGGCCAGCGTCACCATCGTCAAGGACGCGGACGGAACGCACGTATCGGAATACGACCTCAAGCCGACCATCAACGTCATTCTCCGCAATGAGAACACTGGCTGGTACACCTACCGCCCGATGCTCCTGGACAGCTACGGCACGGAGCTTGCTGCCCAGAACCGCTTCTCCGAATGCACCGTCGACGCCATGTGGGCGCTGTATGAGGATATCACAGGATAAAATGATAGCCCCGGCTTCCGTTCAAAATGGAAGCCGGGGCTTGGCACATCATGCAGGATCAATCCGCGAACAGCGGGGTAGAGAGGTAACGGTCGCCGGTATCGGGGAAGAGGACGACGATGGTCTTGCCCTCATTTTCCGGACGCTTGGCCAGCTCAACTGCTGCGTGGAGCGCCGCGCCGGAGGAAATGCCGACCAGAACGCCCTCTTTTCTGCCGACGAGCCTGCCGTCTGCAAACGCGTCCTCGTTCGAAACGGGGATGATCTCGTCATAGACCTTCGTGTCGAGCACATCGGGGACAAAGCCCGCGCCGATGCCCTGAATCTTGTGCGCGCCTGCCACGCCCTGCGACAGAACCGGGGACGAGGCCGGTTCGACCGCGACGACCTTCACGGACGGAACCTTGCGCTTCAGGTACTGCCCAACGCCGGTGACTGTGCCGCCGGTGCCGACGCCTGCAACGAAGTAATCGACTTTGCCGTCGGTATCTTCGTAAATTTCGGGGCCGGTCGTCTCAATATGGGCCTTCGGGTTCGAGGGATTGACGAACTGGCCCGGCACAAAGCTGTTCGGGATCTCCTTCGCCAGCTCATCCGCCTTGGCGATCGCGCCCTTCATGCCCTTGGCACCCTCCGTCAGCACAAGCTCCGCGCCGTAGGCTTTCATAAGCTGACGGCGCTCAACGGACATCGTCTCAGGCATGACGATGATGATCCGGTAGCCTCTGGCTGCCGCGACGGAGGCGAGGCCGATGCCGGTATTGCCGGAGGTCGGCTCGATGATGACAGAGCCGGGCTTCAGCTGACCCGCAGCCTCCGCGTCGTCGATCATTTTCTTCGCAATGCGGTCCTTGACGGAACCGGCGGGGTTGAAGTATTCAAGTTTGGCCAGGATTCTGGCCTTGAGGTTCAGCTCTTTTTCGATGTGCGTCAGCTCCAGCAGGGGAGTCTTGCCGATCAGCTGGTCAGCGGAAGTATAAATGTTGGACATATTCAAAATCTCCTTTATATTTTATAATGTGCTTATCGGCTTAATGCAGCTGGACACAAGATGCAGCGACGGCTCTTGTCAGGCGCAAGAAGATCTGATCGCCGGTTTTTCGGCGATTGAAGCG
>QWCE01005727.1_pt1 | contig 11169 bp, 8 predicted proteins | sample 1972531 | NCBI WGS metagenome assembly QWCE01 (sample SAMN09866716, study PRJNA288562) | Human gut metagenome isolate term4_stool, whole genome shotgun sequencing... | reverse complement strand
GAGATGCTAAAAAATTATATACTTTAATTAGACATGTAGTATTAGAAGAAAATAAGATTGAAGATGAAACTAATATATTAGGTAATAATGTAAATAAGAAAAAAGAAAAAACTGAAGCAAAAGAAGAAAAGCAAAATGAAGAACAAGATAATACAGATACTAATCTAGATGAAATATAATAAAAAATAATTAGTTAAATATATATTTAACTTATACATAATTAAATAATTATGGAGATAATATGTTAAAAAAGAATAAAAAAAATGCAAAGAATAACTTAAAAGAAAAGATGAAAGAAATTAAAAAAATTGATGATAATCTTTTTGAAAAAGAAAAAAAGAACAGTAAAAATATTAATAATCAAAATAATAAGAAAAATAATACAAAAAAGAATAAAGAACAAGAAGAAAAATTAGAATTATTTAGTGATGATAATGTTGAAATAGTAGAACTAAATAATAATGTTAAGTCATCAAAAATGGTTAAAAATAGTAAGAAAGCTACATTAACTAAAGATGAAATAATTGCAAAAGAAAAAAAGGTTGATGAAAAAATACAAGCAGAAAAAGAAGTTAAAAAAAATATAGAAAAAAAAGCAAAAGAAAAAGAAAGTAATGAATATACAGAAGATACGCTTTTTAATAGTGATTTAGATGATAATTTAAAAGAAATAGATATAGAAACAAATGAAGAAACAAAAGAAAAATTAGGATCTGAAAAATTTGTAACACAAAGATTAGAAACTATAACAGATGAAATGATTGAAGAAAAGAAAAAACAAGAACAAGAAAAAGAGAAGGTACAAAAAAGTAGGATTGAAAAATTAAGTAAAAAAGGGATAGAAGCAGTATCTAGAAGATTTAAAATAACAGAAAATTATATGAAAGACTTGAAGGAGTCTATGTTAAAAGATGCAATATCTATTATATTTTCAATATTATTATTTATAATTACATATTATTTATGCAGAAATTCTAATGTACAAGGAGATAAGTTAAAAATAATAGCAGTTATTTTAGAAATAATGTCAATTGCAATATTAGAAATTAGCTATAGGAAAGAACATATAGGCCATTTTATACGAGGAATTGAAATATCTGCTATATCATTTATATACATATATTTTATAAATATGTTAGAATATGTAAATGCAGGTAAAAAAATATATATGCTACTACTTATATCAATTGTTATATATTATATATTAAAAATGATTTTAACAAAAAATATTATAAAAGAAAAAAATTATAATAAATATATAGACATTAAGGAAATTACTGAAGATAATATAGATAATGAATAAATTATAAATAAACAATAAAAAATAAAAACAATAAGAAAAAATATAAAATTATTAATATACAAAGGAGAAAAAATGGTAAACGAAAATGAAGTAAATGAAAGATTAAATAATCCAACTGAAAATATAGCAAATGAAGTTGAAAACAATGAAAAGGTTCCTATAATTTGGCAACCATGGTTTTGGCTAATAGTAGTATTTGGTTTAGCTGTTGCTATAATAGTAACACTAGGAATACAAAAAGCTAAAATTGATGCAAGAAAATTAAATGTTAATAATAAAAACACAAAAATAGAACAAGTTATTTATTAAAAATAACTATATTAATATGTTGTATTTAAAAGTGGCTAAATATATGTTCTAGCTACTTTTTAAATTGCAAAAAGTATGTAATGGTGGTATAATATATTACGTTACACAAAAAAGAAAAAAATAATATGAGCAATATAATATATTATTATATTGTGTTGCATTATATTATATTATATAAAAGAATATAAAATCTAATAAAGAAAAGAGATAAAAAGTGGAAAAATATAATGAAAAAATAAGAAATATAGCAATAATTGCACACGTTGATCATGGAAAAACTACACTAGTTAATGAACTATTAAAACAAAGTGGAGTTTTTAGACAAAATGAAGAAATACAAGATAGAGTAATGGATTCAGATGATCAAGAAAAAGAAAGAGGAATAACAATACTTTCTAAAAATACAGCAGTAATGCATGATGGTATTAAAATTAATATAGTAGACACACCGGGACACGCTGATTTTGGAGGAGAAGTTGAAAGAGTTTTAAAGATGGTAGACGGAGTAGTATTATTAGTTGATGCATTTGAAGGGACAATGCCACAAACAAGAACTGTACTAAAAAAAGCGTTAAATTTAGGACTAAAACCAATAGTTTTAATAAATAAAATTGATAGACCAGGAGCTAATCCAGAAAAAGCATTAGATAGTGTATTAGACCTATTTATTGACTTGGGAGCAGATGAAGAACAATTAAACTTCCCTGTAGTATATGCATCAGCAAAACAAGGTGTTGCAAAACTTAATATGGAAGATGAAGCAGTTAATTTAGAACCACTATTTAAAACAATAATTGAAGAAATACCTGCTCCAACTTGTAATATTGATGGTGACTTCCAAATGTTAGTATCAAATATTGACTATAATGAATATGTAGGAAGAATAGCAGTAGGTAAAATTGAAAGAGGTATAGTAACTAAAGGAATGCCTATAACAGTTGTTAAAAGAGATGATACAAAGAAAAATGCAAATATTACTAAACTATATGTATATCAAGGATTAAACCAAGTAGTAGTAGAAGAAGCTGAAGCTGGAGATATAGTTGCAATATCTGGTATAACAGATATTAATATTGGTGAAACAATTTGTGATACAAATAATGTTGAAAAAATTGACTTTGTAGATATAGACGAACCAACACTTTCTATGACATTTAGTGTAAACAATGGACCGCTTGCTGGAAAAGAAGGTAAATATATTACTTCAAGACATATAAAAGAAAGATTAGAAAAAGAAGTTGAAAGAAATATATCACTTAGAATAAAACCAACAGATAAGGCTGATTCATTTGAAGTATCAGGAAGAGGAGAACTTCATATAACTGTATTAATTGAAAATATGAGAAGAGAAGGATTTGAATTATTAGTTTCTAGACCAAAGGTTATAATGAAAGAAGTAGATGGTGTACTTTGTGAACCAGTTGAAAGATTAGTAATAGACGCACCATCAGATGCAGTAGGTACAATAATTGAAAAACTTGGAAGAAGAAAAGCAGAAATGCTTGATATGCAACAAGGAACAGATGGATTTACAAGATTAGAATTCTTTATACCTGCAAGAGGATTAATTGGTTATAGGTCAGAATTTTTAACTGATACTAGAGGAAATGGTACAATGAATCATACATTTGAAAAATTTGCACCAGCTAAAGGTGAAATACAATCTAGAACTAGAGGAACAATTGTAGCATTTGAATCAGGTAAGGCTGTAACTTATGGATTGTTTAATGCACAAGATAAGGGTGAATTATTAATAGGACCTGGTACAGAAGTATATGAAGGTATGATAGTTGGAATAAACTCTAGAAATGAAGATATAGCAGTAAATGTATGTAAAGAAAAACATCTTACAAACACTAGAGCTTCAGGTTCAGATGATGCTTTAACACTTGTTCCACCACTAGAGTTTTCACTTGAAAGATCATTAGAATTCATAGCAGATGATGAACAAGTAGAAGTTACACCAGAAAATATTAGACTTAGAAAGAAAATACTAAATAACAAAGATAGAGAAAAAGCAAATAGGTCTAAGAAATAATCAGGAGATTAAATGGAAAAAGAATTAAGTAATAGTGAAATATTTCAAAATATAGAAGAATATGCGTCGGAAAACCATGTTCCGATTATTAGAAAAGATGAAATATTATATTTAGAAACACTAATATCAGAAGTAATTGCTGAAAAGAAAGAAACTTTCAAAAAAGCAATAGAAGAAAAAAATAAAAATAATGAAAAATCAGATATATTAGAAGATGAATTTGTATTTAATATATTAGAAATAGGAACAGCAATAGGGTATTCTTCTAGTAAGTTTGCATTCATAGATAATAGTATATATATTGATACAATAGAAAAAGATATTGGAAGATGCGAAATCGCAAAAGAGAATATACATAAATTAGGAAAAAACTTAAGTATCAATATAATTAATGGTGAAGCTCAAAATGTTTTAGATCAACTTATTAAAAAAGGTAAGAAATATGATTTTGTTTTTATTGATGCAAATAAGAGCATGGATAAAGATTATTTCATACAATCAGAGGAATTAATAACAGATGATGGAATAATAGTATGTGATAATATATATATGTCAGGATTAATATCTAAAGATGAAGAAGAAGTACCTAAAAAACATAGAACAATATATAGGAATATTCATGAATTTTTAGATTATATAAATGAAAAAACAGATTTTAAAACAGAACTTGTTGATATAGCTGATGGTTTAACTGTTAGTTATAAGATATAGTAAAATAAATAAAAATAAGAAATATAAAAGTAATTATTTATTATATAAAATAATATTAAATTTAAGTTAAAAAAATTACAATTAATACAAAAAAATTGAATACATAAATTTAAGATGATATATTAAATATATAGTAAATAAGAAAAAAGAAATTGAAAAGAAAGAGAGTGACTTATGAAAAATATATTTAAAAAAGTTTCAATAATATTAGTAGCATTGTTAGCATTAGGAACAATGTCATATGCAAGTACTCCTTTGGCAATAAATGGTCAAGGAGTTGATAGTTCACTACAAAATCAAGGAAGTATGCAACCATCATCATCTTCTTCAATAACTAGAACTACAACACAATCTACAACACAACCAGGAATAGTAGAACAACCTGCAGGTCAAACAAGCGGAAGTACAACTATATTATCTGAAAACAAAGCAAAAGAAGATGAAAAAGAAAAAGCAGATAATCTACCACATGCTGGAGCAAGCTTAACTGCATTTTATGCAATAGCAGTACTTTCAGTAGTTGCTGGAGTAATGTATACAAAATCTAGAAATTAGTATGTTAAAATAAAAAGTAAATAATATTATTTAAGAAGAAGACCTAGATATGGGTCTTTTTTTAAGTATATATATATATACTTAAAGGATTAAATAAGTAGAACTATAATGAATTAGAATTACTAAAATATGTAAAAGAAACTTAATATGTACAATCGTAAAAGACATAAATATGGAATATATTAATTTAAACAACAAAAAGAAAGACGCCTATAGATAGACGTCTTTTTGTCAGTAGTTTTGTTTGTTAATTAGTTATCCAATTACTCTCCATTTTCTTGAAACTCTTATGTATCAAGGCTTGTAGAGTGTAATTTTGTGGTGAGCCAGAAGGGATTCGAACCCCTGACCCCAGGCTTAGAAGGCCTGTGCTCTATCCAGCTGAGCTACTGACCCATAACTATAATATAAATTATAATACCTATAAGTTTGTTTGTCAATAGTTTTTTTGATGAATTTGACAGAAATTATGATTAATAGTATAATAAATTATGTAAAGTATATTTAATTTATATTATTTTAAGCTATTACTATAGCTTTAAAGAATTTGAAAATATTAAAGAGGTGTTAATATGGAAGCAGCAAAAAGGAAGACAAATATGAGTAAAGGAATGGATAGACAAAATATTTCATCTAAAGACTCCGCAATAATGCATAGGATTTATGAAGATTTAGAAAATTTTTCTAATGGAAGAAGAGATTATATACCATGCTTTAAAGAAGAATTTGGTAAGCTTAAAAAAATAGTTATGTATTACCCTTATACAGAAGTAGTGATTGACTATGAAAAAAATACTATAACCATTAATGGAAAAAAACAACATGTACATTTTTGCGACGTTATGCAAGGAAAAATTTTTAAAGAATATAATAATTATAAAAAAGGACTATTAGATATGGTCAGAAAAGATTTATTATATTTTCCAGATAGAAGAATTTCTCAAAGATTTTTTAAAGGTGAAATGGTAGGAATATCCATAGATAGTCCTAGATATGGTAATGCAAAGATAAGCAAATCTATGATTGAAATAGAAAAGCAAATAGCATTTAATATTGAAGAAGGCAATAGAAAAATAGTAAAACAAAAAATTGTTAAACATGCAGATAATATTGTAGATAATGCAATTATATATTTTGCACTTAAGAAGATGGGATACAATAAATAGTTTAAAATATTATAACGAAAGGAAAGGAAATATTTTCAAATAATTAAAATATAGTAAGATTAAAAAAAGAGGTAGTAGCTATCTCTTTTTTTTAAGAAGATAATATATAAAATGATACTATGAAAGATTAAAAGCAAAAGCAAAATAAAAAGCAATGATAAAAGAAAAGTTAAAAGAAAAAATAATTAAATACTAATTAAAATAATTAAAAAAATAATATTATATGTTATAATATTAATATTACAGAATAAAAGGAAGAGAATATGTCAATAAAAAATTTAGAAGATTTAAAAAAACAATTAGAAGCAGAAGGAATAAAATTTGAGGAAAAGAAAACAAAAAATGAAAATATAGAAATTAAGAAAAGAGAAATAAAAAAAGAAAAAGAAGAGAAAAAAGAAAAAGCAGAAGTAGAAAATATATTAGGAATAAATATACAAAAAGAAATAGTAAAAATTACTAATATAAAACCATATATTGTAAAAAATATAATAAATATGATAGATGAAGGAAATACCATACCATTTATAGCAAGATATAGAAAAGAAAAAACAGAAAGTATGGATGATGAAAAATTAAGAACATTTGAAGAAGTGTTAAATTATCAAACTAACTTAATTGAAAGAAAAGAAGAAGTTGCAAGAATAATTAAAGAACAAGGTAAGTTAGATGATGAGTTAAAAGAATTATTAAAAGAATCTAAAACAAATACAGAAGTTGAAGATATATATAGACCATTTAAACAAAAGAAGAAAACAAGGGCAACAGAAGCTAAAAGAAAAGGATTAGATGGGCTTGCAGATGAAATACGTTTAGGTAATGTAGAAAAGATAGAAGAAATAGCTTTAAAATACTTAAATGAAGAAGTAGAGAGTATAGAAGATGCAATAGCAGGTGCTAAAGATATATTAGCAGAAGAAATATCAGATAATAGTAGGGTAAGAAAAAATATTAGAGATGAATATTTTAAAAACTCTGAAATAACATCAGTTAAGAAAAAAGAAAAAGAAGATGAAGTATTAGATGAAAATGGAATATATACTATATATTATGACTTTAAAGAAAAGATAAGTAGTATACCAAGCCATAGATATTTAGCTATAACAAGAGGAGAAAATGAAAAGATACTTACAGTATCCTTTCTAATAGGAGAAGAAAAAATATATAATATAATTGGAAATGTGTTAATAAAAGATGGAATACTTAAAGAAAATAATATAAGGCAAAAAGAAATATATGATGAAATAATTGAAGATTCTTTCAAAAGATTAATTAAACCATCTGTTGAAAGAGAGATAAGACAGATTAAAAAAGAAGAATCAGATGAAGTAGCAATTGATATCTTTGGAAACAACTTAAAGCAATTACTACTTACACCACCTATAAAGGATGTAAGTATATTAGGATTTGATCCAGGATTTAGAAATGGATGTAAGATAGCTACAATAGACAAAACAGGTAAGTTTACTGACGAACTAATAGTACATGTTACTATGCCAAATGATGATGTTAAAACTGGTATGGAAAAGGTAGCAAAATTAGTTGAAAAACATAATATAGATATTATAGCTATAGGAAATGGTACAGCATCTAGGGAAAGCGAAAAACTAATATCTGATATGATAAAAGGAACAGATACAAAATATATTATAGTAAGTGAAGCAGGAGCTTCAGTATATTCTGCATCTAAAATAGCAAAAGAAGAATTTCCTGACACTGATGTAAGTATAAGGGGTGCAATATCTATTGCAAGAAGACTGCAAGATCCACTTTCAGAACTTGTTAAAATTGATCCAAAATCAATAGGTGTAGGACAATACCAACACGATGTTAACCAAAAAAGACTTGTGGAAAAATTAGATAATATTACTCAAGATACAGTAAATAAGGTAGGAGTAAACTTAAATACTGCAACATTTTCACTATTATCATATGTATCAGGCCTAAGTAAGAGACAAGCTAAAAATATAGTTAAATACAGAGAAAAAAATGGAAGATATAATACAAGACAAGAATTATTAGAAGTTACAGGAATAGGTGAAAATAGCTATAGGCAGGCAGTAGGGTTTATGAGAATATATGAAAGCAAAAATGCATTTGATATAACAGGAATACATCCTGAAACATATAATATTGCAGAAGAAATATTAAATGCAGTAGATGCAAAAGAAGAAGATATATTAAACCTTAAAAAGAAAGAAAAGATAGACAAAAGATTAAATGAAATAACTATAGAAAAGTTAAAAGAAAAAAGCAATATACTATCTGAAACATCAGATATAGTTATTAAAGATATAATAACAGAAATATTAAGACCTGGAAGAGATATTAGAGAAGACCTTCCAAAACCAATATTAAGAGAAGATATATTAAAATTTGAAGATATAAAAATAGGGGATGTACTAAAAGGAACAGTAAGGAATGTAACTGCATTTGGAGCATTTGTAGATATAGGGCTTCATAATGATGGGCTAGTACATATTTCAGAACTTAGTAAAAAATATGTAAAAGATCCAAATGAAATTGTTTCAGTAGGTGATGTAGTAGAAGTAAAGGTTATATCAAAAGAAGATAAACAAGAAAAAATATCACTATCTATGAAACAAGTATAAAAAAAGTACAAAATAAGATAACCTAGATTAGGTTGCTAAATAGTTTAATTGAAAGATATATATTAATTTGTTAAAATGTATTAATAACAATAATAATTGAAATAATAATATAAACAATAATATAAACAAGTAAAATAAAAAGAGAAAACGATAAGTAAAAACAAAAAAAGAAGAAATAAAAAATAATATAATAATAATATAATATTGAAAGGCTAAAATGGAAAATATTAGAAACTTTAGTATAATTGCACATATTGACCACGGTAAGTCAACACTTGCAGATAGGTTAATAGAATATACAGGAACTGTAGAAAAAAGAAAAATGAAATCTCAAGTTCTAGATAATATGGAAATAGAACAAGAAAGAGGAATAACAGTAAAATCACAAGCAATTAGGATGACATATAATCATAATGGAAAAGAATATATATTAAACTTAATAGATACACCAGGTCATGTTGATTTTAACTATGAGGTATCTAGGAGTTTAGCTGCATGTGAAGGGGCTATACTTGTAGTTGATTCAACACAGGGAGTAGAAGCACAAACACTTGCAAATGTATATTTAGCACTAGAAAATGATTTAGAGATAATACCTGTATTAAACAAGGTAGACTTACCTAATGCAAGAGTTGATGAAATAAAAGAGGAAATAGAAGAGGTAATAGGACTAGATACAACAGATGCACCATGTATTTCTGCTAAAACAGGACTAAATGTTGAAAAGGTATTAGAAAAGATAGTAGAAGAAATACCAGCACCTGTAGGTGATAGTAACAAGCCACTTAAAGCTTTAATATTTGACTCAGAGTATGATAATTACAAAGGAGTAATATCACATGTTAGAATATTTGATGGTGAAGTATCTGAAGGTGATGAAATCCTTTTCATGAAAGGTGGAAAGTCCTTTATAGTTACTGAAGTGGGTTATCTTTTAGGTAATGAAAAAGAACCTAAAAAGAAAATTAAAGCAGGAGAAGTTGGATATATAGCGGCAAGTGTAAAAAGTGCAAAAGATATACGAGTAGGTGATACTATAACACTTAAACATAATAGAGCAAAAGAAGCATTGCCTGGATATAAGGAAGCTAAAAGTATGGTATATTGTGGAATGTTTCCAGTAGATGGTAAAGACTATATACCACTTAAAGATGCATTAGAAAAACTTAAACTAAATGATGCTGCATTTAATTTTGAACCAGAAACATCGAAAGCATTAGGATTTGGTTTTAGATGTGGATTTTTAGGATTACTACACTTAGAAATAATTATTGAAAGAATAGAAAGAGAATATGATATATCAATAATTACTACAGCACCATCTGTTATATATGAAGTATATAAGAAAAATGGTGAGATGCTTTCAATATACAATCCAGCAGACTTACCTACACCTGAAGAAATTGACTATATGAAAGAGCCAATAGTAACTACTAATATATATGTACCAAAAGAATATATTGGTAATGTAATGGAAGTATGTGAAGAAAGAAGAGGAACATATGTAGGACTTACATATATTGACCAAAGCAGAGTTGATGTACAATATGAAATGCCTTTAAATGAAATAATATATGATTTCTTTGATTATATTAAATCTAAAACAAAGGGATATGCATCAGTAGATTATGAGCTTAAAGAATATAGGAGATCAGATCTTGTAAAACTTGATATGTTCATAAATGGAGAGCAATTAGATGCACTATCATTTATTGTACATAAGGATAATAGTTACTCACGTGGTAGAAAGATGGCAGAAAAGCTTAAAAAAGAAATACCAAGGCAACAATTTGAAGTACCAATACAAGCTAAAATTGGTGGATCAATTATTGCAAGAGAAACAGTAAGAGCAGTAAGAAAAGACGTACTTGCTAAATGTTATGGTGGAGATATTTCAAGAAAGAAAAAGTTACTTGAAAAGCAAAAACGTGGTAAGAAGAAGATGAAACAAATAGGAAATGTTGAAGTACCACAAGAAGCATTTTTGTCTGTGCTTAAGTTTGACGATGAAGATTAAAATAATATTAGTAAATAAGTAGCTACAAAAGATAAGGTTAACGATTTAACAAATATAGTTGAATAAAGCACTTTAAGAAATATAAAAAAATATTTATAAAAAAGCTTGCAACTTTACATAAAACATGTTATAATTATTACATAATCGTTAAATAAATATTAAAAAAATAAGAAAATATATTCAAAAGAATAAAAATAAAAGGAGATAATTATGAAAAATAATAAAATAAAAAATATAATGTCTTTAACTATATTAGCAGTAGCTACAATAGTAGCAATGGTTAATTTAACAATAGCAAATAATAAAGTTGCATATAATAATATTGAAGGAAATAATAACACATTTTTAGCAGAAGGTAAAAAAGAAGAAGGATGTACAACAAATTGTAAAACAACAACTGAAAAAACAACTAAGGATACAAAAACAACAAAAAGAGAATATGAAATAGTTGTTAAAAA
>QWCE01006028.1_pt1 | contig 11176 bp, 11 predicted proteins | sample 1972531 | NCBI WGS metagenome assembly QWCE01 (sample SAMN09866716, study PRJNA288562) | Human gut metagenome isolate term4_stool, whole genome shotgun sequencing... | reverse complement strand
TTTAAAGTCTTCCAATGTATATGTTTTGTTTCCATCCATTTTAATATTTGTTAAATTAAAATATGGATGATTTAGTAAAAAGTAAGCCACAATAGATATCACTGCAATTATGATAAAAATTGTCCATATTAGTGCAAAGTTATTTCTATTTTTGTTATTTTCCATTATTTCCTACTTTTACTATTTCCTGTACTATTTCGTATCCTGCATTTGGAGTTTCAAATTCTTTCGCTCTTTTACCCATTTGATTTAATCTATTGTCATCATTTAAAAGTTCCACTATCTTCTTTTTCAAATGATCAACATCTAAATCTTTTTCTTCTATCATCAGAGCTGCACCTTTGTTTTTAAATTCCAATGCATTGTACACTTGATGGTTTTCTGTAGTATATGCTTTTGGAACTAATATTGAAGGCATTCCCAAATAAGAAAGTTCAGCTAATGTAATTGCCCCAGAGCTTGTTATAACAAGGTCCGAAATAGCATAAGCCTCTTGAATGTTATCTAAATATGGATATACTTTTACATTAGGTAAAAACAAATTGAAATCATCCTGTTTCAAATTTTCATTAATCATTTCTTTAAATACTTGATTTAATTTACCTGATCCATTGGATCCACCAAAAACTAAAATATTTTTATTGTTATTTTTAAACCCCATATGAAACATTGCTTCTTCTCTTATTTCATCTATGTTTAAAAATTTATTTCTAATTGGATTTCCTGTGATTATTCCGTTTTCCTGATTTTTAAAATATTTTAAACTCTCTTTAAATGTTACAAAATATTTATCTGCATATCTTGACAATATTTTATTAGTAACTCCTGGATATGAATTCTGTTCATGAAAGAAAACTTTTTTTCTTAATTTATGTGCCGCATATAAAACTGGTCCAGTAACAAATCCTCCTGTTCCTATAACAAAATCAGGATTAAATTCTTTAATTATTTTTTTTGATTCACTAATTCCCTTTATAGTATCTCCTCCAGTCCGAAAAATCTTTTTTATTGACTTTCTTGAAAGAGGTGATGCAGTAATTCCTTTAAATATATATCCTTGATTAGGTACAAGAATCGACTCTAAGCTATTTTTCCTTCCAACATATAAAACTTCTGTATCGGGATAAAGCTTTATAAACTCTTCTATTATGGCTATTGCTGGATATATATGCCCTCCAGTACCTCCACCACTTACTATAATTCTCATATTACCTCCTATCTGCCTGTTTTGAAATTCCTAAAACTATTCCCATCATAAATAAAAATACCATTAAAGAAGTCCCTCCATAAGAAATAAATGGTAAAGTTAATCCTGTAGGAGGAATAATTCCAAGAGCAACCGATATATTTATGAACGCCTGCAAGCCTATTAATAACATAATTGATATAACCAAAAGCTTTGCAAAACTATCTTTCAATTTAAATGCCATCTTCATGCCACAATATATAAGATATAGGTATAGTAAAATGACCATTATACTTCCTAAAAAGCCTAACTCTTCTGCAATAACAGCAAAGATGAAGTCGTTATGCGCCTCTGATAAATAGCTAAACTTATGTCTTGATTTACCAAGTCCTACACCAAAAATTCCACCATATGACACTGCAAATAAAGATTGAGCAAGCTGCCAACCTTTGTTTGAAAAGTCTTTTAACGGATCTAACCAAGCCTCTATTCTTGAAGAACGACTGTAGGCACTTTTCGAAAATACTATTCCTAAAACACCAGACGCTCCCAATATTCCAAGCCCAATAGCAGATTGAATAAGATTTACTCCCCCAACTATAAAAATACATATTATTACTGCACCAATTACCATTGTTGTTGATAAGTCAGGTTGTAAAAAAACTAATGTACATGATATTCCAAGAAATAAAAACATTGCTAAAAATCCATTTAGTACACTATTTAGCTTCTTTTTATTTCTGTCTATATACTTACAAACCGCCACAATTGTTCCAAGCTTCAAAAAATCTGAAGGCATTATTGTTATAGGTCCTATATCGAGCCACCTTTTTGCATTATATGTTTCAAGATCTCCAAAAATTAAAACGATAACTGATAGGATTATGGATAAAATATAAAACACATATCCATATTTTTTGAAAATTTTATAGTCTATGTTTGAAGTAATAATCATAACCACAATTCCAACAAGTGAAAAGATCAAGTTCTTGTTTATGAAAAAATAGGGATTTAATCCCTTTCTAACTGCATATGGCCAACTGGAACTAAATACCATGATATTACCTACAATAAGTAATAGTATTATAGCTATAAAAATATTATAATCTATCTTTGTCCTTTGCTTTGGCTTCTTAACCATCTAATCACCTAAATTATTGACTAACTCTTTAAATTCATTTCCTCTATCTTCAAAGTTTTTATACATGCCCCATGATGCACATGCTGGAGACAGTAAAACAACATCTCCTTTTTTACTCGATTTATAGGATAATTTTACTGCTTCTTCCATATTATTTACTATGGTTATATCTTTTACACACTTAGCCTCTTTTTTCATTTGTTCAGCAGTTTGCCCCATAAGTATAAGTTTTTTAATTTTTTGTCCATATTGTTTAAACATCTCTTCAAAAGATACTTTCTTATCATATCCGCCAGCAATTAAAATAATCGGATTTTCAAAAGATGATAATGCTTTAATAGTTGAATCCACATTTGTTCCTTTAGAATCATTGTAAAACTTAACTTCATTAAATTCTCTAACAAATTCTATTCTATGTTCTACAGCATTGAAACTATAGCATGCCCTTTCTATATCATCATCTGCTATATTCAAAGTGTTCCCTATTGCTGTTGCTACAAGAACATTTTGTATGTTGTGTAATCCTGGAATTCTAAGTTTCTGAGTATCTATTATCTTTTTTTTATTACGATATATATATGGTTTATCATAATAAAATGATGCATCTTTATCTTTAAGAGATATTGAAATAATTTCAGATTTTATTTCATCTTTTAATTTACACAGTCTTTCATCGTCAATATTTATAATCAATTTATCATCTGATTTTTGATTTTTGAAAATATTTTGTTTAGCTTTGAAGTATGCATCAAAACTACCATGCCAGTCAGCGTGATCTGGTGAAATGTTTGTAAAGGCTGCAACTTTTGTCCTGAAAGTAGTTATTGAGTCAAGTTGGAAGCTTGAACTTTCTATAACAAAATAATCTATTTCAGGATGTGAATAGATTTCCCATAGCATTCCAACTCCAATATTTCCTATGGCAATGGATGTTTTTCCGCTTTCGTTTAATATGTGGTTTACAAGCATTGTGGTTGTAGTTTTTCCATTGGTTCCTGTAATAGCTATTAAATTTTTGTCTCCAAATAATCTATACGCCATTTCCAAATCTGAAACAACTTCTATCCCTTTTTGTAAAAGTTTTTGAATCAACTCGTTATGAGGAGGTATTCCCGGACTTTTTATACAGACAATATCTTTTGAAGTAATATCATCTAAGTCAAATAATAAAGTATATTTTAAATCTTTAAGTTCTTCAGGTTCATTCTCTCTATCTTTTATTTTGCTATCATATCCATAGACATTAAAGCCCAACTTGCTTAATGTCTTTGCTGTAGAAATTCCAGTTATACCTAATCCTATTACTAAATAATCCATCTTATCTCCCTAATCCAAATACTGTAAGTATAGAAAATACTATTGATAATGCTGTAAAAGCTGCAACAATTTTAGGTTCCTTATATCCCTTTAATTCATAGTGATGATGAATTGGGGACATTAAAAATACCCTTTTTTTATTTCTGGTTTTATAGCTTATTACTTGAATTATTACAGACATCGTTTCAATAACATAAACTCCTCCAAGTATCACAAGGTAAAGAGGTGCATTTAATATTAATGCCATCATAACCAAGGCCCCACCTATTGCCATAGATCCAGTATCTCCCATAAATACTGATGCAGGGTTCGAATTATATATTAAAAACCCAATTAATGAACCCACAAATATTGTTGAGAACACTGCCATTGATGAGTCTTTTAAAACTCCTATTATTGCAAGTGCCATAAATACCGGGATAGAAACGGATGTTGCAAGCCCATCAAGACCATCTGTGATATTTGTTGCATTAACTGTTCCAATCATTATAAATGTAAGTATTGGGTATGTTAAAATTCCTAAGTTTAATTCTTTAGTTGTAAAAGGAATCTTAATCATTGAAATAGGTCTTGCTGTTACCTTTGATGCTAAATATATTAATCCAAAACTCATAATTATTTGAAAAATTATCTTTTGAATTTCTGTTAATCCCAATGACCTTTTCATTACAAGTTTAAAAAAATCATCTGCAAAACCAACAAGTCCAAATCCAAGCATACTTACTATTATAAGTATATTTTCATGACTGTACCCTTTAAATATAAATAACGTTATTAGGGTTGATATAATAAATATTATCCCCCCCATTGTAGGCGTTCCTTGCTTTAACAAATGAGCTTTAGGACCGTCATCTCTTATACTCTGTCCTATTTTTGCTCTAACTAAAATTTTAATAATATACTTTCCAATTGCGATTGATATCAACATACTAACCAAAAGCATTGTAAGTAGTCTAAATATATCCATATTTTTTCTCCTTTACTCATCTTAATATTATATCCTAAAGAAGGTCTAATGTTAACTAAATAGTAAGTTCCGTTAAACCTTTTAAATCTATAATCTCTATTTCTCCTTTTGGACATAATTTTATTAAACCCAAGTCTTCAAAGTGACTGAGTTTTCGAATCATAGTTTCCCTTGCTACTCCTGAAAAACTTCCAAGTTCCATCCTGTTCATATTGTGTTTTATCAATATTTTCCCAGAATCTTTTTTTACTCCATATCTATTTGCAAGGTCTATCAGCCCCTTTGCAACTTTCATATCCCCATTCATTACGGAGAGTCTATCAATTAACTCTTCACTTTTCCTTATTCTAAGATATGACTGAATTAGTATCGACTTTAAAAAAAGTTCATTATGCATTAGTACATTTAAAAAATCTTCCTTAGAAATTTTTAAAATTTCACATTTTGTAAGCGCTATTCCATTGTATAGATATGATTCGGATGTGATTAAATTAAGTCCACCAACAAAATCTTCATCTTTATATACATATAAAATCTGTTCCCTTCCATCAGACAAGTCCATTGATATTTTCATTGAACCGCTTTTTATGATGTACATATACAAAGCCCTATCTCCCGGGCGAAATATATATTCACCTTTATTTACATCCACAAGTTTAACAGAATTAGATAATCTCTTTTTATCTTCTTTTGATAAGTCCTTAAAAAGTTTTGTTTCTTTAATTATATCTTTCATTTTTCCTCCAAATATAATTATATATTAAAGACTTTAAATAATAAAATAAGGCAGAGCATATGCTCCACCTTAAGAGTAAAGAGTATCACTCTGTCAATTATTATTTTGATTATCTTCCACATCTTCTTGGTCATCTTGCTCTTCATTATTTTCTACATCATTATTGTTATCTTTATCATCATCTTTCTTTAAAGGCTCATATATAAGCTCTAAAGTGTCTTTTTGTCTTAAGAAATCATCAGCAGGTGGATTAGTCTTTATAATTCTCGTCTTTTTAGAGTCACCTGTATGAATTATCTTTAGATTTGTATCCTTTAATATCGATAAAGCCTCATTTTTATATTTACCAACTAAGTCTGGTACTTTTACTGTTGATTCTCCAGAATCATCAGCCACGAGAGTTATAACCTTAGTATGATTAATTTTTGTTCCTGGGTCTATAGATTGACTCTTTATTATAATCCCATCATTATCAGATGTGTTAACTATTTCAATTTTAATTCCCTTAGCATTTGCCTTATTAACTGCATTTCTTAAAGTTTCACCTGTGAAGTCAGGAACTTCAACATCAGTAATATCCGTTTCTTTATTCACTTTATTTAAATTCTTGAGCTTTGCAATTTCATCGTTAATTTTTTTTGTAATTTCCCCAGCAACCGCATTCCCTGAGTTCATTCCAGTTGGCTCGTCTACTACAACAAGAACAGAATATTTCGGATCTTCCATAGGAAAGGCTGCATAAAAAGATGCTATTGTTTTTTCAGATGTGTATACGCCATCTTCAAGTTTTATAGTTGTTCCTGACTTGCCTCCTACGGTATATTGAGAAGATTTTACTGCGTTAGCTCCTCCATTTTCAACATTATTTATCATAAGTTGCTTCATTCTATCGCTTGTGCTTTTAGATATAACCTGCCTCTTAACAAGTTCTTTATCATCTTCAACCTTTTTATCTCCAACTTTATTTAAAACTCTTGGTGTAATTACATATCCACCGTTTACGATTGCGTTTGCTGCAGTTATAACCTGTATTGGGGTTGCAGAAATTCCATGTCCATAAGACATTGTACAAAGTTGAGCTATATTCATACTTGAAGCCGAGTCAGGTATAAGCCCCTTTTGTTCTCCAACCAGATCTATTCCTGTTAATTCTCCAAATCCAAATGACTTTAGATATTGATGCATCTTAGCATATCCTATCTGTTCCGACATTTGAGCAAAGGATGGGTTACATGAATTTGCGAGAGCTTCCTCCATTGTTTGTTTCCCATGGGGATCATACCAACTTACACATTTTATGGTAACTCCACTTGCAATATTGTAAAACCCTTTACATTCATAATTTGAGTTCTCATCAAACACTCCTTCTTCTAAGCCAATTGCAGAGGTTACTAACTTATAGACAGAACCTGGTTCATAAATATCACTTATACATTTATTTCTCCAAATATCAAAATATTTATTTAACCTTTCTTTTTCACTCAAACTTTCTAATTCTTTTTTTTCTTCTTTGTTTCTTCCCTGTCTTGGATTATTTGAATTAAACCTTGGATAATTTTCCATTGCGATGATCCTATTAGTCATAGGATCTGTAACAATAACAGATATAGACTTTGGTTTGTATTTTTCATTTGCTTCTTTTAAAATATTACTAACTAAAGCTGAAATTCCTTGGTCTATATTTAATGTAATATCCTTTCCTATATCTGACTTGAACTCTTTATTTTCCTCAAAAGAAATAATACTTCCATTTCGTGAACCAGAGAAGATATTAAGACCATATTTACCTCTTAGATAATTATCATAATAACTCTCAACTCCATAAAGACCATTTCCATCGCTATTCGTAAAACCTAATACATAAGAAAGCGTTGACCCTTCAGGATAATATCTTCTATTCTCAACAGTCAAGCTTAAAGAGTTTTCATCCAATTCTCTAATTTTTTTTACTTGTTCAGAAGTCAAATTTTCTTTAACCCTAATAATATCTTCACTATTTAAAACTTCATCAATTTCACTACTATCCATTCCAAGTATTGTAGAAAAGCCCTGAATTAGTTTGTTTTTTGAATTTTCTTTTAAATCCTTTGGAAAAAAATAAAGACAATTAACTTTTACATTCTTCGCAATTATATTTCCTGAAGAATCAAATATCTTACCTCTTTGTGCAGGTATTTTAACGACTTTCAATCTCTGTTGTGCCGCTCTCGTCTTATACTTTGAATTATAAAGATATATCATTCTACCCGCAAAAATAAACACCATTATTATACTAAGTAAGAATATAGCTATTGTCCTATTTTTAAATTTTCTATCAAAATTAAATTTTCTATTTTTCATTGTTATTAACAGCCAAGGAAGTTTTATTTTTATTATCTACCTTATTATCCTTAGATATATAAAAAAATTGATCCTCATTAGTATAAACCATTCCCAATTTATACTTGGCTATTTCTTCAATCCTTTCAGCAGATGAGTATTTATCAATTTCCATACTATAATAATCTCTTGTAGCTTCCAAATCTTCTATCTCAGATTTTATATTTGATATCTTTCCAGTAAGCACAGTGGAAGTTACATAGGTATATAGCAAGCAAATAGATAGAACTATATTAAGAGCACCAAGAAAGACCAAAGACTTTTTATTTGTTCTTTCTCTAACTTTAGTTCTACTCTTGACTTTAATATATCTTCGTTCTTTTTTCAATACCCTTGGTCTTACATTTATATCTGAATTATACTCTTCTGGGTATAAATAATCATAATTTCTTGCTTCCATTATATCTTCTCCACAACTCTGAGTTTAGAACTTTTAGACCTGGAATTTGTTTCCATTTCTTTTTCACTTGGCGTTATTGGTTTTCTGGTGATTAGTTTTACTTCCCTTTTCTTATTACATACACATACGGGAAGTTCTGGAGGACAAATGCAATCTGTATTTAAATCTTTGAAAATTTCTTTAACTATTCTGTCCTCTAAAGAGTGGAAAGTTATAACACATAATCTCCCACCCTTATTTAGTCTTTTTACAATTTTAGGAAGTACGTATTCAAGGACCCCAAGTTCGTCATTAACTTCAATACGAAGAGCTTGAAACACCCTCTTAGCATAATGTCCCTTTGAATTTCTTCTAACCTCTGCAGGAACAGCCCTATCAATTATCTCAACAAGATCAAAGGTAGATTCAATTTCCTTTTCCCTTCTTGCTTCTACAATGAATTGTGCAATTCTCTTAGACCATTTCTCCTCACCATATTTAAAAAATATATCGGATAAATCTTCTTGAGAATAATGATTTACAATAAATTTAGCTGTAAGCTCCCTTGTTCTATCCATTCTCATATCCAAAGGCGCATCCTCCATATAACTGAATCCTCTTGAAGCTTCGTCAATTTGGTAAGAAGAAACCCCTATGTCCATAAGAACTCCATCAACCCTATCTATTTGAAGTTCATTTAAAATCTCTTCAAAATATTTAAAATTAGACTTAATAAAAATTATCTTATCTAAGTAGTCATGTAGTCTTTTCTTAGAAGCTTCAATAGCATCAATATCTTGATCAATGCAAATCAATTTACCCTTGTCCAATTTTTTTGCTATTTCAAGAGAATGACTACCTCCGCCTAAAGTACAGTCGACATAAATCTTATCCTTATCTATTTTTAAATTTTCAATTGTTTCATTTAATAATACTGGTATATGTTTGAATTCCATTTAAAACCTCTAAAAATCTATATCTAAATCCGCCATGCTCTCTGTCAACATGTCATAGTTAAAATCTTCATCATCATTATAAGATTGCCATCTATCCTTGTCCCAGATTTCAACCCTCGATGATACACCTATAACAATAGCTTCCTTGTTTAACGATGCATATTTTCTTAAATTTCCAGGCAAAAGCACTCTTCCCATCTTATCCAGAGATACATCAATCGCACCTGCATAAAATAATCTCGCTATACCCCTTGCATCTTTTCTCGAAAGTCGAAGTCCTTTTATCTTCTTGTCCATTTCAATCCATTCCTCTTCAGGAAAAACAAATAGACACCCATCCATTCCTTTTGTGATGTAAAAAGTGTTCCCAAGTTCCTCTCGAAACTTTGAAGGCATAGTTATACGTCCTTTAGTATCCAAGTTGTGCTGATATTCACCTATGAACATATTCCTTCCTCCTAAAAATTAAACACTTTTACCCACTTTCTGCCACTTAATATTATAATACCCTATATTACTGATAATCTCAATAGTTTTTGAAGAAATATCTCAATAATTTCGACAAAATAATCAGTTTCAAAGCTGAAAAAACCAAAGTTTATTAAAAAAACATTAAAATGTGGGGAATTGTGTTTGGTTTTTAATTGAATTTTATAAATAAGAAATAAAAAAGAGACTGGGTTTTATACCAATCTCTCAATTTAAAACTTAAATATAGAATTTTTTATTTTGACTTAAAATAATCGCTAATGATGCTATTGAAACAGTTAAAGCTTTTCCTGTAGGAAATATTACCAAACTATAAATTCTTTTCTTTTATATTTTGGTGCAAATACTACATTATATTTACAATTTCATTTAATCTATGAGTTTCATTTTACTATGTCATTAAGTACCTCTTTGATTTTTATCTTGCAGTTTGAAGACCGCAAACTTTTTATATCAATGAGATATTTTTGTTTGTTTATCATCGCTAAGGTTATAATAACTCCGTCTAACTGGGGGGGTTCTTATACAAAAAAATAACAGCCGTCTAAGCTGTTATTCTACCTTTATCAATATGAATAATTTTATCTGCTAATACTTTAGCCTCATCATTATCATGGGTAATAATTAAGACTGGAATATCTAAACTCTTTATCAATTCTCCAAAGCTCGGATATAGTTTTTCTTTCAAGTCAGCATCAAGAGCACTAAAAGGTTCATCCATTAGTAAAACTTTAGGTTTTGTAACTAAAGTTCTTAAAAGAGCAACTCTTTGTTTTTCTCCTCCCGATATGTCAGAAGGATATCTCTTTAATAAGTCTGTTAAGTTTAAAACGTCTAACAAAATATCGTAAAGCTCATTATCCTTCATGGCAAATTTTATATTTTTTTCAACATTCAAGTGTGGAAAGAGTCCATAATTTTGAAACATATATCCAACATTTCTCTTTCTCGATGGAAGATAAATGTTTTTATTTGATGACTCTAAAATAACATCTCCATTAGCTATCTCAGACCTGTCTGCTTTAACAATCCCAGCAATTATATTTAATATTGTTGTCTTTCCACTTCCTGAGGCACCTTGAATCGCCAAAACTTCTTTCCCGATATTAAATTTTATATCTAACTTGAACAATTCCAACTCTTTTTCAATATCTACAGAAAGCATCAGTTTACCTTTCTCTTTTTTATCCATTTGTTTAACATATAAATATTTATAAAGCTAAAGCCTATAACAATTGCCATGAGCAGATTGGCCTTTTGTCTATTATTTGACTCCACCGCATAAAAAATAGCAAGTGGAATAGTTTCAGTTTTACCCGGAATGTTTCCAGCAACCATTAAAGTTGCACCAAATTCTCCTATTGCCCTCGAAAAACTAAGTACAATTCCACTTACAATTCCGGGAAGAGCTAAAGGTATTGTCACTTTTGTAAAAATTTCAAACTCTGACTTACCTAAAGTTCTTGCCACGTTTTCATAAACTGGGTCGGTACTCAGAAAAGATGATTTTATACTCTGATACATGAGTGGTAGTGATACAACTACTGCCGCAATACATCCAGCTACCCATGTGAATATTACATTTATATCAAATGCATTATAAAGTATTTTAGATCAGGCAAATAG
>QWCE01005725.1_pt1 | contig 11176 bp, 8 predicted proteins | sample 1972531 | NCBI WGS metagenome assembly QWCE01 (sample SAMN09866716, study PRJNA288562) | Human gut metagenome isolate term4_stool, whole genome shotgun sequencing... | reverse complement strand
CGGCCGTGGTGGGGATGGCGATGAGGAGGGGAATCCGACGCCGGATTTTCAGGATGCCCGCCATGCGGCCAAGAGACTTATGCGGCTTCACCACCCGCGCTCCGACGGCCTTCGCACAATCGATGGAAGAGCCGCCGCCGAATGCGACGATAGCCTGGCACTTGCGCAGCTTATACAGAGCGGCCGCCTCTTCTACGTTGTCGGTGGTGGGGTTGGCAACCGTGTCGTCGTATACGAGACAGACGATGCCGGCCTGCTTTAAACGGGATTCCAGATCGGCAGTGAGGCCCAATTCCCGGATGCCCCTGTCGGTAACGAAAAGAATCAGATCCGCGCCCTTCTGTTTGAGCAGGGCGGGCAGGCTGTCTACGCTCTCCAATATTTTCGGTTTGCGGTAGGGCAAAAACGGCAGTGCCAACCGGAGCGCGCTTTGAAAGACACGGCAATAGGCCTTTTTCAGAGTATGCACAAAGGGTCATCCTTCCTCGTTTTCGCGGCAGATCATCCGCAGATTCGATTCGATTTTCGTGAGCGCACGGTAAAAAACCGCGCGTTCTTCCTCACTTAGATCCGCGCCGCCCTGGCTGACTGCACTGACGATTGCCGCATCCAGCTGCCGGGCGAGTTTTTTTCCGGACGGAGTCAGGCGGATTTTGGCCCGATAGGCTTTTTTTCCGTCGGCGCCGGGGCGGAGAAGGTAACCCTGTTCCTCCAATTCGCCGATTGAGCGGGATATGGCCGCTTTGTCTTCGCCGCAGAGGGCGCACAGCTCGCCTGCGGTCAGACCGCCGCCGGCTGCGCCGGGCTGTGCGTCTTCCTGACGCCCGAGATGGAACAGGCACATGACGTGGGGACCCTTGAGTCCGAATTCCGTCATTTCCATGCTCTTGATTTTTTGAATGCAGCGGTATATGGAAGAAATCCGGGCCGTAAACATTTCAAATCGGTCGTACATGAGGACACTCCCTCCCCAAAGATGTTGATGTATCAACAAAATGGGATCATACACCAGAACGGGCAATTTGTCAACGGTCTTGTGCACAAATGGCACGCGCATGGCCATCATTTTTCTCTTATGAAGTGCAAAAGACATATCGGTCGTGCACCGCATATCAAACAGACGTTCCTATAAAATTCTCTAAAGGACATAAAAAAATCCCGAAAACCCGTATCAATACAGGGTTTTCGGGGTGGCTGGGATGGCTGGAATCGAACCAGCACGAGCAGAGTCAAAGTCTGCTGTCCTACCACTAGACTACATCCCAATATGACAAGGCGGATGAACGCCCGTTATTTGAATGAATAGGGACACCCGGGAAACCCGCGTGTCCCTATTCGTTGTGGGGTGGATAATCGGGCTCGAACCGACGGCCTCCAGAGCCACAATCTGGCGCTCTAGCCAACTGAGCTATACCCACCATAAATGGCGCGCCTGAAGGGACTCGAACCCCTGGCCCTCTGCTTAGAAGGCAGATGCTCTATCCAGCTGAGCTACAGGCGCATCGGTCCCGCAGGACATGGAGCGGGTGATGGGAATCGAACCCACACGACCAGCTTGGAAGGCTGGGGTTCTACCACTGAACTACACCCGCGTTTCGTGACAAATAGTATATTATCACATCATCCTTTAAATGTCAATAGGAAATTTAAAATTTTTTCTATTTTTTAAAAAAATTATTTTCAAAGAAATCACTTGACAATTTCATGACTTTATTGTATACTAATTAAGCATTATTTGCCGGTGTGTCGGAATTGGCAGACGAGACAGACTCAAAATCTGTTATCCGCAAGGGTGTGTGGGTTCGAGTCCCACTACCGGCACCATATAAGAACCTCACGGTTGATAGAAAGGTATCTTCCGTGAGGTTCTTATTTTATTTGTATCAATGTTTTTTTCGACTTTTATGCCTTGCGTAAAGTCTCAAAAAGTACCGCTTGAAAATTGCTGTGCAAGATAATTTTCCGCTGTTGGCAAAAATGTAGCAGCGGAATTATAAAAAAACTTTCGCACAAAAGTGTACAGCCTGCGAACTTTTTGTTTTTCTATCTTCTATTCAACCTTTGAGCCGTCTTTGAAAACAAATACTACCTTGTCATGGAAATAAACGGCCATGCTGTCAAGCATTATATTCCACAAACCTTGTAATTGTTAAATATTCCTGAAAGCTGGGATTTGGTACGGCTAAGAAGCATTTAGACCAAAGATTTTGATTTTTTCTTTTTATAATTTTTTAGATTTTATAAATTATCCTCTAACTTTTTAGTGATTAAAGCCTTTGCTTAAAATCTTCATATCCGAATTTTTTCCACAATTCAAAATCACCGTTTTTGTGAGAAATTGCAATAGAGGGAAGTGGCATACCATTAAAGGTGTTATTCTTAACCATAGTATAGATAGCCATATCGCAGAAAAGAAGTCTATCACCAATCTTCAACGGCTCATCAAAAGAATAATCACTGACAATATCTCCCGCAAGACAGGTAGGTGCGGCAAGACGATAAGTATACTTTTTCTCTCCAGCCTTTCCTGCCCCAATTATTTCAGGACGGTATGGCATCTCAAGGACATCTGGCATATGGCAAGCAGCAGATGCGTCTATAATCGCAATATCCATTCCGTTATTAACGATATCTAGTACCGTTGTAAGTAAATATCCTGCATTAAGTGCTACTGCCTCACCAGGCTCAAGATATACAGTAACATCATATTTATTCTGTATATAGTCAATACATTTGATAAGAGTTTCTATATCATAATCATGACGAGTTATGTGGTGTCCTCCACCAAAATTAACCCATTTCATTTGTTTGAGATACTTTCCGAACTTTTCCTCAAAATATGGAATAGTATGCTTTAGAGCATCTGAATTTTGCTCGCACATAGTATGGAAATGTAAACCAGAAATACCGTCCAGTTCGCTTTCCTCAAAATTTGCAAGAGTTATACCCATACGGGAATTTTTTGCACAAGGATTATAAATTTCCGTTTCAATTTCAGAATATTCAGGATTAACACGCAAGCCAAATTCTATTTCAGGGTGTTTCTTTGCAATAGTTTTAAAATGCTTCCACTGAGAGAATGAATTCAGCACAATATGATTGCAATATTTCAGAAGCTTGTTAAAATCACTATCCGAAAAAGCCGGTGCAAAGACATGAACTTCCTTGCCCATTTCCTCAAAACCAAGCCTTGCCTCATAGATACCACTTGCCGTTGTACCATCAATATATTTAGAAATAAGTGGATATAATTTATACATAGAAAAAGCCTTTTGTGCAAGCAAAATTTTACAACCTGTACGCTTTCGGACTGATTCAAGTATTTCAAGATTTTTAATCAATGCACCTTCATCAACAATATAGCAAGGTGACGGAGCATTAGGAAATTCTAATTTTTTCATTATCAACACCCTTTCATAACATAACAAAACTACCAATTAGCGAACTAACTATCCTAAGAAAATCAAAAGTTTCGCTCGAGGCGGCGAGCCGCCACTCCCAAGACGCGGAATCGCTCGGCAAGCCTCGCTCGACACTAACAAGAGAAACCGATTGCCGCGACTGATAAAACTACCGATTAGCAAACTAACTATTATAAGACACTTAAAAGTTTCGCTGCGAGCCTTTGGTCGCTCTCCGCAGAGAGCGAAACTCTTTTGGGCGAAGCCCAACATTTATTTTTCCCTAGCGGCGGACTTTGTCCGCCGCCTTTTCTTTTGTAATCAATAAACTACTGGTTCAAATGTAGGGGCGAACTGTGTTCGCCCGTTCGATAGTCTACCAGCAATATTAGCCATAAAGTGCGGACTTTGTCCGCACTTAGAGAGAAAAAGATGTTAAGGGCTTTGCCCTTAAAACCCACGAGGGACTCCGTCCCTCGAACCTGCGAGCCTTTAAAAAGGCTCGAGCGAAACTTTTAATTGTCTTAGATAGGCGCGTTAGCTAATTGTAGGAGCGAACTATATTCGCTCAATAGTTTCATCGACCGCGTCAATCAACTTCTCTCACTCACCACGAGCGAGACTTGTCGAGCGATTACGCGTCTTGACGGCGGCGGCTCGCCGCCTCGAGCGAAACTTTTAATTGTCTTAGATAAGCAAAAACTAATTTTTATTATAGTGCAGAAAAAGTTAAAAATCAACAACATTAAAAATATGTTGACAAGTTCTGAAAACAAGCCTATAATTAAATCATAAAAGTTAAATAAGTTTACGAACCGGGGAGTCAATCAAATTGTTCTGAGAGTGAGGTAGTGCCTCTTACCCGTTGAACCTGACCGCCGTTATTGCGGTGAGGGAGTTTTGTAGTTATCGCTCTATGCGTATTTTTGCAGAACTTCCTTTCGGGGAGTTCTTTTATTTTGCCTTTTGCTGAATTTTATTATATTTTTCGGAGGTATTATACTATGGAAGATAAGTTGATTATCGGAGGTCACGAGTTTAATTCCCGTTTTATTCTTGGTTCAGGTAAATTCTCACTTGAACTTGTAAATGCAGTCATCAAGCATGGCGGTGCTGAAATAGTTACACTTGCATTAAGACGAGCAAATAAAGGTGGAGAAGAAAATATTCTTGATTACATTCCAAAGGGTGTCACACTTTTACCTAATACATCAGGTGCAAGAACTGCCGAAGAAGCTGTTCGTATAGCAAGACTTTCAAGAGAGCTTGGCTGTGGCGATTTTGTCAAGGTAGAAGTCGTCCACGATTCAAAATACCTCTTCCCTGATAACTATGAAACAATCAAGGCAACAGAAATCCTTGCAAAAGAGGGCTTTATTGTTATGCCATATATGTTCCCTGACCTCAATGCTGCTCGTGATTTGGTCAATGCAGGTGCAGCAAGCGTTATGCCTTTAGGTGCTCCTATTGGAAGTAACAAGGGACTTGCTACAAAAGATTTCATAAAGATTTTAGTTGATGAAATTGATGTTCCGATTATTGTTGACGCAGGAATCGGCAGACCATCACAGGCTTGTGAAGCTATGGAAATGGGTGCAGACGCTGTTATGGCTAATACTGCTGTTGCTACTGCTGGTGATGTTGCTACAATGGCAAAAGCATTTAAGCTTGCTATTGAAGCTGGCAGACTTGCTTATCTTTCAAAGCCTGGCAGAGTTTTACCATTTACAGGTGAAGCATCAAGCCCACTTACAGGTTTCCTTGCAGACTAATATTAAAACAAAAGAAGGATTTTTATTATGCCTAATGAAACAAGTATTATGGAGCAGGTTCTTGCATTTCACGATAAGTATGATTTTAATTCATTCACCGCAAAAGATGTACAGAACGCTCTGAATAAAGATAGAATTGATTTTTACGATTACGCCGCCTTGCTCTCCCCTGCCGCACTTCCATTTCTCGAGAAAATGGCTGAAAAAGCTCAGCTATGTACGAGGAAGCAGTTTGGCAACACAATAGCTCTTTTCACACCAATTTATATTGCAAATTACTGTGAAAATCAGTGCGTTTATTGTGGCTTTAACTGCAAGAATAAAATTCATCGTGCAAAGCTGAATATGGAAGAAATAAAAAAAGAATATCAAGCTATTGCAGCAACTGGTTTGAAAGAAATTCTCATTCTTACAGGCGAATCCCGTTCTATGTCTGGCATTGAATATATCGGTGAAGCTGTTGAGCTTGCAAAGAAATATTTTTCACTTATCGGTCTTGAAATATATCCAGTTGAAGTTGATGAATATAAATATCTCCACGAAAAGGGTGCAGATTTTGTTACCGTTTTCCAAGAAACCTATAATACAGAAACCTATAAAAAAGTTCACCTTGCAGGTCAGAAAAGTATATTTCCATATAGAATCAATGCTCAGGAAAGAGCCATTCTTGGTGGTATGCGTGGCGTAGGCTTCGGTGCATTACTCGGACTCGATGATTTTAGACACGATGCTTTCTGCGTTGGTGTACACGCAACTCTTATTCAAAGAAAATACCCTCACGCAGAAATTGCCGTTTCCGTTCCAAGACTTCGCCCATACATCAATGGCGAAGAAACAAACCCTCGTGATGTTCACGAAAAGGAACTTTTGCAGATTATGTGTGCTTATAGATTGCTTATGCCTTTTGCAAGCATAACAATCTCAACTCGTGAAAGATCAGATTTCCGAAATAATGCCGTAAATATCTGCGCAACAAAGATTTCCGCAGGTGTAAGCGTTGGTATCGGCGGTCACTCCGAAAAAGAAAAGGGCGATGAACAGTTCGAGATTTCCGACCCAAGGAGTGTTGATGAGGTTGTTGACGCACTTCATCAATATGGCTTACAACCGTCATTCAACGATTACATAAGACTTATTTAATATGAGTATGCTTTTTGTAATTACAAGCAGTAAATCGTGCAAAGAGGATTTTCTCACACGAATAAAGCGAATAGCCTCTGCAAATCCAGACAGAATAATTCTTCGTGAAAAACATTTAAGTCAAGATGATTTGCTTAAGCTTGCCATAAAATGCAAAGAAATTTGCGACAAATATTCCGTTGCATTTTCTGTCAATAGTAACATTGAAGTTGCTCGTAAAGTTAATGCTGATATACATTTGCCATATAAGCTTTTCGTTGAGAACAACGAAAATATAAAAGATTTTTCCACAATCGGAGTATCTGTCCATAGCATTTCAGAGGCAGAAACCGCTGAAATGCTTGGTGCATCATATCTTATTGCAGGACATATATTTGCAACAGATTGCAAGAAAGGTCTTAAACCTCGTGGTCTTGAATATCTTTCAGATATTTCAAAAGCCGTTAAAATTCCTGTTCTTGGCATAGGAGGAATAAGCCTTGAAAGACTTTCCTCCGTTTTACAAACAGGTGCAGCAGGTGCTTGTGTGATGTCACATTTTATGAATTGTGATAATCCCGAAAGCGAAGTATCAGTATTCAAAAAATTTGCTAACGACTAAAATTCCTATATACAGCAAAACCACCGTTCCGAAATCAATCGAAACGGTGGTTTTGTTTATATGGTAAAAGCTAAGAAATAAGCTTAGTGCTTATTTTATAATTGATTCACCTGTCATTTCAGCAGGCTGTGGAAGTCCCATAATCTTGAGCATTGTAGGAGCAATGTCTGCAAGTCTACCGCCCTCACGGAGCTCGCAAGGATAGCCTACTACACAGAAAGGAACAAGATTTGTTGTATGAGCTGTGAATGGAGAACCATCAGTATCAATCATCTTATCAGCATTGCCGTGGTCAGCAGTAATAAGAGCAACACCGTCCATCTCACGAATAGCTGTAACAACCTTACCTACGCACTCGTCAACAGCCTCAACTGCCTTAACAGCAGCCTCAAATACGCCTGTATGACCAACCATATCGCAGTTAGCATAGTTAAGAATAATCATATCATACTTACCAGTTTTGATAGCAGCTACGAGCTTATCTGTAACCTCATAAGCACTCATCTCAGGCTGTAAGTCATATGTTGCAACAGCAGGTGACTTAACAAGGATTCTGTCCTCGCCCTCATATGGTTGCTCAACGCCACCATTGAAGAAGAATGTTACATGGGCATACTTCTCTGTTTCAGCAATTCTAAGCTGTGTCATACCCTTATTGGAAATATATTCACCAATTGTATTTTTGAGTGACTGTGGCTTGAATGCGACTTCAACATTAGGCATAGAAGCATCATACTGTGTCATACAAACATATGTTAATGGGAAGAAGCCATTCTTTCTCTCAAAGCCCTTGAACTCAGGGTCAACGAAAGTACGAGTAATTTCTCTTGCTCTGTCAGGTCTGAAATTGAAGAATACGATGGAATCTCCAGGCTTAACTGTTGCATTTTCTTCGCAAACTGTTGGAACAACAAATTCGTCTGTTACATCGTTTGCATAGCTTTCTTCAACAGCCTTAACCGGGCAACAAGCCTTGTTGCCTTCGCCATAAACCATTGCAGAATAAGCCTTTTCAACTCTATCCCAACGATTATCTCTATCCATTGCATAGTAACGACCCATAACAGTTGCAATCTTGCCAAGACCGATTTCCTTGAGCTTGTTTGCACACTCTTCTACGAAATCCTTACCGCTTGTAGGAGGAACATCACGACCGTCAAGGAATGCGTGAACATAAACATTCTTAACGCCCTTCTTCTTAGCAAGCTCTACGATAGCATACATATGAGTATTGTGGCTGTGAACACCACCATTTGAGAGAAGTCCCATAATATGGAGAGCCTTACCCTCTTGAGCCGCATTATCAACAGCCTTGAGGAGAGCCTCATTCTCAAAAAATTTGCCGTCTTCAATAGACTTTGTGATTCTTGTAAGTTCCTGATAAACTATACGACCTGCACCAATATTTGTATGACCGACCTCACTATTACCCATCTGTCCGTCAGGAAGACCTACATCAAGTCCCGAAGCACCGATTTTTGTAACAGGATTTTCTGCAAAAAGCTTATCAATATTTGGTTTTTTAGCGGCTTTGATTGCGTCTCCACGCTTTTCAGCCTCAAGACCTACACCAAAACCGTCAAGAATCATAAGAATTACAGGTTTTTTCATTATTTAACTTCCTTTCGTGATTGCCAATAAGCTGAATTATTCAGCTACGCTTGTTTCAGTAATTATAGCTGAATACAAAAACAAGCCTAAGGTAATACTCCATTTGCCTCAAAATGCGAACCCATTTCACCAAATATATGGTGTGTGGATACATATAACAAGATGCGTAATCGACTTATATTTTATGCAGATTAAGAAATTCCCAATGAACTACCGAATTGCGAACTTCGTTCGCAATTTATAAAGAAAGAGATGTTAAGGGATTTGCCCTTAAAACCCACGAGGAACTCCGTCCCTCAACCCTGCAAGCTTTTGAAAAAGCTTGAGCAAAACTTTTAAGTGTCTTAGGGCAATTCATTAGCTAATCGGTAGAGCCGAACAGCGAAGCCTGTTCGGCTACGGTAGCTACTTCATCCGCGTCAACCAACTTCTCTCACCCACCACGAGCGAGACTTGTCGAGCGATTCCGCGTCTTGACACCGGCGGCACGCCGGTCGGCACTCACACTTATTTTGAAGCTTCTTCGAGGAGAACGCCGAAATCTGCTGCCTTGAGTGATGCACCACCGATAAGACCACCGTCAACATCTGGCTGTGCAAGAAGCTCTGCTGCATTCTTTGGATTCATAGAACCACCATACTGAATTGTCATACCGTCTGCAACTGCCTTGTTGTATCTCTTTGCAACAACGCCACGAATGAAAGAGCAAACCTCGTTTGCCTGCTCAGCTGTTGCAGTCTTGCCTGTGCCGATAGCCCATACTGGCTCGTAAGCAATGATAACATTCTTAGCGTCTTCTTCAGAAACGCCTGTGAATGCTGCTACTGTCTGAAGTTCAACAACATCTTCTGTAATGCCGTCTTCACGCTCAGAAAGCATCTCACCAACGCAAAGGATAACCTTAAGACCTGCTGCAAGAGCTGCCTTAACTCTTCTGTTTACTGTGAGGTCAGTTTCACCGAAATATTGTCTTCTTTCGCTGTGACCGATGATAACATATTCTACGCCCATTTCTGTAAGCATATCAGCAGAAATTTCGCCTGTGAAAGCACCACTCTTCTTGAAGTGAACATTCTCAGCACCAACCTTAATGTTTGTGCCCTTTGTAAGCTCTACTGCTGTTTCAAGGTTTGTGTAAGGTACGCAGATAACTACGCCACAAGTTGCTTTCTCAGCAATTGGCTTTAGGTCTTCAATAAGAGTCTTAGCCTCTGAACGAGTCTTATTCATTTTCCAGTTTCCTGCGATAATAGCTTGTCTTAATTCTTTATTCATTATGATTATCCCCTTTAATTGAAATATTTTTAACAGAAAATCTCTGTTTTCATAGGGAAAGGGCAGAGCAATGCCCTACCCTTCCTTTTAAGCATATATTAGTCCTTATCGTTGAGGCAAGCAATGCCTGGAAGAACCTTACCCTCGAGGAATTCAAGAGATGCACCGCCACCTGTTGAGATGTGTGTCATCTTATCAGCAAAACCGAGGTTTTCAACAGCAGCAGCAGAGTCACCACCACCGATAATTGAAATAGCATCAGATTCAGCAACAGCCTTAGCAACAGCGATTGTACCCTTTGCAAAGTTAGGCCACTCAGAAACGCCCATAGGTCCGTTCCATACTACTGTACCTGCATTCTTGATAGCGTCAGCAAAGAGCTTAGCTGTCTTTTCACCGATATCAAGACCCATCCAGCCGTCAGGAATGTTGTCAGAATCAACTGGCTTAAACTCAGCGTCAGCCTTATATTCTGTTGCAACAACATTATCCTGAGGAATGAGGAAGTTTACGCCCTTTTCCTTAGCCTTAGCCATAATATCCTTAGCAAGCTCTACCTTATCAGACTCACAAATAGAAGTACCAATAGAATAGCCAAGAGCGTTCATAAATGTATAAGCCATACCGCCGCCGATGATGAGTGTATCAACCTTATCGAGGAGGTTTGTGATAACACCAATCTTATCAGAAACCTTAGCACCGCCGAGAATAGCAACAAAAGGTCTCTTAGGGTCAGCAAGAGCTCCGCCCATAATTGTGATTTCCTTCTGAATGAGGTAACCGCAAACTGCTGGGAGGTAATCAGCAACACCAGCTGTTGAAGCGTGTGCTCTGTGAGCTGTACCAAAAGCATCGTTTACATAGATTTCTGCAAGAGAAGCAAGCTCCTTAGCGAATGCAGGGTCATTCTTTTCCTCTTCCTTATGGAAACGAACATTCTCGATAAGCTCTACTTCGCCGTCCTTAAGAGAAGCAGCAATGCTCTTTGCACTCTCACCGATAACATCTTTAGCCATCTTAACTTCCTGACCAAGAGCCTTTGAGAGGTACTCAGCAACAGGAGCAAGAGAATATTTCATATTAAATTCGCCCTTTGGACGACCGAGGTGTGAACAAAGGATAACCTTAGCCTGATGGTCAACAAGGTACTTAATTGTCTTAAGAGCTTCGTTAATACGCTTTGGGTCAGAGATATTTCCCTCTGCATCAAATGGTACATTGAAGTCGCAGCGAACAAGAACCTTCTTGCCCTTTACATCAATATCTTCAACTGTCTTTTTGTTTAAGTAGTTCATTATATTGCACCCTTTCAAATTCATTGTCCCCGCAAAAGGATTAATTGCGGTAAACTTATTGATTTTATTTTATAACAAATC
>QWCE01005717.1_pt1 | contig 11192 bp, 7 predicted proteins | sample 1972531 | NCBI WGS metagenome assembly QWCE01 (sample SAMN09866716, study PRJNA288562) | Human gut metagenome isolate term4_stool, whole genome shotgun sequencing... | reverse complement strand
ACAAATATATTGAATTTTAAACTAAATGTTGACAATTGTTACAAAAAAATATATTATTATAGTAATAACAATACAAGGAGTTTTAAATGAAACAAAATAGTAACAAGAATATAACAAAAATTACAAGTGGAGCATTAGTTTTATTACTCGCTAGTGGTGGATTATTTTCTAATTCTTCTGCTAAAGATGTTGGATCCACTAACGTTGAAAAGGTTATAGTAGATAAAAAACTTGACTTAGAAGAAAAAGACAAAATCGAAGAAAAAGAATCTATACAAGAATCAGAAAAAAATGAAGAAGTAGAAAATATAGATAAAAACATTGAAGAAGTTTTAAATAATAAAAACGAAGAGAAATCTGAGGAAAATTCAACTATCCAAACTCTTGTAGATAATATAGAAGATGATCAAACAAATAATGTTGAATCAGAAAAAGAAACTTTAGAGAAAAATCTTAATGAAGTTGAAAATCCTGAGCTTTCAGAAAATAATATAGAAAATTCTCAAAATGAAAATGAAAAAACAGAAAATGTTAAAGATGTAGAAGATGTAAAAGAAGAAACTGAAGAAACTGATGAAGATAAGCTTATAGTAGATGAAAAAGACAATATTCAAGAAGAAAATATTGATAATGTTAAAGAAAATTTACCTGAAAATCCTATAAATGATAAAAAGGTTGAAGAGCCTGTTAAGGAAAAAGCTGAAGAAAATAAGGCTGATGATAATAATAAAAAAGAAACTTCTGAAAAAGAATTAATAAAAGAAGAAAAGCCTGTTATCGAACAAAAAGAAGAAAAAAATTCTAACGAAGCTTTACAAGTAGCACCTGTAATTAAAAAAGCTCCTGTAAAAAGTCCTTCATTAAAAGCTGCTCCTAAAGCTGTTTCTTACCAAAACAAATCTTCTAATAACGGAAAATATATAAATAATTACAATAATAGAAAAGAATTTCTTGAAATGCTTGCAAGCCATTCAAGCCTTGCTAAGGAATATAATATTTTCCCAGAAGTAATGATGGGACAAGCTATTCTTGAATCAGGATGGGGAGAATCTACACTTGCTAAATATAGTAAGAATTTATTTGGAGTAAAAGTTCCTAATTCTCAAAAAGGAAAAGGTAAGGGTCACGTTTACCAAACTAACGAAGAAATTAACGGTAAAAATATAAGGATAAAAGACGAGTTTAGAAAATTTGATACTTACGAACAAAGTATTAGACAATATCTAAGTTTATTAAGTGGTAGATATTACAGCGGTTATGGTGTTACTAAAGCTAAAGATTATAAAGAACAAATAAGATTAATTAAAAAAGCTGGATATGCAACAGCTAGTAATTATGTTGATGCTGTTTTGAATGTAATTACTAAAAATAATTTATCCGCATTAGCTAATCAATATTTAAACTCAAATACAGCAAGAGCGAATAATTCTGCTACTACAAAATCAAATAATCCAAAGCAAAACTCTAATACTTTGGTATCTAATACATCTAATAAAAAAGCAACAGCAAACAAAGCTGATAAAAATACCAAGGTAAATAACAAACAAAATCAAAGAGTTGCTAAAGCTACACAAAAACCAAGCGTTAAAGTTGCTGATGTTAAATCAACTACAAGTCAACAAAATATTCTTGCATCATCTACTAAAGCTAAAAAGCTTTCAAGCGATAGCAAAAATATTATTATAGCTTCAACAACTGACGCAGTAAAAAAACCGGTTGAAAATATTCAAGCAAATAATAATATAGAAAATAATGAAAACCAAAAATCTAGCTCAATAAATAATAGAAAGAAAATGCAAACGACAGATAATAATGTAAGTGCAACAACAAATACTACTTATAGCAACAGCGGTTCAGAAAATGTAAAAACTGGAATTGGTTCACTAAGTTCTATTTTAACCACACTTTCTACGGCAAGTTTTGCTTTAATAGCAACTAAAAAAAGAAAATAGAAATTTAAATTTTGGATAAAGAATTTTTCTTTATCCAATTTTTTTATTTATATATTCTTTTAAAATCGTACGGCAATAAATAATTTATTCTATTTTAAAATTAAATCAATACTCAAAACGCAAAAATTCAATTTTTATTATTTATTTGGAAGTACAATTGTATTAGTAAAAATATAAAATCGCTTAAAACGCAAAATACGACGTCAGATTTTTTGGGAATTTAATAGAATTTTAAAATTTATTGAAATTCTTTACGAGTTAACTATAATGATGTTATTTTTATTTATAATTTTATTTTCAAAAAGTTTTTCTGCCAAATTATCGTAATCAAAACTGTTATTAGTGGAGAGGCTTTTTGATTCTAAAATTATTGCACAAAATAATAATTTTGTGCAATAATTGATATTTTTATTTTTTTCTGCTATAATAAGCTTAGCAAAAATATTTAGGAGTTTTTTATGACTAAAATAAAGTCCCCTTTAATTTTAAAAGATTATCTTTCCTACTTAAAATCTATTAGAGCCTTATCTGAAAAAACTATTAGTGAATATCATTATGACCTTATTAATTTTATTTCTTTTCAAATATTAAGAAAGGTTTATTTTGATGATAAGGAAAAATTTGATTATGATTTAAAAAAATCAAATATTGATTCCAATAAAATTTTCAATCAAGCTTTTATCAACGATATCAATATTCAGGATATGTATTCTTATATATCTTATTTGGATAATGAACTTAATGACAATACTTCTACAAGGTCAAGAAAAATTTCTGCCTTGCGTTCTTTTTATAAATATTTACATCAAGAAATTGAAATTATTGATAATAATATAACAGAAAAATTAAGAAATCCAAAAATTCAAAAAAGACAACCTGTCTACCTCACTTTAAGTGAAACAGAACATTTGCTTGAAATTGTAAGTCAAGAAAAAAATGAATTTTTAAGAAATCGAGATATAGCTATAGTTTTTACTTTTTTAACAACCGGCATGCGTCTTTCTGAACTTGTTAGTGTAGATTTAAAAGATATTAAAGATGATCATTTTTCAATTATTGGTAAGGGCAATAAAGAAAGAACTATATATTTAACTAAAAATTGCATAGATTTAATAGAAAATTATATAAAGATTAGGAAAAAATATTTAAAAGATAAAAAAATTGACGCTTTATTTATTTCTACTAGAAAACAAAGAATATCAAACAGAGCTGTTCAATCAACTGTTGAAAAATATTTAGAAAAAGCAGGTTTTGATACAAAAATCTATTCTACTCACAAATTAAGACATACCGCAGCGACTTTGATGTATAAGTATGGAAACGTGGATATAAGAGCCTTAAAAGACGTATTAGGACACGAAAGTGTATCTACTACTCAAATTTACACCCACTTGGATGATGAGGATTTGAAAAAGGCAGTAAACAAAAATCCTTTATCAAATTTAAAAATATAAAAAAATTCTTATCTATTAATATTAATTTTTCAAAGCTAGAATTTATAAAAAAATACTCAATCAATAACTAATTTTTATTGGTTGAGTATTTTTTAGTTTCATCACTTATTTTATGGAATTTATATCTAAAATTTTATTATCCACAAATTTTTCTAATACCTTCATCAAGGCAAGTTTCCCGTGGTATTTATTTAATCCACCTTGCAAATAAACTGTGTATGGTTTTCTCAATGGGCCATCGCAGGATAGTTCAGAAGTAGCTCCTTCTACAAAGCCTCCTGATGACATTATAACTGGATCTTCGTATCCAGGCATTTGGTCAGCTATTGGTGTTAAATTTGCATCTACGCTACAAGATTCTTGGATTGCTTTAGCAAATAATTCTAATTTTTCGCTAGAATGTAATTTTATTGCTTGGACTATATCGCTTCTTGGATCATCTAATTTTGGTATTATTTCATATCCTAATTCATCAAAAACTTTTGCAAAAAGTAGAGCAACTTTTATAGACTCAATTGTAGTTTTGCTTGAAAAATATAAACCTTGCAAGACATTTCGATTTGTTCCGAAACTCAATCCTTCATCTTTTCCAATTCCAGGTGCTGTAAGCGTATTTGCACAATATTCAACCAAATCTTTTTTACCAGAAATATATCCACCAGTTATTGCAATTCCACCGCCAAGATTTTTAATTAAAGAGCCAGCAATTATATCTGCACCTATTTCTATAGGCTCTTTAATTTCTGTGAATTCCCCATAACAATTATCTACAAAAATAATTACGTCTTTATTTATTTTTCGAATTTCAATAATTGCTTTTTCTATCTCACTAATACTAAAAGCTCTCCTATTTGTATATCCTGTTGATCTTTGAATCATTACAAGTTTTGTCTTATCATCTAATTTCTCTTTAATTTTTTCATATTGAATTTCTTGGTCATTTTTTAATTCTAATTTATCGTATTTAATTCCTTTTGAAATCAAATTTCCTTTTTTATTTCCTTCAATTCCAATAACTTGTTGTAAAGTATCATAAGGATCTCCATTTATTGATAAAATTTTATCTCCATAATTTAAAATAGAAAATAAAACCAAAGAAATAGCATGAGTTCCAGATACTATATTTGGTCTTACAAGAGAATCTTCAGATTTGAAAATTGAAGAAAAAATATTTTCAACTACCTCTCTACCAATATCTGCATATCCATATCCTGTTGCAGAATTAAAATGAATAGCGGAAAGACTATTATCGCTAAAAGCTTTTAAGACCTTTATTTGATTGTATTCACTTATTTTATCTAATTTTTTAAATTTTTCTTCTAAATCGAGATCTATTTTTTCAATATAATTTTCAATCTTTGTATCAATTCCATATAATTTATTGTAAATCATAAGTCTCCTTTACAATTTTTTCCATATTTTCCAAGATTTTTTCATCCATATCCTCATCCCTATAAATTAAATGAGAAAAATCATATTGTAAATATTTTTTCATCCATGTGATTTGCCTTTTGGCATATCGTCTTGTATTTTTTTTGATTTCACTTCTTAGTTCATCATAAGAAATTTCATTTTCTTTATAAGGAAAAAATTCTTTATAACCTATAGCTTGTAAGGACTTAGATAATGAACTTAGTTTATAATTTTTAACTAGCTTATCAAATTCATTTTCTAAGCCCTCATTAATCATTTGGTCAACTCTAAGATTGATTTTTTCATAAAGTTTTGACCTATCTTTGTAATTAATAAAAAACAATATAGGCTTTATATTTTCATTTAATTTTTTTAGACCTTTTCTTAATTCGCTCGGTTTTTTTCCAGTTAATTTGTAAGTTTCAAAGGCTCTTATAATTCTTTGACTTTCATTTGAATGATATTTTTTTGCCTCTATAGGATCAATTTCACAAAATTTTTCATACATATATTCATTTCCATACTTTTGAAAATCTTTTGTAAGCTTATCCCTTAAATTTTCATCTTTTTTACTTGTTCCATAATTCATATCAAATAAAATCGAATCAATATAAAAACCCGTACCACCAGCTATAATTGGCATTTTATTTTTTGAATTGATTTCACTAATTAGATTTCTTGCCATATCCTTAAATTCTTGAACAGAATATTCTTCGTTTGGATATTTTATATCAAGCCCATAATGTTTTATGCCATCCGTTTCGCTTTCTTTTATTTTGTTTGTTCCTATATCCATATCTTTATAAATTTGTTGGCTATCAGCAGAAATAATTTCTCCATTAAATTTTTTGGCAATTTTTATAGCAAAATCACTTTTCCCACAAGCTGTAGGTCCAGTTATAATCAAAACTTTATCTATCAAAATATTTCTCCAATTCATCTTCTTCAATCATAATAATAGTCGATTTTCCATCGTAAGTTTTATATGGATTATCACACTTATTTAATTTATCTATTGTAGCTATAGCTTCTGATTTATTAATAATATCTCCTTTTCTAAAGACATATTTGTTTATAAGCTTTGAAATTTTATTTAAAAATAAGTTTTCATTTTTTTCATCAACATCTAATAAATCATAGAAAAAATTATTATTTTCAGGTTCTTCAAATATAAATGGAACAGCTCTAATTATCAATTTATCATAAGAAAATTCCTCAATATCAAAACCCATTTTTTTGAAAATTTCTTTTTTTTCAAGATATTTATTATATTCTTGAAGATTTACTTTGACAATTTTTGATTCAATCAATCGTTGAGAGGAAATTTTTCCATTATTAAAATTTTCTATATATTTATCAAATTTAATTCTTTGATCAGCTCTTCTATTATCAAGGATTAAAATTTTATCATTATAAGAAAATAAAGCATACCTATTAAAAATTGAACACTTATAAGTAAGCTTATCAATTTCTAATTTTTTTACTGTTACAAGGCTTTTCTTATTGTAGTCTATATATTCAATTTTTTCATTTTTTTCTATAAAATTTAATTCTACACCTCTAAAGAAATCTTCTTCCTTTTTTGCTTGGTCTTTTGTATCTGGATTTTTTTCAAAATTATAGGAATTTTCTTCCTCTTTTACCCTATTGTATGAATTTAAAATCTCGCTATAATCATCATAAAAATTCAATTCTTCTTTATTTTTATCTGATACTTTAACTTCCCTAATATTAATATTTTCATATAAGATTTTAGATACTTCATCTTCTAATAAATCAATTAACTCATTTTGATATGTGAATTTAATTTCTTTTTTGTTAGGATGAATATTTACATCAATATTGTTAGAATTTGTTTCTATAAAGATAAAAAAAGCTGGAAATCTTTGATTTGGAATAAGTGTTTTATATTCATTTTCTATAGCCTTGCTTATATTCTCATTTTCAATAAGCCTATTATTTACAAAAATATATTGAAAAGACCTATTTCCCCTATAATAATTAACTTTTGAAATAAATCCTTTAATTTTATAAAGAGAATTTTGAATTTCTATCTTGATAAGATTGTCTTTTAGATTCTCATCCAATAAATCAATAATTTTATTATCCATAGCTTGGTTTTTTAATGTATGAAAAATCAGCCTATTATCTTTTATAAATTTAAATGAAACATCATTATATCCAAGAGCTAATGCTTGCATAATTTTAGCTATTTTATTTGATTCATTTATATCAGATGATAAAAATTTGCGTCTTACAGGAAGATTTGAAAATAAATCATAAACTTCTATACTTGTCCCTATATTTGTAGCTATAGAATTATATGATTTTATATTTCCATTTTCAAAAATCAATTCTTTGCCTAGATTTTGATTTTTTGTTTTTGAAATTGCTTTTATATTTGCACAAGCAACAATTGATGATAAGGCTTCGCCCCTAAATCCAAGAGTAAACAAATCGTATAAATCTGAGAAATCTTTAATTTTTGATGTAGCATGTCTTTTAAAGGCTCTTTTAAAATCATCCTCATCAATTCCTATGCCATCATCTGTAACTCTTATATAAGATTTTCCACCATTTTTTATTTCTACAACTATATTTTTGGCATTTGCATCTATTGAATTTTCTACTAATTCTTTTACTATAGAAACAGGAGATTCTATAACTTCTCCTGCAGCTATTTTTTCTATTGTTTTTTTGTCAAGTTCTATGATTTTCATCATATCTCCTTTATATTATCAATAAGCTTGTTTAGGATATTTATTGCTTCTAATGGGGTTAATTCATTTATATTTATCAAATTTACTTTATTTTTCAATTCATTAATTTTAATTTTATTCAAATCATCAATAGAAGATTTTATTATTTTATTATTATCTTTGAATATCTCATCACTTTCATCAAGCTTATTCATAAATACTTTAGCATTTTCTATTAAATCTAATGGTAAGCCAGACATTCTAGCAACTTCAATTCCATAAGACCTATCAGATTTTCCTCTAGAAATTTTTCTCAAAAAAACTAAGCTATCATTTTCTTCTAATATATCTATTTTTAAATTGATGACATTATCCAATTTATTTTCAAGAACTGTCAATTCATGAAAATGAGTTGCAAAAACTGTTTTAGCCTTCTTCTTTTTGCTTAAATAATCAACCAAGCTCATAGCTATTGATAAACCATCATCAGAGCTTGTCCCCCTCCCTACTTCATCTAAAATAATGAAGGACTTGTCGGTTGAATTTTTTAATATATTACTTACTTCATTCATCTCAAGCATAAAGGTTGACTCGCCTTTTGAAATATTATCGCTAGCTCCAATTCTTGTAAATACCTTATCACAAATACAAATACTTGCCTTTTCGCAAGGAACAAAAGAACCCATTTGAGCAAGAATTATAATTATAGCCATTTGTCGCATATAAGTAGATTTTCCTGCCATATTAGGCCCTGTAATTATTTGAATTAGATTATTACTTTCTCCAATGTCTGTATCATTTGAAATAAACTCATTTTCTTTAAGTTTTTTTTCAATAACAGGATGTCTGCCGTTTTTAATTTTTATAATATTATCTGTAGTAATTTTAGGTTTACAATAGTTATTTTCCCTAGCAAGTTTTGACAATGCATTTATAGAATCTATAATTGAAATTAATTTTGATAAGTATTGGAGTTTTTTAGTATTATCCAATATAAATTCTCTTATTTGACAAAAGATTTCATACTCAAGATTATTTATCCTATCGCTAGAGCCCAAAATCAAATTTGAAAGCTCCTCAAGTCTTTCTGTAGTATATCTTTCTCGATTAATTAAAGTTTGTTTTCTTATATAAGTATCAGGAACTAAGTCTAAATTTGATTTAGTTATCTCTATTGAATACCCATTGTTTTTATTGTAATTTATTTTTAATTTATTTATGCCTGTCTTTTCTTTTTGTTCATTTTCATAAGCAATCAAATCATTTTCTGCTGACAAAGAATCTTTTTTTAACCTATCCAAATCATCATTGAAACCTTCTTTGATAATTTCCCCCTCAGTAATTAAAACAGGTGGGTTGTCAACTATAGATTTATCTAAAATGTCATAAATATTGGAAACATCTGGAAGATTTTTTGAAAAAGAAATAATATCTTTATTATCAAGTCCTGCCAAAAATTTTTTAAATTCTGGAATATTTCTTATCGATGTTTTCAAAGAAATAAAATCTCTCGCATTAGCTCTTTGATAAGAAATTTTTCCAATAATTCTTTCTAAATCAAATATATCATCCAAAAAATATGAAACTTTATTTGATAAATCAGGATTTAAAAAGAAAAATTCGACTAAATCTAGACGTTTATCAATTTTTTCTTTTTCTATTAAAGGTCTTTCAAGCCACATATTTAAAAGCCTTGAACCCATAACAGTATCAGCTTTGTCTATTAATTTAAATAAAGAATTATCCTTACCTTTTTTGTCAATATTTGAATGTAGTTCAAGATTTCTTCGTGTATTTGCATCTAATTGCATATAAGATGCAATATCTAAAATTTCAATATCATTTATATGAGCTAATTTTTCCTTGTGATAACTATAAATATAATCCAATAAATTTGAAATAGCTATTAAAGAAATTCTCATATTTTCAATTTTTTTGAAATTTTCTACTCCCAAATTTTTATATACATTTTCGCTTAAACTTTCATAGTCCTTGCTATCATCAATTTTATTTATAAGGATTTCTTTATTTAAGTTTAAATATTTTAAAACTTTTTTATTGGAAAAATTTGAATTTATGATTATTTCTGATGGAGAAATTTTTTCTATTTCATCTATTAATTTATTTGCACTAATGCTTTGATTATTTCTTATTTCAAAAGCCATTAATTTACCAGTTGAAATATCTGAAAAACAAGCACCAATTCCGTATTTATTCTCATATATTGAAAGTAAAAAATTATTTTCTTTTTTATCAAGAGATTCCAAATCTATTATTGTACCTGGACTTATAACTCTTGTTATAGCTCTTTTTACAAGGCCTTTTGCCATTTTTGGATCTTCTACTTGATCACACAAGGCTATTTTAAATCCATTTTGAACTAATTTATTTATATATGTATCAATAACATGATGAGGAACTCCACACATAGGTGCTCTTTTGTCATGACCACATTCTTTTCCAGTCAAAGCTAATTGGAGATTTTTGCTAATAATTATAGCATCATCAAAAAAAGCTTCGTAGAAATCTCCAACTCTATAAAGTAATAGAGAATCCTCAAAATTTTTTTTGACATCCACGTAGTGCCTTAACATAGGGGTTAATTTATCATATTTAAAATCTGAATTCATATAATCACATCCTTTGATTATTATAACATATAGGAAAATTCATATAAAAGAAATAACCCATGATAAATCATGAGTTATTTAATATTTATTGATTGAATATTTTTTATCCATTTACTTGAATCTTTTTCTTGCTTATCAACTATAAAAAATATGCCCAATTTTTTGTCATAGTCCATATTAGCCTTATTATTGATTTTATAAACTAATAAAACTCTGTTTACTTCAAGAGCAGTTTCCATACTCATATTTGTAGTGTGTCCATATCCATCCGAAAACTCAACTGTATTATTCAAGTTAGGATTAATGCCTTCTTTGTTTAGAATTTTTTCAATCGATACACCCACAAGTTTAAATTCCTCTCCCTTAGGAGTAGTAAATTTCATTTCGTTTTTTCCCATTTTTCTTATATCTTTCAAAGACAAGGAATCTATTTCACTATCATTATTTTTAATTACAACAATTTCATTATCATAATTAGATAATGACTTATTAGAAATATAACTTGCTAGTTTTGAAAATAAAAAAATCGAAATCAATAAGACTATTACAAGTAAAACAAGATTGTATTTATTTTTATTATAAAGTTTTGAAATATTGTTATTTTTATTATTTCTCATTATTTTCCGGTTGAACCGAATCCACCTTCTCCTCTTTCACTTTCACATAAGTCATCTACTTTTTGAATTTCAACTTTTTCATAAGGTTGAACTACCATTTGAGCCAATCTTTCATTTTTTTTGATAACTTGTTCATTTTTCCCAAAATTATAAAAAAATAATTTTATTTCTCCCCTATAATCACTATCAATAATTCCAGTAGAATTAGCAAGCATTAATTGTCTTTTAACACCCGTAGATGACCTAGGATAAATGGCAACAAAAAAGCCTTCAGGAATTTCAATTTTTAAATCAGTAGGAACTTTGCCTACTTCTCCTGGCTTTATTCTAATTTCTTCTTCATTTGAAGAATATATGTCCATACCAGCTGAATAAAAAGTTTTATATTCTGGTAATATATTATTAGTTTTTATTTTTAAAATTTTTT
>QWCE01005712.1_pt1 | contig 11204 bp, 8 predicted proteins | sample 1972531 | NCBI WGS metagenome assembly QWCE01 (sample SAMN09866716, study PRJNA288562) | Human gut metagenome isolate term4_stool, whole genome shotgun sequencing... | reverse complement strand
GGAGTGAACAGTAACATCATCAATCCATATGGTTCTTTTTTTCGCATCATATTTTCTTGTAAAACAGACAGTATCGCGGTATAATATGGGTATATAATTTTAGCAGGCTAATCACTTGTTATGCTTGATAAAGGAGGCCGAAAATGAGTAAAAACAAGCACAAATTTCTTACATTTGCTGCTCTGATGACCGGCGCAACTGTTGCTGTTCATTTCATTAACCACACGATTGCTACTGCTGCACAATTAAAACAGATGCTCCACATTTCTAATGACAATTACTTTGAATGGCGCTTTGGGAACATTTATTATACCAAAAAGGGAACTGGGTCACCGATTCTTTTGATTCATGACACTTTACCTGGAGCTTCCGGGTATGAATGGAGCAAAATTGAAGACGAACTGGCAATTGACCATACCGTATATACTGTTGATTTGTTAGGATGCGGACGTTCGGACAAATCCAGCATTACCTATACAAATTTTGTTTATGTTCAGATGATCAGTGATTTTATCAAAAAAATAATTGGTCAGAAAACAGATGTGATTGCAAGTGGTTTTTCAGGCTCTTTTGTTACTATGGCCTGTCACAATGAGAAAGAACTTTTTAACAAAATCATGCTGGTAAATCCGCCCAGCCTGACTCAATTAAAACAGATGCCAAACAGAAAGGACCGCCTGTTAAAAGCAGCTCTGGAAATTCCGATTTTCGGAACTCTGGTTTATCATATGATCGTATCACGTGATAATATAAATAATCTTTTTATCGAGAAGATGTATTATAATCCATTCCATGTGGATAATCAAATGGCAGATGCTTATTATGAAGCAGCTCATAAAGGTGGATATTATACCAGATTTTTGTACTCCAGTCTTGCAGCTAAGTATATAAATATAAATATCTGTCATGCACTTAAGGCACTGGATAACAGTATTTATATTGTTGAAGGTGAAACAGAGCCAAACGGAAAGGCTGTCACTGATGATTATTGTGCCTCCAACCCGGCTATTGAAGTTTCTGTTCTCAAAGAAACAAAACATCTTCCACATGTTGAAGCACCTGAAGCGTTTCTTGAACAGGTTAAAATCTTCTTTTAAGCCTTATATTTAAGCCAGAATGAGTCGACGAGTTGATTTTGAGACAGTTTTGAAGGATAAATTTTTTTATTTCAAGTCGGAAGAAGGCGACGTTGCGGTGACTACAGCAACCGAATTCGGACAAAATATACCGCAAAATGGGGCGTGCAGATTGTGGGAATGATTTTTCAAACACGCTCTAATACAACAAAAAGTGAGGCAGGCATATGGAAGAAATTCTATATGCCTGCCTCACTTTTTTATAGATTCGTTTATTCTTTTACTCTTCTGTACTGTCCGTTTCCTGAGAATCTGTATTCTCCTCTTCGGATGTATCAGAATCGTTTGTTGTGCCGGCTGTTTCAGATGTGCTGTCATCGGACTCTTCTATGCTCTCACCTGGCATATCTGTTGAATCTGATTTAGTATCATCTGTTGTTGCTTCGTCTGAATCTGTCTTATCTGAACTGTCTTCTTCTGTTCCGACAACTGATTCAAATGCTGTGAACAGTTCTTTTACATTCATCTTATTTACGAGATATACTTTATTATCCACCACTGCCGCATAATAGTTTGTATCGTAGCTATAGTATGCAACTTCCTGTGTATCACCGTCTTCTTCTGTAAATATAGCTGTCAGTTCTGCATCACCGTCAGGTTCATATTTATCTGTCAGACGTTTCTGAGCCGTCATGTTGATCAGTTTATTGTAGAATGTTGTAAATGTTGTTTCATCCAGATCAGAACCATTCAGTTTATAGGTAACTGTTTCTGTATCGTTTCCATCATCATCTGTGGATGTTTCACGTGAAACATTTACTTTATAATCACTGCCCTGATAATTTACTTTGAGGCTTCCGAGGCTGTTTAAAGATACATAACTTACTGTCATATCCCAGAAGTCTTCTTCTGATTTATCAGTGAGTGCGGACAGAGTATCCGTTGACATCGTATAGACTTCATTGCTGTCATTTACCATGACATATCTGCTGCTGTCATCTGTTTCATTTCCAACAAGAATTGTAAGCTGCTTATCTGCCATCTTAGTTTCTTCTTCCGAAGAATCCTCATTGTCTGATGCACTGTCTGAGTTTTCTGATGTTTCATCTTCTGCTTCTTCACCGTCAGTATCTTCAGCCTCAGATGTTTCATCCGTAGTTTCACTTACACTTTCGTCTGATTCTGTATCCTGTTCAGCATCGTCACTGTTTTCTTCCACAGATGAAGCATCTTCATCTGCCGTCTCACCGGAAGCTGTCGTATCATCTTGTGTGTCATCATCAGCAACTTCTTCCTGATAATCTACTGTGATTGTTGCATATGGTTGATCCAGACCATATTTGCTCTTGTCGTCGCATTTATAATCTGCAAGTGAACTATATGCCATGCTTCCGAATGAGGATACCAGAGAACTTACGGTAGCTGAGTCTGCTTTTTCTTCATCCTCGCTGCCTTTTACTGACCAGGTACTTGTATCTTCGTCTTTTGATAATTCATAGGAATTATCGCCGTCTACAGAAATTTTTGTAATGGTATCTGTATTGGAAATTGCAGGGAAATCTTCCATCTGCGCATAATCATTCAATGATTTGGCAAACGGCTCTACGCAGGAAGAATCTATCAGGTATACTGTCTTCTCATCATCATCTTTTCTTACATAATACTGACTGGTGGAGGAATTTTCATCTCCCACATACAGTGTAGTTGTTATGTCATCGCCATCTTCCTCATCAGATTTTGTTACAATCTTAATCGTGTTTGACGGAGAGTCCAGACCATATTCTGAAAGATCATCTACGTCCTCCAGAACTCTGTCTGAATCGACAGATGCAATAGCAGATGCTGCACTGTCCAGAGTAGTCTGATTTACCGGAAAATCTGTTTCGTCTTTCTTTACCCAGCTGTCATCATCTTTTTCAAATGTTGTCTCTGTATCATCAACCATAAAATCCAGAGATTTAATGTTATCTGTTGATGCAGTAAATACAGTTGTGCTTTCTTCAGAATCTTCTTCGGATTCTTTCTGCTCCTGATGGGCTACGTAGGTTTTTACACCTGCGTAAGCCCCGCAGCAGACACCAAGAACTACAACTGCAAGAACCATTTTTACAGTTTTATTCTTCATTTAAGCTTTTCTCCTCTTCATCCAGACTGCAAACCCTACAACAAGGAAGAATCCAGGAATCAGACCGATGGTGCAGATCTTCCAGAATGCAGCATCATAGTCTGTAAGTGTCAGATACGATACAGACAGGCTCTTGGATGGTATAGATACGGCTGCACTGTCTTCTGTGTCTGTCATCCACTTCAGGGATTCGATGATCAGCTTCTCATTTCCGCCGGATACCATCTGATTTACCTGTGATTCCATCAGATTGGAAGTTGAATAGTATACGATCTGCGTTTCTTTGTCATCATCCAGAGTCTCTGTGATGCTTACTCCCAGATCAAATGGGCCAGCTTCGTCTCCGTCTTCTTTCTCCAGAGTATCACTGTTCAGATCTGTCTTGGAATATGCCTGGTCTGATGTGGTGAGGATACTGTTGATCGTTACGGTATCTCTTACATCATCCATTTTTTTGATTCCCTGTGCATATGGTACAAGTACATGATATCCTCCGGAAACAGTCTCAGAGCTTGCATCTGTGCTGTTTATAGTCGGAACCAGATAATATGGCATCTGCATTGCATAATGCTGATTATCACCTTCAAATACGATTCCAGCTTCTCTCTGAACACCATAGTTTTCCAGAACTGCATCAAAGTTTGGCAGGTCTTCTGTTGTATAATCAGAGAAAATCATCGCCTTTCCGCCATTTTCAAGATAATCAATAATAGCAGTCTTTTCATCTTCTGAAATATCTGTGGATGGAGAATCAATGAACAGGCAGTCTGCATCATCCGGAACACTTCCCTCTGTAAGAAGATTCAGAGACTGAATATCCATGTTTGCCTTCTCGATGTCTTCTTTGATAGTAGAATCCATCTCCTTCTCACCATGTCCCTCGAGTGTATAAAGGATCGGGAGATCTTCGGATGTTACATATCCGATCGCACTTGTGATCTGACCTTCACCGTCGAAACCGGTGGTCTGAGAGCTGTAGGTCTGATAATCAATTGTGCTCTCATAGATATTGTTGTAATCAATGACTTTATTTCTGTCGCCGCATACAACGATCAGACTGTTTGCAGAAAGATCATCACTTGTATATTCCGTTACAAATTTAGGATTTACTACAGGATCCTTCTGCTCTACTTTAATATGCTTGGATTCATCTTCATATTTCTTAAGCAGATTGGTAATATTTTCATCTTCAGAACCGCTCTGTGCAATCTGGTAAATTGTTACGTCCTTGTCCAGATCTTTCAGCATTGCTTTTGTATCATCACCAATACTGTAGAGTTTCTGGCTGCTGATATCAATTTCTGAATATTTGGACGGAATCGCATTTACGATCATGTTGAGCACTACAACTACTGCAATAAATATCACTGACATAACCATTGTGTAAGAACCGTTTTTGATATGCTTCTTACTGATGGTGCCAATCAGTTTCTTTTTGTCAAATTTTTTATGGTTATTATTTTTCATCTTTTCTTTCAGTTTCATTTTCTTTCACCTCCCCACTAATTCCAGCGTCTCTTCAAAATAGACTGTGTTGTAAGGAACAGGCATACTGCGATCACAGAAAGAAAATATACAATTCCTTTTATATCAAAGATGTTACTTGTAAAATTATCAAAGTGTCCGCTCAGATTAAACACATCCAGGACTTTCTGAATACCGCCCTCAAAAATACTGGATTTTACTACATAAATAATAATCAGTGCCACTTCTCCGATCACACCGATCACTGCTGAGATCAGAATATTCTTGATCATGGTATAGATAATGATGGCTGCTGCCAGGATCAATAACCCAAATGTCACGCATGTCGACATAGATGTCTGAGAGAAGAAGGAAGAAATACCATTCATCATATAAAATGCAAATAAGAAAACAAATGTGAGTACCGCTGCAATTACCTGGCTCTCAGTTAATGCTGACATAAATACACCGATTGCAATATTTGCACATCCCAGGAGAAAGAATCCCAGGACTGCTGTATATGCAGATGCAAACTCTACTGTGCCAAACCTGGACATAATCAGCGGATAAGTACACATAACTGCCATCGGAACAGCAAATACAGTTACCAGTGCAAGATATTTACCTATTACAATACCGCTCACAGAAACCGGTGCTGTCAGAAGCAGCTGATCTGTTTTCTGTTTTCTTTCCTCTGCAAGTACACGCATAGTCAAAATCGGTACTCCGATCAGGAATGCAAAGGTAATTGCACTTAAGGTGTATTCAAATTTCGGATATGCTGCTGAAAGCTGATATGCTGAAAAATAAATACCTGTCAGTACAAGAATGAAAAAGATAAATAAATATCCTACCATGGATGTCAGGTAACTTTTCAGCTCTCTTTTATATATAGCTGTCATGGTTATTTCTCTCCCCCTTTATCATTATTCTGTTCTTCCGGTATTTCTGCTGATGTCTGTTTTACGTTTGTCTCGTTTGATCTACCGGCATCAGTATCTTTATCTTCAGGTGTATTTGGGACTTCGTCTGCAGATATTGGTTTATCGGATGCAGTAAGTTCAAGGAAGATTTCCTCCAGTGATACTTTCCTGGACTTCATCTCATAGATTGGGCTGTTAATCTCCGACATTTTGTAGAATACTTTTTCCCGAATGTCATTCTGCTCCTCTGTTGAAACTTTCACACTCCAGAGATTCTGTTTCTCATCTTTTTCCATTGTTACGCTGTTGACTCCCTCGATTCCCTCGAGAGCCAGCCTGATCTGTGTTTTTTCACCTTTAATAAGCATCTCCAGAGTATTGGATCCCTCTGCAAGTTTTCCAAGATTCTCAGGAGTATCGCTTGCTACCAGTTTTCCATGAGAAATGATCAGCACGTAATCGCATACCGCGCTTACTTCAGAAAGTATATGCGAGCTGAGAATAACGGTATGTTTCTTTTTTAATTCTTTAATTAAGGTTCGGATTTCAATAATCTGTTTAGGGTCAAGACCTACTGTCGGCTCATCCAGGATGATCACCTCCGGATACCCCATAATCGCCTCAGCAAGACCAACTCTCTGTCTGTAACCTTTTGACAGGTTCTTTATCAGACGGTTTCTCATGTCTGAAATCTTTACCATATCCATGACTTCTTCGATCATGTTTGCTTTTTTATCTTTTGGGATTTTCTTGAGATCTGCCACAAATTTCATGTATTCCAGGACAGTCATATCAAAATAGACCGGCGGCTGTTCAGGCAGATAACCGATACATTTCTTTGCCGCTTCCGGTTCTTCGAGGATATCGTGTCCGTCAATTTTGACGGTTCCTTCGGTGGATGCGATGTATCCGGTTATCATATTCATTGTAGTGGATTTTCCTGCACCGTTTGGTCCCAGAAATCCATAGATTTTGCCTTTCTCTATTTTAAAGGAAAGGTGGTCAACTGCCGTATGGTTACCATATCGTTTAACCAGATTGTTTACTTCAATCAATGTGTTCTCCTCCTCTTAATTTTTGCCAAAATAAAATATAGAAAATGTCCCCAGGTGAAACAGAGAATGGGGGAACCCGAGGACATCTCTATAAAAATAGTTTATGATGAAGTTGTGATGAAATTAGGATAAAAGTGTGATTATTCTGTGATGTTTGTTTGAAAAAAATAGCTGTCCCGAAATCTCGGCATTTTTTGCCAGAAGATTTCATGAGACAACTATACATAGATTTATTATGACAATGGTTCTTTTAATGGTGTTCCTGCTTTACGCGGATACTTTCCAGGTGTAGATTTTTTCTTATTTATAATGACAAGGGATCGGTCAATCTCGGAGTCCGGCAATTTAAAGTATGTGATGTCTTTCACCTGACCACCGAGGATATTGATTGCTTTCTCTGCTTCTTCTGCCTCTTCCTGTACAGTTCCTGATTTATAGGAAATGAAAGTTCCTCCTGTCTTTACATAAGGAAGACAATATTCTGACAGAGTTGCAAGGTTTGATACTGCCCTGGATACACAGAGATCATATTTCTCACGATACTCTTTATTTTTTGCATACTCTTCTGCTCTTCCATGAATCGCCTTAATCCCTTCTAATCCAAGAAGCTCAAAACTTTCCTCAAGGAAGTTTACCCTCTTTTTCAGAGAATCCAGCAGACATGCCTCCAGATGTGGAAAAGCAATTTTCAAAGGCACACCTGGAAATCCGGCACCTGTACCGATGTCCATAATTGTTTTTACTTTTGTCATATCAATGGCTTTTACACAGGCAAGACTGTCAAGAAAGTGCTTTGTAAGTACTTCCTCAAACTCAGTAATACCTGTCAGATTCATAACCTTATTTTTTTCTACCAGAAATTCATAAAACTGGATAAACTGATTTTTCTGCTTCTGGCTCAGCTCTATACCCAGTTCTCTGCATCCATTTTCCAATGTCGTCAGATTATACGGCATGTATTATTCTCCTTTTTCTACCTTTATTTATTATTTTTTTGTATATTTTACAGGGTTGTTTTATGTGCTTTTATGATTTTATCTGTTATTTATAGTCCGTTATTTTACTCTTTTATGTACTATTTTAATATTTTTTGCCAATTTCTTGTTTTTATAAGCACATTAAAGCGTATTATATTAATTATTTCGTACTGGAAAGATACACCAGTAAAACTGATATATCAGCAGGAGAAACTCCTGAAATTCGGGAAGCCTGTCCGATTGAAATCGGTCTGTATGCTTCCAGTTTCTGACGTGCTTCGATTCTCAGGCTTCCAACTTTCTCATAATCAAGATCTGTCGGGATTTTCTTTGCTTCCAGTTTCTTAAACTGTTCTACCTGTTTTAACTGTCTGCGGATATATCCATCATACTTGATGTTAATGTCAACCTGTTCCTGTACATCCCATGGCAGCTCCGGACGTTCTTTATCAAGTGGTTTGATTGCTTCATAAGAAAGTTCCGGACGGCGGATCAGTTCTGCCAGAGTGGTTCCGGATTTCAGCGGTGTGCTGTTATAGCTTTCCAGAAGGGTCTGAACCTCTTTGTTTGCTCCGATATTTGTATGTTCTACTCTGCTGATCTCTGTTTTTATCTGTTCTTCTTTCGTAAGGATTTTCTGATAATCCTCTTCACTGATGAGCCCTGCCTGATATCCCTTTTTACGAAGTCTCAGATCCGCATTGTCCTGTCGGAGAAGTAATCTGTACTCCGCTCTGCTGGTCATCATTCTGTATGGCTCATGGTTTTCTTTTGTTACCAGATCATCAATAAGAACACCAATATAAGCCTCAGAACGGTCAAGAATCAGCTGTTCCTGACCTTTAACTTCCAGAGCAGCATTAATTCCTGCGATCAGTCCCTGCGCCGCTGCTTCTTCATACCCTGAGCTTCCGTTAAACTGACCGCCGCTGAACAGTCCTTTGATTTTCTTAAATTCCAGTGTAGGATATAACTGACGTGGATTAATACAGTCATATTCGATGGCATATGCATTTTTTACGATTTTTGCATGTTCCAGTCCCGGTACGGAATGATACATTTCTTCCTGCACATCTTCCGGCAGAGAGCTGGACATTCCACCAATATACATCTCATTTGTATAGAGACCTTCCGGCTCAATAAATACCTGATGACGGTTCTTATCTGCAAAACGGACTACTTTATCTTCAATTGACGGGCAATAACGCGGACCGGTTCCTTCGATCATACCGGAATACAACGGAGAACGGTCAAGGTTTGCACGAATGATCTCATGAGTTTTCTCATTTGTATATGTCAGCCAGCAGGATTTCTGCTCTATCTGAACATCTTCCGGATTAGTTGAGAATGAAAATGGTACAACTCTCTCATCTCCAAACTGTTCCTCCATTTTACTGTAGTCAATTGTATTTCCGGCAATACGGGCAGGTGTTCCTGTTTTAAAACGGAACATTTCAATTCCCAGCTCTTTCAGAGAATCAGTCAGATAGTTGGCTGCCTGCAGTCCGTTTGGTCCTGTATAATTACTTACATCACCGTAAATACATCTTGCTTTTAAATAAGTTCCTGTACAGAGGACCACAGCTTTACAGTTATAAGTTGCACCGGAATATGTTTTTACCCCTGTAATCTTTCCGTCCTCGACCAGAAGTTTTGTTACTTCTCCCTGTTTAATAGTCAGATTAGGTGTATTTTCAAGCGTTTTTCTCATTTCATTGCTGTATGCCTGTTTGTCAGCCTGCGCACGTAAGGAGTGCACTGCAGGTCCTTTGGAACAGTTAAGCATTTTGGACTGGATAAAGGTCTTGTCAATATTTTTTCCCATTTCACCGCCCAGGGCATCAAGCTCTCTTACCAGATGGCCTTTGGAACTGCCACCTACGTTCGGGTTACATGGCATTAATGCGATACTGTCTACACTTACAGTAAACATCACTGTATTCAGGCCCAGGCGTGCGCCCGCAAGTGCTGCTTCACATCCGGCATGACCGGCACCGACTACAACAATATCATAATCTTCTACTAACGTTCTCATTTTGTCTCCTTTTATTTTACAACTGCTCATCCTATTCTTTCAAAAATCGCCGAAGGCGATTTTTTGATTTTTATTTACCCATGCAAAACTTGCTGAATATCTCATTTACCAGATCTTCACCAACAGACTCTCCGAGGATTTTACCCAGATTTTCATATGCATTCATAAGATCTATAGAAAAGAAATCTTCCGGCATTCCCCTTTCGATACTGTTTCTGACCAGATCAAGGCTTCTGTCAGCCTCTTCCAATGCTGCTTTATGACGGGCATTTGTAATATATACCTCATCATTAAAGGAAATCTCTCCTCCAAAAAACATATCTTTAATCTGTTCTTCCAGTTTTGTAATGCCTTTTTCTTCTTTTGCAGAAATCGGAATTACAGGATGTCCTGTTTTTTCTTTCAGGATTTCCGGCTGGATTTCCGGCTGAAGATCAGTTTTATTATACAGGATAATCGCCTTTTTTCCAGTAAGCATTTCCATGATTTCTTCATCATTTTCGTCAAGCGGAACAGAAGAATCCACTACATAAAGAATCAGATCTGCTTTCTGTGCCATTTCTCTGGCTCTGTCTACCCCTATTTTTTCCACAATATCCTTTGTTTCCCGGATTCCGGCTGTATCAATAATCTTCAGAGATATTCCATGAAGTGTGATATATTCCTCCAGAATGTCTCTGGTCGTTCCTGCAATATCTGTCACAATAGCCCGGTTTTCTCCGATCAGAAGATTTAACAGTGAGGATTTTCCGGCATTTGGTTTTCCGAGGATAACTGTCTGGATTCCCTCCTGGATCATCTTTCCGTCAGAAGAAGTTTTCAACAGGCGCTTCACTTCTTTCTGTTCATTATCCACAACTTCCAGAAGTTCCTGGGGATATCCATCCAGACTGATATGTTCCGGATCATCCAGTGCCGATTCTATATATGCAATGTGATAAATCAGCTTTTCTCTGATATCTCGGATTGCTTTCTGCACAGAACCTCTTAACTGATCCATGGAACTGCGAAGCGCATATTCATTTTTCGCCTGTATAACATCCATAACAGCCTCTGCCTGGGATAGATCCATCCGTCCGTTCAGGAAGGCACGTTTGGTAAATTCTCCTGGTTCTGCAATTTCGGCACCATTTTTCAGCACTGTATCCAAAACCCTCTGCATAGCATATACACCACCATGACAGTCTATTTCTACTGTATCTTCTCCTGTAAAAGTCCTCGGTGCATGCATGATCATTACCAGAACCTCATCAATCAGTTCCTCTCCATCATAAATATATCCATAATGAATGGTATGAGTCGGAACTTCTTTTATTTTTTTCTTCCCGCCTTTTGATCTGTAGATACGGGAAATCACATCCATGGCATTCTCGCCGCTGATACGGATGATTCCGATTCCGGACGCACTCATGGCTGTGGAAATTGCTGCGATTGTTGTTTCCATTTTTTTCTCCTCACTTGCCTGTTCTATAATAGTTCCGCCCCTGCGGAACAGTAGACTGTTACAATAATTCTGTCATCTTATATACATAACAGGAAAATCACACTG
>QWCE01005708.1_pt1 | contig 11215 bp, 8 predicted proteins | sample 1972531 | NCBI WGS metagenome assembly QWCE01 (sample SAMN09866716, study PRJNA288562) | Human gut metagenome isolate term4_stool, whole genome shotgun sequencing... | reverse complement strand
CGCCCTGAAAAGGACGAGATTCCGCGGTACCACCTTTATTCCGTATTGCTACGGCACTTCTTCCCCATAACGACGGGACGCCGTTTCGCTCTCGCGAAAAAAGGATGAAGGCGACCTTCGATTGCTTCGCCGATCGCTTCCACCACGCGCGACCTCTCTATGGACGAGGGACAATCTACTCCTCCTTCACATGTGTAAAGATAGGTTCATTATAGAAAATTTTCTGTAAAAAATCAAGACTTGTTTAAAATTGTACTAATCCGACTTTTCTGTATACCTTTCTTAGCGTCTTCTGTGCCAGGTAGGATGCTTTTTCCGCACCGTCTCGGCAGATGGCTTCTAATTGTTCCTTGTCACCGCGAATGGCGTGGAAACGCTCTTGCACCGGTGCGAGGCCTTCGACCACCGCTTCTGCCACGGCTTCTTTCAGCTCGCCGTAGCCTGCGGATTCAAATTCCCTGAGTGCTTCCTCGGGGCTGATGTGTTTAAAGGACGAGTAAATATCCAAAAGGTTTTTTACCCCCGGTTGCTCGTCGGTATAGGCGACGGTGCCCTTGGAGTCGGTGACCGCCCGCTTGATTTTTCTGCGAATCACGTCGGGTTCGTCGAGAATTAAAATAAAGCCGTTTTCGTCGGGGTCGGATTTGCTCATTTTCGATGTGGGATCCTGCAGACTCATGATCTTTGCCCCCACCTTCGGCGCCATAATGTCCGGAATGGTAAATGTAGGCGAATAACGGGTGTTGAAGCGTTCGGCGATGTCACGGGTGAGCTCGATGTGTTGCCGTTGATCTTCCCCGACGGGCACGAAGGCCGATTGATAGAGGAGAATGTCTGCCACCATGAGTACGGGGTAGTTTAAAAGCCCGGCGTACACTTCTTTTTGCTTTTTGGATTTGTCTTTAAATTGGGTCATGCGGTTTAACTGACCGATGGAGGTAATGGTGTTTAAAACCCAGGCAAGTTCCGTGTGCTCCGGCACTTGGGACTGAATGTAGAGAATGGATTTTTCGGGATCGATGCCGCAGGCCACGTAGAGGGCGATTAAATCCAAGGTCCGCTTTCTTAAATCGGCGGGATTTTGGGGCACGGTAATGGCGTGCATATTGGCGACGCAGTAAATGCATTGATATTCTTCCTGCAAATCGGAGAAATTGCTCAATGCGCCCAAATAATTGCCGATGGTCAAGCTACCTGAAGGTTGAATGGCAGAGTATACTACTTTTTTATCCATAATGTCCTCTCTTTCCGCGGCCTAAAGGTCGCCTTTAATCGCATCGCTTAATTCTTTGCGGTCGATTAGCTGTTGAAATTTTTGTTCCACTTTTTCGCGAATGTCGTCCAGATCCACGCGGGTCAATTTACGGTCTTTTAATACAAATTCCCCGCCGATTAATACGTGTTTCACATCTTCCGCCTGGGCCGAGTAGCACAGGGCGCTGATTAAATTATTTCTCGGCGTGAAGCTCGGCGAATTTAAATTAAAACAGCTGATGTCGGCAAGCTTTCCTACTTCGATGGAGCCGATTTCAAAATCCCTCCCCAAGGCCTTGGCCCCATTGATGGTGGCCATGCGAAGCACATCTTCCGCCTTCAGCGCTTCGGGATCGTAGCTCACGCCCTTGGCCAAAAGGCCGGCCAGGTGCATTTCTTCCAACATGTTTTGATTGTTGTTGGAGCTGTCCCCGTCGGTTCCAAGTGCCACGGTAAGACCTTTATCCATCATCTTCTGCACGGGAGCGATGCCGCTCGCCAATTTTAAATTGCTGGAAGGATTGTGCACCGGGAAAAACTTCTCGGGATCCACCAAGTCCATCTCCTCTTCCGTCATGTGGACGCAGTGAGCGGCGATGGTGCGCACCTGATCCAGCCCGAGATTCCACATGTAGCGAATGGGCGTCGTGCCGTAAAGGGCTTCGGCGTCTTCCATTTCCTTTTTCGATTCGGACAGATGGGTGTGGAGCACGCCGTCCAACTCTCCGGCGAGACGGATAATGTCTTTAATGTAGTCGCCGCTGCAGGTGTAAATGGCGTGGGGCGCCGGAGCCACTTCCACTAAATCGTCGCCCAAGCCATGGCTGTTAATGTAAAGCATGCGCACTTCTTCCAGCTTTTCGTCGCCTTGACCGTCGCTGTCTGTAAGGCCTCGGGTTAAAAGCCCCCGCATGCCGATGGCCAGCGCCGCCTGCGCCACCATGTCCATGTGGTAGTACATGTCGCAGAACGTGGTGGTGCCCGATAAAATCCCTTCCGCCATGGAAAGCATGCTGGCCCAATAAATATCGTCTCGGGTCAAGTGGGCTTCCAAGGGCCAAATCGCCTTGGTGAGCCAGGTGTTTAAATCCATGTCGTCGGCGTAATTTCTGAAATAACTCATGCCCAAATGGGTGTGGGCGTTGACAAAGCCCGGCACGAGCAAAAGATCCCTGCCGTCGATGATTTCAGCCCCATCTAAGGTATAGGCCCCTGAAATCGCCGCGATCTTGCCGTCTTTAATCTCAATGTCTTTGTGGCATAATACCTCTCCGGCCACCACATCGACGTATTGCGTGTCTTGAAAAATGATATGCATAAGTCCTCCTCGCAAGTCTGTTTTTAGTATAGCACAAGGGAGAAAAAAGCGGAATATGGCCTTTTTCCCTTTACATGTCCTCTGTTTTCTTGTATAATACCAGAGGTTCTAAATTATCGCGGCAAATAATAATTTAGGAGTGAAGACAATGGCAAAAATGATGGGACCTAGATTTAAACAATCCAGAAGATTAGGTCTGAACGTATGTGGACATCCGAAGGCGATGAACCGCGCCGGCAGAGGCACGGCTCGCTCCGACAAGAAGTTAACCGAATACGGGAAGCAATTGTTGGAAAAACAAAGACTCAGAGCTTACTATGGCGTAATGGAAAAACAATTCTACCGCTACGTCCTCGACGCTCAAAAAGCGGAAGAAGAAACCGGCCCTGCACTTGTTAAACGCTTAGAAGTCCGCTTAGATAATTTAACGTATCGTATGGGTTTTGCATCTTCCATTCGTCAAGCAAGACAGATGGTTACCCACGGTCACATTCACGTAAACGGCAAGAGAATCAACATTCCCTCTTACCAAGTCCAAGTCGGCGACGTGATTTCTTTAAGCGACCGCGGCCGCAAAGTTGACATGTTCAAAGAAAACTACGAAACGAACTTCGTCAACGCCTATCCCTACATCACGAAGGAAAAGAACAATCGAGCTACCTTAAGCTCCGAACCCGCTCGTGAAGATATCCCGATCGAAATCGAAGATCAACTGATCGTCGAATTCTACTCCGGAAAATAAGAAATTGCGGATTTTCCGCAATTTTTTTATTTGTCGTCTTATAAATAACTACCAGGAAGTGAGGTAAGCATGTTTCAATTCCAATTTGGAACAACGGATTATCACCATATCCACTTTATCGGCATCGGCGGCATCAGCATGTCCGGCCTCGCGGCACTGATGCTTTCCAAAGGTTACACCATCTCCGGCAGCGACCGAAAAGCTTCGCCCATTACAGAACATCTTCAGGAATTAGGCATTACGGTTTACGAAGATCACGACCCCGCCCAAATCGAAGATGCGGATCTCGTCGTCTACACCGACGCCATTCAAATGGACAATCCCGAATATCGGGCGGCCGTCGCAAAAAAAATCGACGTCGTGGACCGCGCCACCTTCCTCGGCGCCGTCATGAAGAATTTCCACATCTCCATTGCCGTCTCCGGCACCCACGGAAAAACCACCACCACCTCCATGATCGCCACGGCCATTAAAGACGAGCCCTTCTCCCCTACCATTATGGTCGGCGGAAACCTCGGCGAAATCAGCGGCAATGTGCGCATCGGTGACGGGGATTTCTTCCTTACCGAAGCCTGCGAGTATCGGGCCAATGTATTGAAATACTTCCCCTCCACGGCGATTATTTTAAATATCGACGAAGACCACCTGGACTTCTTCGACAACATCGACCACATTCTGGAAACCTTCCGGGCCTACGCCGGCAACCTCGGCGAAGGGGACGTGTTGATTCTAAATAAAGACGACGAATACGCCTATGGCATGAAAGATGCCACCAAGGGCCGCGTCGTGACCTTCAGCCACAAAGGGGCCGCCGATTACGAGGCGCGCAATCTTGTCATCGACTCTCACACGGGCAGACCCAGCTACGATTTGTACATTCGCGGCGAAAAAATTGCGCCCATTCAGCTGCAAGTCATGGGCCTGCACAATGTGTCCAATTCCCTGGCCGCCATCAGCGCCTGCGTAGAAAACAACATCCCCGTGGAAGATGCCATTAAAGGCGTCCTCGGCTACCACGGCGTGGGCCGCCGCCTGGAATACAAGGGCGAGGTGAACGGCATTCGCGTCATCGACGATTACGCCCACCACCCGACGGAGATCGCATCCACCCTCCACGCCTTAAAGCCCACGGTGAAAAATCGGCTGATCTGTATCTTCCAGCCTCACACCTACACCCGCACCAAGTTACTCTTAGACAGCTTCAGCCACAGCTTCTCCGAGTCCGACATGACCATTATCGCCGACATTTACGCGGCCCGTGAAAAAGACTACGGCGACATCCACTCGAGGACCTTGGTCAACGCGGTAAAGGCCAATCACGATTCAGCCATTTACATCGGCGAACAAGACGACATATTGGACTATATTAAAGAAAAAAGCCGCCCGGGCGATGTAATCCTCACCATGGGCGCCGGCGATATCTTCCGCGTCGGCGAACGCTTCTTGGAAGATGCCGAAAAAAACGTGTAAGCAAATAGCGCCTCATTCCTTTTGCGGATGAGACGCTTTTTTTGTGCTTATTTTTCCTCCACGAGGCGGCCGTGAAGGACCATGCGTTCTTCTTTTCCCGAGCAGGTTTGCAGGGTAATGATCTTTTCTCCCTGCCAGTTCAAGGGGCCTTTCAGAATATTTTTCGTTTCCAGTCGCGTGCGAAAGGCGGCGAGGCGCTTGCCTTCGTATTGAATGGAGCGGAAATCTTCGTAAGGATTGGCCTTGTATGCGGCAAAAATTTCATACACCTTTCGCCCTTGTTCCGTGTCCACGACGATTTTCGGCGCCGTCTTCACAAAAGCCGGGTCTTCGTAGGACAAAAGGGGGTGAAAGACTTTGCCGTTTTTCACGCGGTGGCCGTAGATGATCGTGTTTTGATCGGAAAAATCCGCCTTGTTTCGGTAATCCATAAAGGGCACGCCGAGGGCGTTTCGGCTTTTCTCGATGTCGTGATTCAGGTAATAGTCGTTGTCCTTCCCCTGCACCACGGGAAGGGAGAGAGGTGTCCCGGGGATTTCGATCCAGGCCACCAAATCGGGGTAATCTTTTTTCAGGGCGGCGATTTTTTCCGCCGCGGCCTTATGGGCATCTTCCACACCGGCCTTTTCGCCTTCTCTGTACTTTTCCGCGATGCGGGCTTCGTTTCGATCGTAGACGTGTTGATCTTTGTAATAGAGGCCGATCTTTCCCAAAGAAAAGACCAGCACGAGGACCAAAATCAGTTGCAAGCCCTTTACTACTTTGTTATTCATAGCGCTCCTTTCTCGTCGATTTATACCCTTTCCAAGAATACTTTCCCAAGAAAAAATCGAGCGGCCTTATGCCCCTCGATTCTTCGGAATGATAAATAGGAATGCGGCTGCAATGATTTTACAGCACTTTGTTTAAGAATTCTTGCGTTCGGGCTTCTTTCGGATGACCGAAAACTTCTTCCGGCATGCCCTCTTCAAGCAAATAGCCTTCGTCTAAGAAGAGGATCCGATCCCCTACTTCTCTGGCGAAGCCCATTTCGTGGGTAACCACCACCATGGTCATGCCGTCGGCGGCAAGTTGTTGCATAACGTCCAGGACTTCGCCGACCATTTCCGGGTCCAGTGCCGAAGTGGGCTCGTCGAAGAGCATGACCTGAGGCTCCATGGCAAGGGCGCGCACAATGGCGATCCGTTGTTTTTGTCCGCCGGAGAGTTGATTGGGGTAGCTGTCTTTTTTGTCCAAAAGGCCGACACGATTTAATAGCTTTTCCGCATTGGCTTCAGCCGCTTTCTGATCCGTTCCTTTCACCAACATAGGCGCCATGGTAATATTTTCCATGACGGTTTTATGGGGAAAGAGATTAAAGGACTGAAAGACCATGCCCATATCTTCTCGAATTTTTTCAATTTTCGTATTCTTGTCGTTAATGTCCACGCCTTCAAAAATAATTTCGCCGCCGTCGGCTTCTTCCAGGCGATTCAAGCAGCGCAGAAAGGTGGATTTCCCGGAGCCCGAGGGCCCGATGACGACGACCACTTCTCCGTCTGCGATTTCCGTGGAAATGCCTTTTAAGACTTGGTTATCGCCGAAACTTTTTGTCAGATTATGAATGCGAATCACTGTTAGCCAACCTCTTTTCAAACACACTGATGACCTTGGAAAGGCCGGTTACGAGAATCAAGTAGATAAGCGCCGCCGTCACATTGGGCATGAAAGGCTTGTAGCTCGCCCCTTGGGCAACTTTTGCCTGATACATTAAGTCGCTTACGCCGACGATGGAGACGATGGCCGTTTCTTTAATCAAAGTGACGAACTCATTGCACAGGGCCGGAAGCACGGTTTTAATGGCTTGAGGCAAGATGATGTAGCGCATAATTTGGCTTTTCTTCATGCCCAGGGATGCCGCCGCTTCCCCTTGGCCGCGATCCACGGCGTTGATCCCGCCGCGGATAATCTCGGACACATAGGCTGAGGAGTTCATGCATACGGCGATTAAACTTAAGGCAAAGGGATTTTTTAAGGCCGCGTATTGATCCGGGAGAACGCTGGAAAAGCCGTAGTAGAATATCGTTACTTGAACCAATAATGGCGTGCCCCGAAACATTTGCACGTAAATTTTTGCGATGGTTTGCAGAGGCTTTAACTTCGACCGGCGGAGCAGCACGATTAAAATGCCCAGGATAAAACCGAAGAACACCCCTAAAAAGGAGAGCTTCAGGGTCATCAAGGTGCCTTCTAAATAGGATGGACCGTATTTATTTAAAAAGGCCATCCATGATTTCATTAAGTCCATTTTTCCTCCTCGATAGAAAAAACTGTTTCACGAGGAAACAGTTTTAACTCTATGGTTCGGGCAATTTTACTTGCCGTTGTTTTCTGCTGCATTGTCGGCTGCCGCTTCTTCAGCGCCTTCATTGCCTGTGGATTCGTCGGCCAGTTTTTCGTATTCTGCGATCAAGTCTTTGATCTTGCCTTCGTCGATTAATTTTTGTACCACTTGGTTAATGTAGGCGGTAAAGGCGTCGTCGCCTTTTTTATTGGCGACGCATACGCCCGGTTCTTCGGGTACGCCGGCGTCGATGACGACGAGTTCGGGGAATTGTTTGGCGTACTGTTCACCGGAGCTTTTCGAGATAACCAAGGCATCAGCGGTTTTGTTCTTCACTTCCATGGCCAGATTGTTTAATTTGGCAAGGCTCTTTAATTCCACGTCTTTCGGGAAGTTTTCGCGGACAGTTTCTTCTTGAATGGAGCCGGTTTGTGCGCCGACGACCTTGCCTGCGAAGTCTTCCATCTTCTTGTACTTGTCTGCATCTTCTTTGCGAACGAGAACCACTTGTTCGTTGGTGAAGTAGGGAACGGAGAAATTCACCGCTTCTTCACGTTCCGGGGTAGCCGAAAGGCCGGCGACACCGATGTCCGCTTGACCGGAGGTGATGCTCGGGATAATGCCGTCGAAATCCAAATCTTTGATTTCAAGTTCGACGCCGATTTCATCGGCAATGGCTTTGGCGATTTCAATATCGAAGCCGACGATTTCATCTTTGCCGTCTTTTATTAAGTGCCATTCGTAAGGGGGGTAGTCGGCGCTGGTAGCCAAAACCAATTTGCCGTTGTCCTTAATTTTCTTGGCGGCTGCATCCATATCTTCTTGGCTCACTTGAGGCGCTTCTTTTTTTGCTGCGTCGTTTGCTGCGTTTTCTCCGTTTTTCGCACCGGATCCGCAACCGACCAATGCAAATGCCATGATCATGGCTAAAATTGTAAGTAAACCTGTCTTTTTCATTTTATTTCTCCCTTCAATCTTAAATACATCGGCTGTCATTCGTATCGGCGTCGTCTTTTAGGGCCGGACGCGCAAGTCGAATTTTTTGTTTCCTTGCGATAATTCCGATCGCTCTCGAAAAATTTTTCTGTATTCAAGATTAAGGCCTCCTTCTTTGTTTTTTCTTTTGTGAAATTATACTATATCGTGTTAAAATCCACAAGAAAATCCGAAAGATAGTGAGAAACGCTGTTTCTCGTTTGCCTTCATGGAAATTTATTTCGCTTTTCGAAAACTGTCTACTATAAATAGGCCCTTTATCAAACAATTTGCGTCGATCTCGTTTTATTTTTCCAGTAGGGGTTTCAAATAGATGCCCGTGTAGGACTTTTCGTTTTTCGCCACGTCCTCGGGTCTGCCCACAGCCACCACTTCGCCGCCGCCGTCGCCGCCGTCGGGACCTAGGTCGATGATGTGATCCGCCACTTTGATCACGTCCAGATTGTGTTCGATGACCACCACGGTGTTGCCCATGTCGGCCAGCTTGGAGAGGACGCCTAAAAGCTTTCGAATGTCTTCCGCGTGAAGGCCGGTGGTGGGTTCGTCCAAGATATAGAGGGTGTTGCCCGTCCCCCGCTTGGAAAGCTCCGTGGCCAGCTTGATCCGCTGGGCTTCGCCGCCGGAAAGTTGGGTGGAGGGCTGACCGAGCTTAATGTAGCCCAGACCCACTTCCTGAAGCGTGGTGATTTTTCTTAAAATCCGCGGATGGTTTTCGAAAAATTCCGCCGCCTGATCCACGGTCATGTCCAGGACGTCGGCGATGTTTTTGCCCTTGAATTTGACCTGCAACGTCTCCCGATTGTATCTCTTGCCGCCGCAGACTTCGCAGGGCACGTAGACGTCGGGGAGAAAGTGCATTTCCACTTTCAAGATCCCGTCGCCCTTACAGGCCTCGCAGCGGCCGCCCTTCACATTAAAGGAGAAGCGGCCCTTGGCGTAGCCGCGAATTTTCGCCTCGTTGGTTTGGGCGAAGACGTCGCGAATGGAATCGAAGACGCCGGTGTAGGTGGCGGGATTGGATCGGGGCGTGCGGCCGATGGGGCTCTGGTCGATGGAGACGATTTTGTCCACGTGCTCCAGGCCTTCGATTTTTTCGTACTTGCCCGGGCGCACTTTGTTTTTGTTTACCTTTTGCGCCACGGCCTTTTTCAAGATTTCGTTGATGAGGGAGCTCTTCCCCGAACCGGAGACGCCGGTGACGCAGATAAATTGCCCCAGAGGGAAGTGCACGTCGATGCCCTTTAAATTGTTTTGCGCCGCCCCGTAAACGACGATCTCATCCTCCGTGTAGGGCCGCCGCTCCTCGGGCACGGGGATTTTTTTCTTGCCTGAGAGGTATTGCCCCGTGAGGGAATCTTCCACTTGAATGATCTCATCGTAGCTGCCCTGTGCCACGATGTAGCCGCCGTGGATGCCGGCGCCGGGGCCGATGTCCAAGATTTCGTCGGCTTCCCGCATGGTGTCTTCGTCGTGCTCCACGACGATGAGGGTGTTGCCGATGTCCGTGAGATTTCGAAGGGATTTCAAGAGCATGGCATTGTCTTTTTGATGGAGGCCGATGGAGGGCTCGTCCAAGACGTAGGTAACGCCGACGAGGGCCGAGCCGATTTGGGTAGCGAGGCGAATCCGCTGGGCTTCGCCGCCGGATAAGGTGCCCGCCATTCGGGCCAGCGTAAGGTAGCCCAGGCCCACTTCTTTTAGGAAGGAGAGCCGTTCGTGAATTTCTTTTAAAATCTGATCGGCGATGTTTCGGTCCATGTCGCTGAGATCCAGGGAATCGAAGAAATCCATGGCGTCAATGACGGAAAGCAGGGTGGATTCGTAAATGTTTTTTCCGCCCAGCTTAAAGACCAAAGACTCCATCTTCAGCCGCGCGCCGTGGCAATCGGGGCAGGGAATGTCGGATAGAAAGGGCTCGATTTTTTCCAAGGTGCGATCGCTGGCGCTTTCCGAGTAGCGGCGATTTAAATTCTTCAGAATGCCCTCGAATTGGCCCCGGTATTCTTTGTCTCCGCTAAAGTAGGAATTGAAGACGAAATGCAGGGGCTTTTTCGTGCCGTACATTAATTCGTCGATCATGGCTTTCGGCGCGTCTTTAATCGGTTTTTTCGTGGAAAAATCGTGTCTGGCGGCAATTTGGTCGATAATTTCTTTGTAATAGGTGCCTTCCGTGGTGCCGTAGCAGGCGATGGCCCCTTCGTCGATGGAAAGCTCTTTATTGGGAATGATCAGCTCCGGATCCGCCCGGCGGCTGCTGCCCAAACCCTTGCAGGTGGGGCAGGCCCCCATGGGCGTGTTAAAGGAAAAAGACCGAGGCGTGGCGGGCTCGATGGAAATGTCGTGCTCGGGACAGGAATAGCTCGTGGAGTAAAGCTTTTCGTTGCCGTCCATGGTGTCCACGATGACCGTGGAGCCGGAGATCTCAAGGGCCGTCTCGATGCTGTCGGTGAGGCGGCTCTCGATGCCCTCGCGAATGATGATGCGGTCCACGACGATGAAGATATCGTGGACCTTGTTTTTATCCAGCTCGATCTCTTCTTCCGTGCGGTGCATTTCCCCGTCGATGATCATGCGCAAAAAGCCTTCCTTGCGAATGCGAGAGAGGATTTTCTTGTGCTGCCCTTTTTTCTGGCGCACCACCGGCGCCAGGAGTTGAAAGCGGGTGCCCTCCTCCATTTCCATAATCTTGTCCACGATCTGATCTTCCGCAAAGGCCTCGATGGGCTTGCCGCACACCGGGCAATAGGGCTTCGCCACCCGGGCGTAGAGCAGGCGGATGTAGTCGTAGATCTCCGTGACCGTGCCCACGGTGGAGCGGGGATTTTTCGACGTGGTCTTCTGGTCGATGGCGATGGCCGGGCTCATGCCCTCGATGTAGTCCACCTCCGGCTTGTCCATTTGCCCCAAAAATTGTCGGGCGTAGGAAGACAAACTTTCCACGTAGCGCCGCTGCCCTTCGGCGTAGATGGTGTCGAATGCCAACGAGCTCTTGCCGGAGCCGGAGAGTCCGGTGATGACCGTCATTTTATTTCTCGGAATATAGACGTCGAGATTTTTTAAATTGTGCTGGCGCGCCCCGTGAATGTGGATCGCCTGTTCAATGGATGGATTC
>QWCE01005706.1_pt1 | contig 11217 bp, 10 predicted proteins | sample 1972531 | NCBI WGS metagenome assembly QWCE01 (sample SAMN09866716, study PRJNA288562) | Human gut metagenome isolate term4_stool, whole genome shotgun sequencing... | reverse complement strand
GATTGCCTGCTTTGCCCATGCCCTCAATGGCGGTGTCCTTGTCTGCAGTGCTGAACTTCACGTCGATCTTGTGCAGAGTCTTGAACACAGCCTTCAGGGTCACTTCCCCTCTGGGCATCGTAAACTCAAGGGGCACGTTCTTCAGCTGCTCCTCCGTCAGGCCCAGCTTTGCGCCGATGGCGGTGATGGGGAGGAGGGTACAGCTCTGTGCGATCTCGATATCTGTTTTCATGGGTCAGTCCTCCTTGCGCTGCCGTCTGCGGGATGCGGAGACGGTATTTTCCATGAGCATGGCCCGTGTCATGGGGCCTACGCCCCCCGGCACGGGGGTGATATAGGCCGCCTTTTCCGCTACGGCGGCGAAGTCCACGTCGCCGCAGAGTTTGCCCTCCTCATTGCGGTTCATAGCCACATCCACGACCACGGCGCCGGGTTTGACCATGTCGGAGGTGATGAGACCACTGCGACCCACGGCGGAGATGATGATGTCCGCCCGGCGGCACTGCTCCGCCAGATCCGGCGTGCGGCTGTGGCAGACGGTGACGGTGGCATCCTCCGCCAGAAGCAGCAGGGCCATGGGCTTTCCCACGATGTTGCTGCGGCCCACCACCACACAGTGTTTCCCGGCGGGGGAGATGCCATACGCCCGCAGCAGGGCCATGATCCCGGCGGGGGTGCAGGGCAGGAACCGGGGCAGCCCCAGCATCAGGCGACCCACATTCTCCGGGTGGAAGGCGTCCACGTCCTTCTCCGGGCGGATGGCCTCCAGCACGGTCCGGCTGTCCAGCCCCTCCGGCAGAGGCAGCTGCACCAGGATACCGTCCACGTCCTCCCGGCGGTTCATCTCCTCCACCAGTGCCAGCAGCTCCTGCTGGGTGGCTTCGGCGGGCAGATGGTGGTTCAGGCACCGCACCCCGCACTGGGCGCAGTCTTTCTCCTTGTTGCGGACGTATACGGCGCTGGCGGGGTCGTCCCCCACCAGGATCACCGCCAGACCCGGCTGGCGGGGCAGGGCGGCGGCCTTCTGCCGCAGACGCTCCCGCATCCGGGCGGACAGGGCCTTGCCGTCTAACAGCACGGCGCTCATGACGGGTCCTCCGTCGGAGCTTCGCCGGAGGGCTCCTCTTGGGAGGGAGCCTCCGTCTCGGAAGAGACAGCTTCGGCGGAAGCATCCTCAGTGGGAGTTGCCTGAGCGGGAGACTCAGCTGCCGGGGCGGCAGCCGCTTCGGCTGCGGCGGCGTTGCGGGCCGCAACGATGTTGACATACAGCTCCTCCGGCTTGTGGGGGTGGAGCTTGATGTTGTAGTACAGCATGAAGAGGGACACGAATACCATCACAAGGCTCAGAGCCTGAGACACCCGGATGGGCTGGCCACCGATGGTCCAGTTGAAGAGATACAGGCTGTCGGTCCGCAGGCCCTCGATCCAGAAGCGGCCGATGCCGTACCACAGGAAGTAGAACCAGGTGTTCTCGCCGTCGAAGCGGCGGGCCTTGGATACCACGAAGATGATGAGCAGCAGGCCCACCAGATTCCACAGGCTCTCATACAGGAACGTGGGATGGACCTCCACCAGCTGGCCGGTGACGGTGGTCAGCTGCATCCGCCAGGGCAGGGTGGTCTCGGCGCCGAAGGCCTCCCGGTTCATGAAGTTGCCCCACCGGCCGATGCACTGACCGATGAGCAGGCCCATCACCGCAAGGTCAAGCATGGCTCCCAGCTTATAGCCCCTGTGACGGCTGACGCAGATGCCCACGATGACCACGGCGATGACGGCGCCGTAGATGGCAAGGCCGCCGTCCCAGATGGCAATGGCCTTGCGGAAGCTGAAGCTGCCGTCGCTGCTTTTGAACTGATCCAGATAGAACAGCACATAGTAAATTCTTGCCCCCACGATGGCGCAGGGAATGCCCCACAGAACGCTGTCCAGCAGGTCGTCCTCGGTGATGCCGTACTTGGATTTCTGGTTCATGCACCACCAGATGGCGATGACCAGACCAAGGGCGATGAGGATACCGTACCAGTAGATGCCGTTGCCGATGTCCAGCGCCTTGGAGCTGGCGGTAAAGGCCCAGTCCCCGAACAGACCGGGGAACCGGATGGGGCTGTCAGTCATAATTTGCATGATGATTCCTCCTTGGGATAAAGTGCAGAGCGCCGTGCGCTCGAAGGGGTGGGGTGGATTCAGGCCTGCGCCGCCAGCTCACGGGCCAGCCGCTCCACCACACCGGGGGCGTAGGGCAGCTCCAGCCCGGCAGCTGCCAGCGTTTCGGCGTAGAGCTTGCTGCCGCCGGAGGCGCACAGGGCGTGGTATCTGGCCCAGCCGTCCACGGGGTCGGCGTCATAGGCGGCCTTCAGCTGCTGGGCGCAGACGATGGAGAGGGCGTAGCTCACCACATAGCGGGGGAGCATATAGATGGCCATGTTGGTGAACAGATCGCAGCCGGCCAGCACCTGCTGCCGCCACGGCTCGTTGTTCTGCGCCCGGCCGAAGGCCTTCTCCGTGCGGTCGAACTCCTCCGCCCACTGAGAAAGAGAAGCGTCCGGGTGCTCATAGAGCCACGTCTCGAAGGTGTGGATGGAGCAGAAGGCGCACAGCTCCTTGATGAAGTCGTAGCGGTGCTCCGTCAGGAACTGGGGGGCGTGAGGGCCGAAGAAGTCCCGTGCGTAGGGGAGGGTCAGCAGCTCCATGGTCTTGGAGTGGACCTCCGCCAGATCGGGACTCAGCCCCACATAGTCCGCCAGCGGCTGGCTGCGGTAGGAGAGGTAGCCCTGAAGGCCGTGGCCCAGCTCATGGGTATAGACGGTGACGTCGGAGCCGGTGCCGTCGCAGTTGGCGAAGATGAAGGGCATCCCGCAGGGGGCGCCCAGCATATCGCAGAAGCCCATGCCGGAGATTTTATTGGGAGAGCCTGCCACGTCCAACAGGTCGTGGCGGACCATCTCGTCGAAGAAGTGTCCCGCCTCCGGACTCAGGGCGTGATACATCCGGCCAGCGACCTTGGGCAGCTCCTCCGTTGCCACGGGGACGGCGTTGCCCTCTGGGAACACCAGCGCCCGGTCATAGGGCAGCAGCGTTTCCACCCCCAGCCGCTGGCGCTGCTGCTCCTGCATTTGCAGGTACAGGGGGGTGATGTACTTTTGCACCTGACGGCAGAACTCGTCCAATTCCGCCCGGCCATAGCCCAGACGCTGCATACTGAGATCGCCGTAGTCGGCAAAGCTGTCGAAGCCGTTTTCACGGGCCAGCTGGTTCCGGGCATGAACCAGCTCCCGCAGGAGCTTTTCCATCACGGGGCCGTTTTCCACGGCGGTCTGCTGCTGGGCGTCATAGGCGGCCTTGCGGCGCTCCCGGTCGGTGCTGGTCAGTGCAAAGCGCAGCTGACCGCCGCTGAGAGTCTCGCCCTGCACCTGATACTTGGTGGAGGCTGCCAGCTGCTGGTATTGGGCGGTGAGCCGGGAGATGCGGGCCTGCAGCTCCTTGCCGCCGGTGTGGAGCCGCTGGTCCAGCGTCAGCAGGCGGCGCAGCTGGGGGCCGAAGGCCTCATCCACCGCCGCAGCGTAGGGACTGTCTGCAATGGTCACGGATAGGGACTGGGTATCCAGCGTCTCCAGTCGGGGCAGAGTCTCCTGCAGCTCCCGCTGGTAAAATTCATCGGTGACATCGTGGAAGGCCCGGATGTTGGCGATGCTCTGGCAGAGAGCTACCTCCTGCTGGAGGGAATCCCGCTGCCGAACCACCTCCAGCAGATCCTCCGGATCTTGGGCGTCCTTAGCCCGCTGGGTCAGGGCATCATACCGGGCCTGAAGGGCCTCTACATCGGGGCTGGTATAGGGAAGAGCGGAAAATTTCCAGTTGTCGTTCACGATCAGTCCTCCTTGGGATAGATAACGGACAGGGCCGCACGGCTGCGGCAGATATGCTCCCGGATGAAATCCAGCACATCCTGCGGGGTGATGCTGTCGTAAATTTCCGGGAAGCGCAGGGGATCAAAGTGCTGGAAGCAGCCCTCCACCAGCGAAATGGCGATGGAATCGAAGGAGTTGAGACCCTTCAGGGAGGCCCCGAAGTTCCCCCGCTTCATCCGCTGCCAGTAGTCCGGATCCAGACCCTCACGGGTCAGGCGTCGGGCCTCCTCTAAAATGGCCTCCATCACGGCAGCGGGATCGTTGCTGTCGCCGCCGGCATAGGCGTAGGCTGCACCGGGCAGCAGGTCGAAGGAGCTGCCGAAGGAGCCGTTGATGAGACCCTGACTGTACAGCCGGGAGAACAGGGGACTGGAGTCCCCCATGAGGATATCGCAGGCCAGATCCCCCAGGATGTCCCAGCGCAGCCGCTGCTCTCCCTCCGGGGGAGCGGGGCATTTGAAGCCCACCAGAAACGACGGCATGGACACCTCCATCCGGCAGGAGGTCTCCGACTGAGCGGGGGTGTCTCCCTCGCTGCCACCGTAGTCACGGGGGATATCCGGGCCGCTTTCCGGGGGCAGGATATCCTCCGCTGCCCGGAACACCGCCTCGGCGTCCAGATCACCCACCGCCACCAGACACATATTGGCGGGGGTGTAGAAGGCCTTGTGGCAACGGTACAGGGTCTCGGCAGTGATGTGGGAGATGCTCTCCACGGAGCCGGCCACGGGGATACGGGCGGGACTCTCCCGGTACAGGGCCTGCAGCATCCGCTTATAGACCTGCCACTCCGGGTCGTCCTCGATCATGCCGATCTCCTGAGCAATAATGCCCTGCTCCTTGGCCACGCTCTCGTCGGTGAAGTACGGCATCGACACAAAGGACAGCAGCTGCCGCAGATTCTCGTCAAAATGCTCCGTGCAGTCGAAGTAGTAGGCCGTCATGGCGTTGCTGGTAAAGGCATTGGGCTCGGCGCCGTTTTTGGCCATCTCCTGCATGGCGTTTCCGTCGGCGGTGTCGAACATCTTGTGCTCCAGATAGTGGGCGATGCCCGCCGGGGTATCCTGCCATGCGCCGTCCTGCTGAAAGCGCAGGTCCATACCGCCGTAGCGGGTGGCGAACATGGCGTATTTCCGGGTGTAGCCGGGCTTGTGGACCACATAGGCCGGCAGGCCGTTTTTCAGGCGGCGGAAGGTCACCGTCTCGTCAATGCGGGGATAATACATCCTCACGCCTCCTTTCCCTTCAGGAAGTAAATGGTATCCAGCTGCACACTCTGGGCTGCCGCACGGATGCGCTCCGGGGTCACCTGCCGCAGCAGCGCCGCCATCTCCTCCGGGGTCTCCCGGCGGCCGGTGGCCGCCAGCCCCAGATAGTAGTTCTCCAGCGCGCCCTGAGAATCTCCCAGCGCCTGCAGGGCGCTGAGCAGACTCTCCCGTGCCGCCGTCAGCTCCCAGTCCTCCCAGAGGCCCTGCCGGATCTCGTCCAGCTGGCGGAGGATCTCCGCCTCGGCCCGGTCATAGTCCGCCGTCTCGATGCCGGAGGACACCGTCAGGATGCCCTTGGAGCGGACGTAGGTGCTGGAGGCATAGTAGCAGAGGGAGAGCTTCTCCCGGACGTTCAGAAACAGCTTGGAGTTGCTGGAGCCGCCGAACATGAGATTAGCCAGGATCATGGCGGGCTCGTCGTCGGTATCGCAGCGGAAGCCCATGGAGAGCTTGCCCTGCGTCACGTCCATCTCCTCCGTCACCAGTCGGGGTTGGGAGGGAGCGGCGAACCGTCGGGGCGGCTCCGGCTCCGTTTGGGGGCCACGGGTCAGGGAGGAGAAGGCCGTCAGCAGGGCCTCCTCCACCCGATGGCACTCGGCGCTGCCGCAGTAGAACAGCTCCAGCCGGGAGGAGGACATCATCCGCTGGCTGTGAGCGTAGAGCTTCTGGTTATTGATCTTGGCCAGCCCCGCCTCGTCACCGAAGCGGCTGATGCCATAGGGCTCCCCGGCGCACATCTCCTGCAAAAGCCGCAGATCGGCCCAGTCCCGCTTGTCGTTGCGGATGGAGCGGATGGCGTCGGCCAGATTGGCCTTCTCGCCCTCCACATATTCCTGCAGAAACCGGCCGCCACGGGTCACAGGGTCCAGCAGCAGCTCCCCCAGCAGCTCCGCCGCAGGCTCCAGCAGCGGTTCATTCCGGGAGACGAACCGGTCGTCGATAAAGCTGGCCACGAAGCCAAGGCACTGCGTCTCCCCCCGCTTGCGGATGGTGGGGCTGATCTGTGCGCCGTAGAGCCGATCCATGGCCGCAGCGAGCTGCTCCATGTCCGGGCAGCGCATGGTGCCGCGGTGCAGCACCGCCGGCAGCAGGGCGTTGTAGGACGCCGTTTCCTTGGCCAGCGGCGTGATGAATTGGGCCGACAGCACCCCGGTTTTGAATTTCCGGGCCGGCAGATAGGTCAGATACACATGGGGCATGAGCTCCCAGCGCTTCACTTCCATGAGATAGGCACCTCCATCGGGTCGTAATCAGGGCTTATTATACCGCAATCTGCATCGATTGAAAAGAGCCAGTTGCCGGAGCGGGGAATTTTTATGGGCAAAAGGAAGCGGGGCGGACAGAGGGTCCGCCCCGCAGGGGATATAGCTTTAGGAGGGGGAGGTGAGGTCGTCGTCCAGATTGTGACCGCAGCTGTCACAGAAACGACTGCCGGGCGTCAACTGAGCGCCGCAGCGGGAGCAGAAGCGAACGGCCGGAGGTACAGGCGGCACACTCACGGGCGCAGGAGGCACGTCCGGCGCATGGAGTATGGTGGTTTCCGCAGCGGCAGACTGGTCGGCGCCTTCACTGGCCGAAGGTGTCATGGGGGCATCGCCGGAAGGGGTGTTATCCATGGAAATAGGGGCTTGGGCAGGTTCATCGGCAGGGGCGTCGGGGGAAGGCTCTGCATCCGGAGCGGTGTCGGGCTGCCTCGGCTTCAGGCACAGGACAATGAGGAGGGAGAGCAGGGGGGAGAGAATGTAACCGAGGGCAAAAAAGCCCCAGAAGCTGCGGCCCTTCTTCTTAGCGAGATGACCGGCCAGCACGGCAAAGGGAGCAAAAAAGAGGATTGTTATCAGCATGACCAGCAGACGATGCCCGATCACCTCGCCGGATGCGGTGCGGCTGGTGGTACGATTCGTTGTGGCATCGGTGGAGCTGGAGGGAACGGGCGGCTCTGATGTGTCGGTATCCGCTGAGGGGTACCGGACGCTGGAGAGCAGGAACTCAAAATCCCGGTAATGGGGGCCATCGGCGTCTTCGGAAATGTAGAAGAGGTAGAGATAGCCGTTTTCAATGCGGAGGGCATAGAGAAAGGTGGCCTCGAAATCCGTGCCGCTGACATTGGTAGAGGAGGTGATCCGGGCGGTATAGTACTCCACGCCGCCATAGGCTGCGGTGGATATGATGTCGGAGGAGGCGCCAAAGAGGGAGGCAATGTCCTCGGCGGTAAAGGCGGAGTTATCCAACTCCTCTCTGGTGCCGGAGACCTGACCGTTGGAGAGAGCGGCCATCCACAGGTCAACGCTGCCATAGCCCATCATGGAAAAGGCACCGTCCTTCTGATAGGCCAAGGCCTCCTTTATGTAGCTGGGCATGGTGGAGGGAACGGCATACTCCTCCCAGTCGGCGGGAATGGTGAATTTCAGGCCGGTCATATAGTCCGTGTAGACCCCGTCGATAACGGCGGCGTAGGTGGGAAGCAGCAGCATCAGAGTCAGCGCCGCTGCCAGAGCCAGAGCAAGTAGGTGTCGCAGATGTTTCATGGCGGTTCTCCTTTGTATCGGCGGGAGCAGCGCTCCGCACCGGAGTGACGTGCGATATGTCAAGACGCACGATTTGGCAGAAACATCCTATCATATAAGGAACAGAAAAGCAATATCATGTCGAAAAAATGAAAAATTTCTAACAGATAGACTGTGTGAGCTTGATATATTTGCCTGGGAACGTTCGTTCAGCAAGATGATTTGCGGGAAGATTTTGATGCTGAGGGGATGCTTTCCGTAAGAGAACTTGCAAAGCTGCCTGCCGGGAGAGATCTTAACGCCAGCAAATGCCCGCAGATATTCCCTTATCAAAGACCACAGCAAAACGCCCCCTTCCGGGGTTCGGAAGGGGGCGTCGGTTATGCGGGACATTACTTTCCCGACAGGTCCACGGCATGGCGGATGAAACTCATAGGCGGTACCGGCCGGGGCAGGGGCATGGTAAAGGTCATCTGAGGCGTTTTCGGCTCAAAGAGGGGCAGTCCGTCGGCATCCGTCATCTCCGGCACGGTAAGGGAGAAGGGACGGGTATCCGGCCCCACCACCTCCACGGTATCGCCGGTGCGGAACTTGTTGCGGAGGCTCAGGGTGGCCAGTCCCTCCGGGGTGCAGCCCGTTACCACGGCGCAGATCTGCCAGTCCCGGATATAGCGGGAGCTCTCGTAATACTGGCCGGGAGGGCCGTAGAAAAAGCCGGTGGAATAGTGGCGGTGGCTGACGTGCTCCACCTCATCCCGCCAGACGGGGTCGGCGGGGCGGCCCTGCGCCGCGTCGTCGATGGCATGGCGGTAAGCCCCGGTGACGATGGCGGCATAATAGGCGGATTTGGCCCGGCCCTCGATCTTCAGGCAGTCCACTCCGGCGTCCATGAGGTCGTCCAGATGGTCGATCATGCACATATCACGGGAGTTCATGATGTAGGTACCCTTTTCGTCCTCGAACACCGGAAAGTACTCGCCGGGGCGCTTCTCCTCCATCAGAGCGTACTGGTAGCGGCAGGGCTGGGCGCAGGCGCCCCGGTTGGAGTCCCGACCGGTCATGTAGTTGGAGAGCAGACAGCGGCCGGAGTAGGACACGCACATGGCCCCGTGGCAGAAGGTTTCCAGCTCCAGCTCCGGGGAGGTGCGGCGGCGGATCTCACGGATCTCGTCCATGCTCAGCTCACGGGCCAGCACCACCCGCTTGGCACCCAGATCATACCATGCCTGAGCGCAGGCGTAGTTGGCGATGGATTGCTGGGTGCTGATGTGGCGCTCGCAGCGGGGGGCGTATTTCCCCGCCAGCGTGAAGGCCCCCAGATCCGCCAGAATGAGAGCATCCACCCCGGCATCGTTCAGGCGCTCCAGATGGGCCGGGAGGGCATCCACCTCGCCGCTGCGGGGCATGGTATTGACGGTGACGTGGACCCGGACGCCGTGGTCATGGGCATAGGCCACCGCAAGGGGCAGCTCCTCCGGGGAGAAATTCCCGGCGAAGGAGCGCATCCCGAAGGAGGTGCCTGCCAGATACACGGCATCGGCACCATAGGCCACGGCCATTTTCAGCTTTTCCATATCCCCGGCCGGGGACAGCAGCTCAGGCTTTTTTCTCATCATATCCATCAATCCGGGGCGTACATATCGCTGTTGACGAAGGCCAGATGCTCGTCATAGGTGCGGAAGAAGTGGCTGACTCCATCCTTGCCGTAGGCAAAGTAGTAGTAGCCGGTGTCGTTGGGATGCACCGCCGCCTTGATGGAGGACAGACTGGGGTTGCAGATGGGGCCGGCGGGGAGGCCGCCGTATTTGTAGGTGTTGTAGGGGCTGTCCAGATCCGTGGAGAACTGGGTATCGTCCATGCCGGCGATGTGCAGGGCATAGTAGATGGTAGCATCGGACTGGAGGGCGGTGCCGATCTCGGAGTTGTCGCCGCTGAGACGGTTATAGAACACGGAGGAGATGTTGGCACGCTCCTCGTCGTCCCCGATGGCCTCCTTTTCAATGATGGAGGCCAGTGTGACGATCTCACGGAGGCTGTACTGGGAGTTCTCGATATCCGTCAGCAGATCGCCGCTGACACGGGTCTGGAAGTTGGAGAGCAGGCGATCCAGCGCAGAGACGGCGTCCTCCTTGTGGAAGAACTCATAGGTATCCGGGAAGAGGAAACCCTCCAGCCGGGTGATGCTGCCCAGATTCTCGTTATCCACAAAGGTGTAGTCGAACACATGGTTCTTGGCGGCCTCCGTCAGGTCCTCCACATTGGACACGTCGCTGTCGGCCAGCAGTTGGATGGTCTCCTGCACGGAGTAGCCCTCCGGGATGGTGACCTTCACCGTCCCGGCCACAGAGGAGCCCTGCTGCATGGAGTCGATGATGCAGTTGTAGTCCATGTCGGTGTTGAGCTCGTAGCTGCCGGGCTGGATGGTGTCCTTGGCGTGGAAGAGGGGACTGGTGATGACGAACAGCAGCTTATATTTGATGATGCCCGCCTTCTTCAGCTTGGAGGCGATCTGCCCCACGGAGTCGCCCTTTTCGATCTCCACATTCACATCATTGACAGCGACTTTCTCAAAGGGAGTGCCCTTGGAGTAGACATAGCTGACATGGTCCAGTTTGATCACACTCATTGTACTATGCCTCCTCTGCCTGTTTTGTCGAATGGATGCCGTGTGCCTCCAGCAGGGCTGCCAGGGCATCGGCACACTCCTCCTCCCCGAGGATGGAGCGATCAATGGAATATCCAGCGTCTGCCAGGTCGTTGGCGAGATCGGTGGACTGGGGCACATCCAGGCCGCGGCTCTTGAGCAGCTGCACATGGGTGAATACCTCCCGGGCTGTGCCGTCCAGGATGATCTTGCCGTCATCCACCACCACAACCCGGTCGCACTGGGCAGCCTCGTCCATATAGTGGGTGATGAGCACCACGGTGATGCCGTACTGCTTGTTCATCTCCCGGATGGTGGAGAGCACCTCCACACGGCCCCGGGGGTCCAGCATGGCGGTGGGCTCGTCCAGAACAATGCAGCGGGGACGCATGGCAATCACGCCGGCAATGGCAATGCGCTGCTTCTGTCCGCCCGAAAGCTGATGGGGCGCATGCTCCCGGAACTCATACATACCCACCGACCGGAGCGCATCGTCCACCCGCTGACGGATCTCCGCCGGCGGGACGCCGATATTCTCCGGCCCGAAGGCCACATCTTCCTCCACAATGGTGGCAACCAGCTGGTTGTCCGTCAAGGATGATATGAAGATTCCCATACCGATGAGGACACATCCCATCAGAAAGAATCCAATGTACGCTCCCACAACCTGCTCCACCGGCAGAGTTTGGACATCGCCGAGGGCATTGCCAGGGAACATGGATTTGCTGTAAGGGGAGCGGCTGCCCTGGTGGGGCGCCATACATATGGGGAGATCCAGACGGAGCGTCCGGATGGGGAGGATCTGAAGGCGGATGCAGAGTTTGCAAAGCGTGCGGCTGCGTCAGAAGCCATGAAGAGCACGATCCCTGGAAGCCGTCCTTATAAAAAGG
>QWCE01005702.1_pt1 | contig 11222 bp, 15 predicted proteins | sample 1972531 | NCBI WGS metagenome assembly QWCE01 (sample SAMN09866716, study PRJNA288562) | Human gut metagenome isolate term4_stool, whole genome shotgun sequencing... | reverse complement strand
CGGCTCTATGATATGACCGATGTGACCATTCAGACCGGCGGCAGCAATACCCCCGCCACCGGCGATACCGGCGTGCTGGTTTGGGTCATCGCCCTGCCCGTGACGGCCTTGGCCGCAGCCTTTGTCCTCAAGCGCAAAGAGCGGGAGGCGTAAGCCAAAAAGAAAAAAACTAAGCGGCAAAATAAAACAGCACCCCCGGGGCCTCTTGCATAACAAGAGACCCCGGGGGTTTTCGTGCGTAACCGTCAAACCTCCCCATAGGGTATGCTTTTTTTATTATCTCTGTTGTCCGCAAGATTTACATCGTGGTACATACAGAAAATAATAGTTCCAAAATGTATTCTTTGGCTGTAACGGTATATGCGGCGCAGCAAATTTATCAAGAGCATTCCGAGTATCGTGAGGGTGTCGATTCTTATTCCGTCTTGGAAACCTATATAAAGGAACCGCAAACGGAGCCTATGTCTGAAGAAACCAAACCCGAGCAGGATGAAATGTCGGAAAATACAATCACATGGCCGGCGGTAGACTTCGCAGCCCTGAAAAGTATCAATTCCGATTGCGTTGCATGGATCAGGATTGACGGAACAGAGATCAACTATCCTGTTGTACAGGGGCATGACAACAGCTTCTATCTGAAGCATTTGTTTGACGGAGAATGGAATGGTACCGGCTGCATCTTTTTAGACTCGCGTGTCGAGCCCGATTTGTCAGACCAACACAGTGTTTTGTATGGCCATCATATGAAGAATGGTACGATGTTTTCGGATATTGCAAAATATAAAGATCAGACTTATTATGAAAACCATGCAACAGGAATGATTCTGACCCCATCGAAGAACTACTGAATTGAGTTTTTTGCGGGCTATGTTGCCGGTGCCGATGATGAGAACGCTTGGAAGGTAACGTTTGCAACGGAAGACGAATATGTCGATTGGCTGAACGAAACTTTTGGCCGCTCTTGGTTCAAGAGCGAAGTAATACCAACGGCCGAAGACCGAGTTATAACATTGTCCACCTGCAGTTATGAGTTTAATAATGCCCGCTTTGTGTTGGTTGGCCGTCTGAAGTAGATTGCTTTGGCATATGCCATAAAATAAAAGACCGCAGACAATGCGGTCAAATCATTCGGGTAATGACGGTTGCGATTTTTTCAAGCCCGTGTTTTTCTATGTATCGGTAGGTTTCATATAGATCCGAGAAGGATAATGCCTCATGGAAATATTCCGTGTAGTCCTGGGCGGTTTTCAATAGCGGATACCGTCCGCCGGCATTAACGGCAATATAGTGCTTAGCGTTTGATTCTTCTTCCATTTCAATTCTCCCAACGAATCACACGATATCTATTATAATCGTTGTAGACGGCTTTTTCAAGGAGTTTGGTGAAACTCCTTGGGGACATAATGAATACCGTATCATAAGCGGAAAAGGCAACCGAGTTCTGTTTTGGTCAGCTCGGTTGCCTTAATTTAATCACATAAGTCTATCACAGATAGTTGATGGGAATAACTCGGTCATTGCCTTTCAGTGTGATAAGCCTGTCATAAAGACAAATCACTCCGCCCGGGCCACGCTTTGTGCCAGGAATCTTGTCGAGCAAATCGAATGCATCCATATCCTTCTTCTGTGGATCCGCATGCTTTTTCATTTCGAGAGGATACAGTGTTCCGTTTTCTTCGATCACCAGATCGATCTCATTCATATCCTTGTCTCGATAGAAATACAGCGGCGGTTCAACGATTCCCTTGTTATAATAACTCTTAATAATCTCGGAAATCACGAAGCTCTCAAAGAAAGCGCCGGCCATCGCGCCGTTTTTCAGAACATCCGGCGTATTCCACCGTGTAAGGTAGGCCGCCAGCCCGGTATCCAAGAAATACAGCTTTGGAGTCTTCACCGCACGCTTGGTGATATTGTTTGAGTATGGCTTCAGCAGATAAACGATGTTGGAGGCTACAAGAATCGAAAGCCATCTTTCCGCTGTCGGCTGACTGATCCCGACATCCCGTGCCATAGAGGCAAGGTTGACGAGCTGCCCGGTGGACGCTGCGGCGGCAGTCATAAAGCGAGTGAATTTTACGGTGTCTCCAATCTCAGACAGATCGCGAACATCGCGTTCAATATAGGTTCGCACATATGCGCCATAAAACATCTGCCAATCAAAATCCGGATTCTCACAGAGCTCTGGCATAGAGCCGCGGTGGATCATCTTCCATACATCCTCGTATGGAATGTTGGCAAGCTGCTTTTTGCGCTCATCAAAATACTCATCCGTCGGCAGAAATGGTGTGTCATTGGAAACGCCATACCTCTCACGCAAGGAGAAACCAAGCAGAGTTACCAGCCCGATTCTGCCGGACAGTGATTCACTAACGCCCTTCATCATTTGAAACTGCTGAGAGCCGCACATGAAAAACTGACCTTTTTTATGTTCCCGGTCTATAAACATCTTGATCTGAGAAAACAACTCCGGCGCCTTCTGGATTTCATCAACAAATACCGGAGGCGGATTGTCTTTGAAAAAGGTGCCGCTTTGCTCCTGTGCAGCCGCACGGACAATCAGATCGTCGAGAGTTGCATAGTTCATCCCTTCTGTAATGCGCTGAAGCATGGTGGTTTTACCGACCTGCCGCGGGCCGGCGACAAGGATCGCGCCAAACATTTTGGAAAGCATATTCACCGTTGCTTCTGCATGTCGTTTAATATATTCCATAAAGCCTCTCCTTTCGGCTGATTTAATATCCGATATTATTATAGCCGGATTTCTCAAAAAAATCAACCGGATTCACGAATTTTTTTCAAATTCATTGTGGTACAAGATTGAAATCCGGAAAATGTCAATTTTCGTCAACGCGTATTGCGTATTTTATTGCTTTATGATATAATATTATTAAACAACGAAAGCAAACACGCCTGTCAATTAATGGTAGAGAGGACGGATACTTATGGGACTGTTTGATAAGCTATTCAAAAAGAAAAAGCCAAGTATCTCGCCGGAGGATGCCGCCAAGCTTCTACAGCTGCTCCAGGCACAGCAGGCGGCCTTTCAGCAAGGGGCACAGAACAAGGAGCGGAACACCCCCATCTCTCAAGAAGAGCTGATGCAGATTTTCGCCGCATATTTTGCACCCAACACGGACTTCTATGCTGTCCCCGGGAGCGAGAAGTTCACGGCATATTTCCAGGTCGTCAATGCGGCAACGGAGGAGATGCAGCGCGATCTTCCCATCTTTAAAGCGGCCACTAAGTGGACCCCGGAGCAGCTGGCCGATTTGCTCAACAACCCGAAACCCGGCATCACCAGTTCGCTGATCTGCGGATTGTTGTTTGCTATGGGCGACTATGCAGTCATTTACAACACGGTTTACTGTGTCGATTTCTGCGAACGGATCCCCAACTGCATTGCCCTGTATCTGTTTCTGACCGCCCAGAAACAGCCGTCTGACAAGCGAAAGATGGCCATCGATGCTGGGGACGGGAGCAATTCCGAGGCGTTGCGGCGGGCCATGGACACTCTGTCGGTCTGTGACCCTGCATGGACGTATAGTATATTCTGATTTTAAAGCCGAATTGGACAGGTTATCACATATTGCAGAACGAAATGCTCTCTATGCGCAGATAAGAATATATCCGTCAAGCTGCAGGGGACTTTGCTATTACCAAAGTTATTTAGTTGAACCGGATAATCTGCTAATTGACTTCAAAAAATGGAAACAGCATACTAACAATCCGCTTATTGAATGTTTATCTGCACTTCACCCCCCCGGGTCAGCAAATGAAGTGGTATAAGATTGAAATCCGGAAAACTACTTGAAATCCGTCTCGTTTTCTGCTATAACTTCATTGTAAGTTTCATTGATTGCATTTTTGCAGTTATAGTTTTCAGGTTACACAGTGTCTGAGAGAGCATCTTTCAGGCACTATTTTTATGCTTTCTAACGGGAAGCACAGAACCGGGCGGACACATAGGGGCCTCCCTCTGTGTTTACAATTACATCCTGGCCGTTTGGCAACAAAGCACTCAGAGAATGGGTAAATTCATTCTTTGGGTGCTTTTTTTATATAGATCGGAGCCGTAAGGGTCCCCCAACCTTTTTTCTCGGGGAGCCTTATGGCTTGCCGTAACTATATACAAAATCCAATAAAGGAGTGATCTGACTTGAGAATACTTTCTCGAATTATTTTTGTTGCCATGCTTGCTATGGCAGTAATCATTATCCCGCTTGGGACAGCAACCATCATTATGGCAATTGAACTCGGGCTGTTCTTTGAGGCGCTTTCCGGCATGTTGATGCTGTGCGTCTATATTGCCTTAACCCTGTATGAAGTGCGCGAATTTATTGCAGAGACCGAATGGGAGCAGCAAGAGCAAAACGGGGCTGGAGGTGATGAGCTTGACTCTTTACCTTGAGGCGACAACCACCATACCGGATCTGTTTATCGATTATATCGAGATCAGACTGGCATCAGGCGAAAGTGCTTCCCTAAACTGGGATGAAAGCGAAATATACCGCAATCCTGATGGCTTTGGTGCCAAATACAAAGGCGTATATTTCGGTGAAGAACCTGCAAACGGAAGACTCGACGAGCTGCGCGATATGGTTATTACAGATATCGGGTTATATTCCGATACCATTCCGGAAACCCAAATCACCATTTCGGAAATGGAATTCGTCGATAACGGGAGAAGCCTGGAGTTTTCTCCGCCTAAAATCTGTATTCAGGAGGACGGTCATGTTGATGAAAAGTGAACATAGAAAAGAACTGGTTTCCGAGATACGATCCCTGGCACAGTCGCAAGGGCTGAACACGGTGTTTACCACATTCCTGGAGATTACCGCAAACAGCCTTGCCGCCCAGACCGATCCGGAAAATACCGAAAAGCGAGAACAGCGATATCAGGAGATGGCGTCGACCATGACGCCGGAACTTTTATCGTCATATGCGCGGATGTTGGCATTGCTATTCCTGACAGTCCGTGAGTATCGAGATGATCCCTGCGACATTCTTGGGGGAATCTATCACGAGCTGAATCTGAATAACGAGTGGAACGGGCAATACTTCACGCCGGACGATGTCTGCCGTCTCATGGCACAAATCACGCTTCCATCGGACGAACTTTCAGCCAAGGATGGTCCGATTACCATTAACGAGCCGACCTGCGGCTCGGGAACGATGGCTATCGGCGCCATTTGGGCAATGCAGCGTAAGGAATTTGACTATCGTCACAATACATTCTTTGTGGCGCAGGATATTGACATTCGCTGCGTTTGGATGACCTATATCCAACTGAGTCTGTATGAAATCCCTGCCATGGTCATTCACGGAAACACCCTGACGATGGAAGAGTGGGACAGATGGTATACGCCGTATGCATTGGTGCCTTTTTCGAGGACATATGGCAAAGATATGCTCGCCGAGTAATCTCGGCAAAAAGTAGCGGAGTGGGTCTTTCCTGCTCCGCTATATTTTTTCAGAAAGGAGCTCAGAAATGAGACGAAAGAAAATTGGAACGATGGATTTTCACGGAAGCGTCGACATTACAGACCCGTGTTATGACCGGGATGTGTGGTGCCGCATGACGGATGTGAAGATCAGAAAAGGTGTGTATACCTGCATAGCATGGCATCACAAGGACAAGGGCACATTCGATAACAGTGAACCCTATTGCTACGATGTGATCGGGATCATCGGGATATATCTTGACGGCGTAATTCCGTGTCAGAAAGAGATGAAAAAGATCGGCGATATCGGTGTAGATGCCGGACTGGCAGGCTTCTTTCATAACAAACCGGATTATACCGACGACGAATGGGCTGCTTTCTGCGATCGAGTCAGGCATGGCGATGCCTGGTTGATCAAGGAGGGCTTTTATAGCTCGTCCGGGTATGGTGATGGCTGCTATGGCGTGTATGCCTATGAGCAGGGCGGAGAAATCACCGCAATCGAAATCAGATTTTTATAAGGAGGACATTGGGATGAATCCACAGAAAAAGAACATCGAGCTTACCGGCAGTCTGATTTATCCAATCGAAGTCGGCGAAGCTGCATTTATCCGCGAAGCAGACGGAATGCGTATGACGAGCACGGTCCTGCGAACCGAGAAGATCTCTGCACAGGAAATTTGCTTTGAAACTGTCAATACCAACTACCACCTGCATGTGAAACAGGAGGTATCGGCATGAGCAGTGAAATCTACTATGACAGAGCATATATCCGTGTAGGTGATCGCTTCATACCGGTTGTCAATCACGGTTCGTCCAATTGCTTCGATTTTGACGCCTGCGGTCGGGAGGTCCCGGAAAAACACTGGTCTGTTTTGAATTATACTTTTCACGGCCGTCAGCTTTTCACCGAAGAGGAAATCAGGCAAATTGCAGCGATATACGAAGCGGCGAACAGCGATAACCGTGACGGAATAAGGAAAAGCCGAAACCGTTCCTTTGATGTAGGCGAATTTGGCCGCTGGATACGGCACAGAAACGTGAATCTCTTGAGGATATCAAAGACTGGAAGGATATTTTGAAGGACTTGCGTGAAGAGCCTCAAATGTATCTGCTGTGGGACAACTACATAGCTGAGAACAAATATATCGGGAATTTGAAGTTTCATGTGGTACTCGATACTGTAGAAGAAATTGCACAGATACTGGATTTTTGATTTAGGGAGCTTGATCGCTATATCGATGTACGAAAGCCTGCGATGGCTTAAACTAATACGCGTTTACATTCCAACTGCAAATTCCAATTCGTGAAGTAAGAATGTAAATTGATTTGTGCTGAAAATGCCCTTTTCCGGCGAATGGATTGACTATTGCGAAGTTTTCTGTTATACTATCTATGTAAGTATCAAGTTTGGTTCTGATTCAAGCATAGTTTAACAGAGTTACCACAGTGTCATTTGCGTTATTGCAAATGGCACTTTTTTGTTTCCGGCCAATTCATTCGGGCATAAAGCCAGCAGTCCTTTGGGGGTGCTGGCTTTTGTCATATATCAAGGCGGCATTGCCGTCAAAATCAAAGAAAGGAGCATTTCATTATGCAAAAACCATGCCAGGACAGCTATTATACGCTGTTCAGTTCCTACCCGATGCTGCTGGATTATCATGAGGAACAGGCAAAGAACAGCCGTTGGATCCGCTGCAAGGTCGCTGACCTGCAGGTGGAACCGCTCGGCGAATCCTCGACTCTCATCGGTAATTTGTCGGCGTTTGCCGCAGGAACATCACAGGAAGCCGTAAAGGATACGGCAGAAAATCTCGGGCTTGCCATGCGCGTAAACGGAGAACTCTATCCGGTCCGCATGACAGCCTACAAAAGCCTGCTCGACAGAGCGAAGATCGGAGGCACCGCGCTTTCCAAACTCAACCGCGAGGTATTGGCCGAAGTGCTCAACGAATGCCTGAAGCTGTATTCGGCGGATGCGCTCTTGCTGATCCGGGACGAAAAAATCTCTGCCGTTCACTCCGGTGATGAGGTGGATTATTCCATCCTTCCGATCGACGAACTGTTGAAAGTTCTGCAGGCAAAACTCGATGCACGGTTCTCCGGGAACGAGTTTGAGCCTGGGTACTGTGACCATTCCTTGGTCAGTGCCTCATGGCGAATGGTCATTCATCTGATAGAACGCATCAATATTTTCGAGGACTCCAATATTGAGATCGTGTTCCGCCATCGGAATCAGATTGAAGAAATATTGCAGTTTATCTCGGAGAAAACCGCAAACAAGAAAGTATTGGCTATGCCGATAAGGGAGGTGGGATAGTGGCCAGAGTATCACGGAAAAACGGCGTTTCCGAAAGTCAGCCGAAAGGTCAAAGGCAGACCGTGTTTCGTACCGCACTTTATGTTCGTTTGTCTGTTGAGGACAACGGCAAGGCCGATGCGGATTCGATTGAAAATCAGGAACTGCTTCTGAGAAACTATCTTGCCGAGCGGCCCTATCTCGAACTGAAAGAGGTATATGCCGATAACGGCTACACGGGCACCGATTTTGAGCGCCCTGCATTTAATCGAATGATCGAGGATGTTCGGAAAGGGCGAATCGATTGCATCGTTGTGAAGGACTTTTCCCGCCTTGGCAGAAACTATGTAGAGACCGGAGAATATCTGGAACGCATCTTTCCTTTCCTCGGCATACGCTTTATTTCCGTCAGCGACGATTATGACAGCAGCTCCGCTAATGCCGGTGAAAAGCTCGCCGCTACTCTTAAAAATCTGATCAACGATATGTACGCAAAGGACATATCCAAAAAGATCTGTTCGACGATGAAGAATAAGAGGCTGCGCGGTGATTACATCGGAAATTATGCTCCATATGGCTATCTGAAGGATGAAAATAATCGGAGCCGATTGGTAATTGATCATGAGATCGCTCCGATCGTAGTCGAGATCTTTGAGCTCCGAGCGAAAGGGATCGGATTTGACACTATATGCCGTATACTCAACGAAAAAGGCTATCCCTCCCCGGGACAGCTACGCTATGAGCGCGGCATTATAACAAATAATAATAAGAAAGGGAGTGCTTAACTGCCCTGGAATCGCCATGTTCTGAAAGACCTGCTTATCAATGTGGTCTATATCGGGAATTTGGCGCAAGGACGCAGCTCGCAGTGCCTGTATAAGGGCGAAAAACACCATTGGACAAAAGAGTCGGACTGGGATGTGGTTGAAGGGACACACGAGCCGATTATCAGCATGGAGTTATGGAATAAAGTGCAGGAGATCAACACAAAGGCCTCAAGCGATGTGAAAAAATCGTTCGGACGCTATGCGCATCTCCCCAAACGACCCAATCCATATGGTTCGGTTTTGAGGTGTGCCGACTGCGGGCGTGTTATGAAATATGTCCGCAGCTATACACGGCCGAGAAAAGACGGCGTGGTCACAGACTACTACAATTATAAATGCCCGACAAACATCGAACTTGGAGACACGGCGTGCTCAAAAAAGAGCATTCGCGCCGATGACCTTGATAAAATCGTGTTGAGCGTTATACGAAAGCAGATGGACCTATTCCTTGACACGCAAAAAACGCTGCTCGGCTTGATCGCTTTGGAGAAAGAAAAAGCAAAGCACAGTGTGCCGGCAAATTGTGTCAAAGAACTGCAGGATAAGCTGGACCAAAAGAAAAAGCTGTTTTCCCGGTTGTATGTCGACTTCAAGGACGGCATATTGACGCAGCAGGAATATTTGCTTGCCAGAGATGTCTATCAAAAGGAAATCGCCGCATATGAAAGCGAATTGCAGGAGCTTCAAGCAATCAAAACCAAAACCAAGGTGACTGAAACAGGCGCCCGAAAATGGAATCGGCTCATTTCACGCTATTATAAGACGAAAACGGTAACCGAAGAAATGGTCGAGGCAATGGTTGATGAAATCCGAGTGAATACCGACGGCTCTTTGGATATTCGGTTTAAGTACATGCCTGAGTTTGAGGAAATGTTCAAGGAGTGCGAGCGAATCAGAAAGGAGGTTGCCTAAATGCCGAAAAAACAGCTTGCTGTGTATCTCAGGCTATCGCTTGAGGACACCGGCACGAATGATGAGAGCAATAGTATTACGGCCCAGCGCGGCATCATCGCTCAGTTTATCCAAGGGCAGCCTGAGCTTGCTTCCATGAAGACGGTCGAGTTCGTCGATGACGGATATTCCGGGACGAATTTCGACCGTCCCGGTTTTAAGCGGATGATGGCGATGGTGCGCTCCGGCGATGTTTCCTGCATCATCGTGAAGGATCTTTCCCGATTTGCGCGAAACTATATTGAAGCCGGCGATTACCTTGAGCACATCTTTCCATATCTCGGCATCCGGTTTATTGCGGTCAATAACCATTACGACAGCAATCAGTTTATCGGGACAACCGGCGGCATTGATGTTGCCTTCCGAAACTTTATGTATGAGATGTACAGCGTTGACATCTCAAAAAAGGTAAAAGCATCTCAGCACATGCTGATGAGAAGCGGCCGGTATGTCAGCCATTGCCCATATGGATACACAAAGATCAAAGGGCAAAAGCACCATATGGTGCCGGATCCCGAAACTGCACCCATTGTGCGAGATATTTTCCTGTGGGCTATTGAGGGAAAGAAATCCACGGAAATTGCCCGTATCCTGAACGAAAAGCATATTCCGACGCCGATGCAGCACAAAAAGCTCTCACGGCAAGGTATGGACAACGATGCGATGTGGAGTCATCAGGCGGTGATCCGAATCATACGGGATTATAAGTATACCGGAGCTATGGTGTCTTTCAAATGCGGAAATGAAACCATTCGGGCCAAAGTGCAAAAACGGTATGCGCCGGAGGATTATGTGATAAATGAGGGCATGCACGAACCCATCGTAACACACGATGAATACTACGTAGCGAATGATACCCTGCGGAAGGTGAAAAAGCACGATGTTGTCAGAACCGACCGCCGTGATCGTGTTTACTATTGCGGGCACTGCGGCCGTAGGCTTCGTAAGACCTTTGGCTTGGACGAATATTATTCCTGCGCTACGCCGTTATATATAAGGGACGCTCCGTGTGCAGGCATTCATTGGAGCCGGACAAATATAGAGGATGTTGTTTTCACCACATACAAACGGCAGCTGCAAATTGTCAGCGAAGAATATTGCAGGACAGTAAATGAAAAGCAGCCAGATAAGCTTGCTCCTCTTCGGGCGCAGCAAAAATCCCTCCGCATTCAGCTCGGAGGGATCGGCGGGAAAGTTGCTTCACTGTATGAACAATTCCGTTCCGATGAAATATCCCGAAATGCTTTTCTTGAAAAGAAAGGCGCTCTTTCAGAGGATAGGGACAGACTCCAGACGGAGTTATCGCGAATCGAGGATGAAATCGAAAGCCTGCTGCAAAAGCAGGAAGAAAGCAACACGGCAATGAATGCGATCAAAAATATCGCCGCTGCAGCAGATGAGCCGGACGATAAACTCCGGGAAAGAATGTACGACGATATAGACCGCGTCATTGTTTTTGACAACGAAAATCTGAAAATTGAATGGAAGTTTGCTGTTGCCTTTCAACTTTCATGACCATGTAAAAGCCGGCTTTTTGCTGGCTTTTATGCTGTTTTTGTGTTATAATAACGCAAGGGTTAATTTTGTCGAAAGTCCGGAAACCCTTGGCTTAACAGTGATAAGGAACTAATTTACTTATCAACTGTTAGCTGACGGTTTCCGGGGTGCATACGGACAAATCCCGTCTGATTTCTAACAGGA
>QWCE01010149.1_pt1 | contig 11226 bp, 18 predicted proteins | sample 1972531 | NCBI WGS metagenome assembly QWCE01 (sample SAMN09866716, study PRJNA288562) | Human gut metagenome isolate term4_stool, whole genome shotgun sequencing... | reverse complement strand
GTTCTTGCTGGTGCCTTTTCCGTTTTTCAAATCGTGGGTTGCGAAACGGTCAATCAGCGCTCGCCGGATGGCCGGGTCATTTGCCCGGCTGTCATGGCAAATGTGCCGTTTTTCTTCGATGCGGCAGAGAAGCCGCGGCTTCTGCGCCATCTGGATGGACAATGCTTCATAGAAACGCCCAATCCAGAGGACGGTATCAAAAACTTCCCTGCCCACGGCCATGCCGTAGGAAGCCACCATTTCAATGACCGCCCACTGCCAGCCCTGTTCATTGGCAAAAACCAGTTTGTTGCGCAATTCTTCGTTATCGACCTTGCCGAACTCCAGCGGCTTCAAGGTGTTGCAGTCAATAACGCAGTAGGCACTCTGCCTGTTGCCCGGATCAATGGCAATAATCGGGCATTTTTCACTCATAAATACGACCTCCCAAATTCCTGAATAAACCGGGCTTCCGGCCAGCCATAGTGTTCCATAGCCTTTTTCTGCGCCCAGCGCTTCAGCCGAAGATCAGCATCATGGTTGTTGTGGATGGCGGTCGGGCCGTTCTGATGGCACCACGGGCAAAGCGTCACCCACAGGCCATACCGCCCGCAGATCAGGCAGACCGGCTTATCATGCAGGATGCTGGGTGCATAGCCGTTGGAATCCAGCTTTTCGCCGTACTCATTCAGCGGCATCCGTCTCACCTCCCGTCACAATCCAGACCTTGTGAGAACCCCAGCCCGACCACGAAATCGCTTCCGCATGGGTGCCAACGGCCACATCTAAGGCATTTTCCTTGATGAGTGAGCCGGTATCCTGAACCACCCTCATCCCTACGCCCTCAATCAGAATGACCGTGCCATAGGGAAAGATGCTGGTGTCAGCGGCCACCGTCACGCCCGGCTGAACCTTGGCACCGCTGGATGTGATGCCCTGCCCCTCCCCGCAGATATGCGGGTATTCCTCGGAGCAGTAGGCTGTGCAGTGAAACTCCCCTGCGTATGTAAGGGCAATGCTCTGATCTGCGGCAAGCGTGTCCGTGAGCTGCTCAACCTCGGTCTGCATCTGCTCAATGGTTTCCTTGCGCTCCACGGCCTTGTTCATCCAGTTTTCTTTCTGGCTGGCGTAAATGTCCCGCTCCATGGTGAGTTCGTCTACCCGGCGGGTATAGACCGCGCTGGCAAGGGCGCTGCCGGTAAAAAGGCTGACTGCACAGGCCAGCGACACGATAGAACGAAGCTGCATTTCAACCTCCAATCTGAGCTTTTGCCCCGCTGGGCAGTGCAGGGGGCATCCGATCCGCATCCTTGGCAGCATCCACTGCCTTGACAAAACCGGGCTTGACGTACTGCAAGAGATCCGCATTGGAGCGGTCAAGGGCATCCACCAGCCCCGCCGGGGAGCCAGCCCATTCCCGCACAGCGGCAGGCAAGGCACCGAAGATGCTCCTGTTCTCTGCCCGGAAGTCCTCTGCGGTCAGCTTCCCGGTGGCCGTCACCAGTCCGCCGTGGGTGGCATAGTACTGGTTCCGCTCAATCTTCCGGGCGGCAACGATGGCCTGCGTCCACAGGTCGTTTGCTGTAGGCTGACCGGCGCTCTGCAACTTGCGGATTTCTGCGCACCAGTCAACCAACAGCTGGTTCTGATACCGGCACACCGTCAGCGCTTTTGTCAAAGCCGCCGCGGCCACATCATCCGGGATGTCTTTGAGCGCGGCGGCGTAAATCTGCGACCGCGCCGTGCGCTCATCGGTAGAAAGCGGCCGGCCGAAGTAGTTTTCAATCAGTGCCAGCGCATTCTTCAAACATTCAACTGTCATCCTAAACCTCCGAAAATTGCATCATAATCATCCTTGGCGGAGGGCTTTTGCTGTTGACCCGCCGGGGGATTGCGCCGCTCATCACGGGACTGCACATCGCCAATGGTTTTCACGCCCTCATTTTTCCATGCTTTCAGGATGCCGTTGACGTAGTTCCACTTGCGAATCCCGGCCAGTGCAGCCTTTTTGATAGCCAGCAGGATGAGGTCATCCGTGAAGATTTCCCGCCAGCCCATCAGGGCATCACTCGCCGCCGGGGGGAAGCTGCCAATGTTGTCCTCGAAAGAGCGGATAATCTCAGACAGCCCAGCATCAACAGCCGTACTACCGTTATCTCTTACTCTTTCTCTGTTCTCTATCTCTTTATCTTTCTCTATCTCTTTCTCTGTAGGGACATTTTCCCCACCATCACTGGACACATTGTGTCCACTTGTGTGTCCAGTGTCGTGTCCCTCTTGTAGCTCCTTGTTCGCAGCATTACTACGAATTCTGCGATTTTTCGCCGCCCAGTCGGTTTCACTGCCAATCATGTTCTGATAATCAGAGATTGACAGTGTTCCGTCCGGGTTTTCAAAAATCAAGCCGATTTGTTTATAAACAGTCAGAGCCAGACGGACGGTTGACAGAGGGAACCATTTGCATTCCCTCTGAATCTTTTCGGCATCGTAGGGAATGAGCATTTCTCCGATTTTGGAAACCAAACAACCGTTTGTATTGATGGTCTTGAGACACAGCATTTGATAGAGAACAACATAGTTGGCACCGTCTGGCTGGCTCATAAGATAGTCAATTTCATCCGATGACATGAAACTATCTTTGAGCTTTATCCAGTAATACCGTTTACCAGTTGCCATCAATGAACCTCCTTAGAACGGCAGATCATCGGCATCGTCCAGAACCGAGAAATCATCGTCACTGCCCTGAGAAAAGCTCTGGCTGACCTGAACATTGCCGGGATGATCGGCCGCCCCCTGCCACTGCTGGCGCTGGCTCTGGGTGGCGAAGCCCATCTGCTGGGGCTGCGGCTGCTGGTTCCGATAGGTTGCCGGTGGCGGGTTCGTCCCGCCATCATCCACGGTCCCCTGCTGGTTGTCCTGCTTCGGCCCGGCAAAATAGATGTTGTCCACCACGAACTCAATCGCCGTGCGGTTGTTGCCGTTCTTATCCTCATACTGCCGCGTCTGGCAGCGGGAATGAACCACAGCGGCGCTCCCCTTGCGGAAGTACTTGCTGACGAACTCCGCCGTCTTGCCCCATGCGGTAAAGGTGAGCCAGTCCGTAGGGCGGTGGCCGTTGGCATCAACCATGTCCCGGTCAACCGCCATGCGGAAACTTGCCACCTGCTTTCCCGTCTGGGTGGTCCGCAGTTCAGGATCAGCGGCGAACCGCCCCTGAAAATCACAGCTGTTCAGCATCGGGCATCACCTCAGGTACTTTCATCGGCATCACCGGGCGCTGCGTAGGGGGTGCGGGAAAACGGTCAGGGTGCAGAATCCGCATCAGGTCTGCAACATAGGTGCCGGTATCATAGGCCACTTCCTCGCTGCACTTGGTGTAGATCAAGTGCAGTTCCAGCCGCATCTGAAGAAATTCCTGATACTGTTCCAGAGGGATAGAAACCATTTCCATTGTGATTGTCCTTTCCGGTCATTTCGACCATTCTTCTTTGTAACGAGCCAGCTGTTCCGGGGTATCCGTCTGGATGCCCAGTTCCTTGGCTTCTTCGATTGCACCGTCCACAAGATGAGCAAATTCCTTTGAATCCATCTTGTGGCTTTCCTTGTAGACAAAATAGCAGGAGTAGTCTTTTCCGTTTTCCTGCCGGGTTTCATAGAGCCGGACATAAGGGTAAAAGTCGCTGGGATCTACGGTCGGCGGGAGTTTCAGGCCAACAGGCTTGCCGTCCTTGTCGCGGGCAAGCGCTCCATACGAAACCACGAGCCGCCGCTTCACGGCATCCTCGCTCTCGCCGGTTTCTGCAGAAATCTTGTTGCACAGAACGTGGAAATACGCATTTGCCGACAGGCTGCGCTTTTCCCTGTGCTTTTTGATTTCTACGTCCAGAACCGGCTCCTGATGGAGCTTGTCCCAGATTTCACAGAAGTCGCCGTTGATTTCCAGCGTGACCCGCTGTTTCCCGCCGAGGGTAAAAGCCATGTCCACCAGCCGTCCGGTCATGTGGCATCCTCCTTGTCCTGATGGCAGTGCATATAGATATAGGCGCTGTTCTGCCCCATGTTGGCATATAACCAGTCATTGATCTTGGAAAGGCTCATGTGGTTGTGCAGCACGCCCAGCTCGTAAATGTACTCACCGTTCAGCTTTTTCTCTGCAATTTTGGCTTGGATTTCCGCGTCATCGTAGTTGGCTTCCACCATGTACAGGTCATAGTTCGGAGCCGTGATGCCGTTCAAATTGTTCATATCTGTGCAGTAAAACAGCTTCCCTGATGGGAGCCAGACTTTCCAAGCGCAATTCGGAACATTGTGCTTGACCATATCGGGCCTGACGTTGCAGATGCCGTATCCATACATGTGCCCCGGCTCCAGAACATCAATCTGCGAGACCGGCACCCCTGCATCCACCAGCGGCTTGCACAGCCATGCACAGCACGCAAAACGGAGCGTGGGGCGGTTTTCTGCCAAAAGCCGGAGCGTTGTCGGCTGGAAGTGGTCACTGTGAATGTGAGTGAGCAGAACCAGCTTCAACGCCCGGTATACTTTTGACAGTGCCTTGAAAGACACGCCGCAGTCAATCAGGATTTTTTGGTCAATCACCACCGCATTGCCTTTACTGCCAGTTGCGATGATGTTGTAGTCGATCATAACGAGCTGAGGTCAACCACCGGCTCGGCGGTCGTGGGTTCACTCTGAGCAATGTCCACATGGGGCAATGCCTGCCCATCGCCCACCTCAGGCTTCCCGGTATGCAGTTCCGGCTGTTCGGATGCACCAGGCATCGGTTCCGGCTCGGTGATGATCTCGTTGTTGTCGGACACTGTTGCCACGGCGTTGTCGCTCTCCATGGCTTTCGTCATTTCGATGCTCATAACGCCCCAGCGGGAAATAAGCTGGCGAAGCAGGGTCTTTTTGGCCATGTCATCAAAGTTTTTGTACCAGAACGAGGAGTACTTCCACATCTCGCTTTCCGGGACTTTGCCAGCCATCAGGTCTTCGTAGTTCTTACGGCTGAAAGCCTTGGAATAAGTATCAGCGTGGGTCATCATCTTCTCTTTCGACCAATACAGCGCCTTGCGGAAGCCGTTGAGGTACTCGAAGTAGGCCATATAGCCTACCGTGGGCAGTGCATCCCGCTGATCGTCGTCCTCAATGAACTGGAACTTTGCCTTGCCGGTCGTGGAGTCTTTGCCGAGGTACTCACCCTCTTTGATCTCCATCACGTCAAGTTCCCTGTACTGGCCGCTGCGCAGGGCCAGCTGGATATAGCCCTTATAGCCCAAAACAAAGGTAGCCGTGACGCTCTCCGGGCGAATCATCCTGCCGCTGCGGTCATACTTGGCTTTCTGCTTGAAAGGCACGAGGTAGTACTGCCCCAGCTGAGGGGACGGGCTGAGGTTCAGGCTTTCGCCCAGCAGGGCACCGGCAAGAATCGTGCCGGCATCGCATTCCTGCAGGGCGGGGTTTACGGCCACCGCCGAGGTGATGCTGGCCGTAAAGCGGCGGGCGCGGGCAGGGTCGCGCAGAGTGTTGGAGATCAAGGACTGGTAGCCCTTGGTGGTGATTGCCACGGAAAACTTGGGTTTCTGCTGTACCTGCATCTGATTATAAGTTGCCATATTCAATACCTTCCTTTTCCAGATAATTCTTCAAACCGATCAGCTGCGCCTTGGTGCCTTTTGCATAGAAGCGGGTCATCAGAATAGGCTCAGCCGCCGGGGTAGGCTGAAGTTCAGGCTGGGGTTCCGGCTGAGTGCCGGCTTCCGGCAATTCGGACGGCTCCTGCACCGGGGCGGGCAAGTCAACCGCCGAAGCTGCCACAACTGCGGCGCGGGCTTTTTCGGCAGCGGCTTCCCGTTCGGCCTGCCGGGCGCGGCGCTCTTCTTCCCGCCGACGCTGTTCCTCCAGCGCCTTGTGCCGGTCACCCACAGTCTTGATGGCGTTGGGCAAATCCAAATTGCTGCGGTACTCCACCATGATCTCGGCGGCGTTGTCCATGCCCTCGATTGCGGCCACGTCGGCCACAATGCCGTCCACGAATGCCTTTGCTTGCTTTTTCAAAGAGGTCAGGCTGTCGCTCATGTTGACTTTCGGGCGGTAGGTCAAATCGTCCAGCCAATCAATATCAGCGACTTCCACCAGCTCGCCGTAGTAGTCCATGAGTGATTCCGTTTTCTGAGCCACAATTCCAGAGGTCACATCCGTGATTTTCTGCTTCAACTCGGCATCTGCCTGCTGGAACGGTTCCGTCACGCACTCCCGGTAGATCTGCTCAAAGGCTTTGTAGGGTTCAAGGATTTTGCTCTTGATGGCCGTGCGCTGGGCTTCGTACTCCTTGAATTCCTTGTTGAGCTGGGCGCGGACATCCTTGACGCTCTTATAGGTTTCTTCGGTGCAGATCAGCGAAGTGGCTTCGGCAGTGCGCCGCTCAATGTCTTCCTTTACGCTGTGAAGCCGCTCGACAATGATAGGCAACTGCTGAAGTTCGATGACCTGCAATGCGGTATCCTGTGCCATATTGCACTCTCCTTTCAGTTTTTGAACACTACATAATGGCCGGTAGTTTTGTTCATCAGAACCCAGCCGCCGACATCCGGGCTGTCCTGAACGAAAAGGTACTGCCGGGAATCCCATCCCTGTGCGGAAAGGGCTTCTTTCTGCTTGCGGGTCAGCCTTTTGGGCCTGGCATTCATGTGTCTACCGCTCATACAGTGCTCACCTCCTCATTCCAGCGCTTCAACAGCGAGGGCTGCATGGTGATGATCTTGTAGCCGGTGGCTTCCAGTTCAGTACTGCGATCATAGCTCTGCACGTCCTGCGCGTGCCGTGTGACGGCGTTTGCCAGACCATAGAGGGAAAGGTCACCGCCTGCGATAAGATGCCCCAGAATGCCCTCGCTCTCGTTCTGGCGGATATTGAACTCCTTGGCCGCAAGCTCAACCACCTTGGGAGCCGCCGCCGGGAAACGGTGTCCTCAATCTTCATCAGGAACGCCCGGTCATCGGCTTCGATGGTCTCATCCCGGAAAATCCCGAAATCGCCATCCACGCTTTCATTGATGCGTCCAACGTGGCGCTTGCCAACGCCCACATCAGCCACCATGCCATTGGTGCAGACAAGGCGGTAAATCAGCGGCTTCACGGAAACGCTGCCCATGCCGACCTCAGAATTGGAAATCAGGATGCCGGCCTGAACAATGTCACCCGGCACAACCTCAGTCTGGATTCGCTCATTGACAACCTTGATGTACATGCGGGTATCGGTCAGCTCACAGCTTTCAATGCGGGCACCCTGCATTTCAGAAATAATCGGCAGAACCGTCTGGGCAACCTCGTAGTTGTCGATGCGGCGGTAGCGGTCGGAGAGAATGGCGCGGGCGGTGCCGTCAAGGGTACGAACCATGCGGCGGGTGTCCGGGGACTGCTGGAACCAGCCATTGACGTTTGCCATCAGCAAGCCGGGGTTCTCTGCCCGCATCCGCTCGTAGTAGGGAGCCGGGATCTTCAGCTGCAATCCCAGCTGGCGGTGGGCATTTTCGTTCAGCTGGAACGGGGTGTTGCCGATCACGAGGTCAAAGTTCTCGTTGACGGCGGTCATCTGCATAGCGCCTGCCGTGGCAACGTAGTCCTTTTTGACCTTGGCCTGCCGGTCAAGTTCAATCGCCAGCTCCTGCAAACTTCTTCCGTATTTCATTGAAATCTCCTTTTCTTTCAGAAAAACAACCGGGACAAGCCCGAAATCACATAAACTTGCGGATCAGGTCACCTACCGCGGTATCACGGAGAACACGGCCGAACCATGCTCCCAAATCATCGAACACGCCCTTGCTGTCCAGCCAGATCAGCAGTGCCGCTCCAAAAGCGGTCAGCCAGAACTGGAATACCGGGACACGAGCCGCCGCCTGTTCGGGGGTGAGGTGGTACATGAACATCAGCAATTCCTGCATCTTTACTCCTCCCCGCCGCAATAGATCTTCTCGGCCTGTTCAACGCTGGTGTCATCGAATGCCCAGTGCAGTTCATGCAGCACCTTTTCGATGGTCTTTTCGTCAAGCCCGGCTCTCTGCATAGCCAGCAGGCAGTATCCGGTACAGGCCGCGTTGCTCCATGCGCCATTCAGCGCAAGTGCTTCAAACAAAGAAATCTGTTCCTCGTGGGTCATAGCTACAAACTTTCTCTTGTACTTGATTTCCAGCCGGAAATAAGTTACACTAAAAAACGATGATGCAGCCTTTCCTTGAAGCGGTTCGGCGCATCGCACCTTTCGGCATCGTCCTGCTGCAACGGGACGGTGCCTTTTTATTTGTCAAATCGGACCCGGATTGCCATGCGAAACGGCCCTATGCTTTTCCGAAGTCCTTTTTGTGCTCATTCCTGTGTGTGTAGACTCGTAAGCCTGCACTCCTGCCCACGGCACAAGCCGCGTTCTCTCGCCGACACTAACGAGTTCTCCAAACTCTCCGGCAGCCATCTTGTTGCGAATCGTGGCGCATGATACCCCGTACCGCTCTGCAAGCTCTTTTGCAGTGTACAGTTCTTTGTGTCCTGCGCTCAGGCGCTCAGTTAATTTATCAGCCAGAATGTCAAGCAGTCTATCAACCATTTCGTCCACCAAATTCACCTCCCCCACTTGTTGATGTGGCATCTTCAAAATCAAATCGTCCGCCGGGAGCGCTCAAACGCTTTAATGTCTTCAGCGCTGACCCTGTACTCCTTTCCGATTTTGATTGCACCGAGCTTCTTCTTACGAATCCACTCCCATACGGTAATGATCTGAACACCGTACCGTTCTGCTACATCCTTGCAGGTATACAGTTCCCCCATGAACGTCCTCCTTTCTTTGTATAGATTTATAGTTGTGTTTTGTTTGGTTTTGTGATATGATAATAGTGCAAATCAAACAAATCACAAAACCACCTGTCCATATCACACAAAGCAGTTTTGTTTGTTGTGTGTTTTGTGTGGTATGGCTATACTATACCACGCATTTTGTTTGGTGTCAACGGCACTTTGCGTGTTTTGTGTGGTTTTGTCTTTTATGCACAAAATCAGGCGGTGTAGTATGGATATATTGTTAGAAAGAATCATTGAGTGCATCGGGCCGCGGCACGGTGCCAAGAAAGAACTTGCGGAGCATCTTGGAATTCACCCCAATGTCATCACAAACTGGCTGAATGGACGTAACAAGTCCTATCGACGCTATGTGAATGAAATCGCTGCTTTTTACGGTGTTTCTGTTGATTATCTTTTAGGGAATGCCGATTCAAAAGAAAAACAGCCCGACTCTCAAAATGAGAATCAGGCTGTCAAGGATGAACTGATTGCCTTTTACGGGGATGTAAAGGATGATCTTACCCCCGATGATATTGACGATCTTATGGTCGCTATGCGCGCAAAGGCCGAACGGAACAAAAAAAAGAAATCAGGTGTGTAATGCATGAACACAGCCGTTTGCTGTATGTATGATGATCTGGAAGCTTTGAACGTAGACGTTGTGGATGTTAAACTCAAAAACAATTTCGCAATCGCGTTCTTTGACAATTTCCTTGTCATTGATCGCAGCAAATGCAAAACCGCCGCACAGGAACGCACTGTGCTGGCACATGAAGCAGGGCATTACATGAGCGGCGCTTTTTACCGCGCCTATAGTCCCTTTGAGGTAAAAGAACAGGCAGAGCATCGGGCATTTGCTGCTTCTGTCGAAAAGTATCTCCCTGTTAACGAAATTCTGAATTGCTACAAGATGGGCATGACAGAAAATTGGGAGATTGCCGAGTATTTCAACCTTGAAGAAGAATTTGTTGAAAAAGCAGTACATTATTGGACTGATTGCAAAGGCATAGATTTTAATTGCTTATAAACGAAAAAACGCCCCCGGTGCTACCAACACCGAGAGCGTTCAAATAGATTGGCTTACTCAAAAAGAGCAGTCACAACCGACACTGTGATTATACCTCTTTTGGGTAGGCTTGTCAAAGTGTACCTAAAGGAGGTTTATTTTATTATGGCAAGACTCAAAAAAAGAAAAGATGGCCGCTATCAACGCAAGGTGACATTGTCCAGCGGAAAACAGAAATTTGTATACGGCAAAACGATTGCTGAAGTCAATGCCGCTGCAAATGCACTGATGAACCAAGATACCGCCGGGCTTGAAGTCGGAGACCACACTTTGGTGGGCGAGTGGGCAAAAATATGGTTGAAAAACTATAAGTCCGATCTACGGGCCTCCACCATCAAAATGTACCGAGATAGCTATAATCTCCACATCATGGAACAGATCGGATATATGGAACTCCGAAACGTAAAAGCTGTTCACATCCGACAGGTTATGACCAGCGTTGCATCCAGATCGGAAAGCCTGCAGCGTAAGGTTCTTTTGACTATGCGGCAGCTTTTTGAGGAAGCACGTTTGAATCACCTGATTATTGATAATCCCACTGAGGGGATCAAGATCACCCCTCACGCTAAAGCGGAAAAGAAAAAGGCTTTGCTTCCCAATGAGGTCGATATTCTGATGAATGTAGTCGTAGAACCACGCGCCCGCGTATTCTGCGCCCTCTGTCTGTACTGCGGGCTTCGTAAGGAAGAAGCGCTTGGATTGCAATGGTCGGACATTCAAAGCAGCTCTCTGACCATCCGGCGCGCTATGACCTTTCTGAACAATCAGCAAGACCCTGTAGATGATCTCAAAACAAAGGCCGCACACAGAGTCGTTCCTATCCCGGACAAGCTCAGATCCGTCTTGCTTGATACACCACACTTGAGCCGGTATATCGTCCCAGCCGCCGATGGCGGAGATATGACCCGCTCCGCATTCACCCGGTTGTGGAACTCTCACGTTGCGGCCCTTGTGCCGTTCTCCCTGCATCCCCACATGCTGCGGCACACCTACGCAACGACACTTTATCGTGCAGGGGTAGACTTACGAACAGCACAAAAACTAATGGGACACAGCAGCATTCAGGTCACCGCCGATATTTATACTCATCTGGAACAAGAGGATTCACTCCATGTTGCCGATAAACTCAACGAGTATCTTTCCGGCAAATCTGAGAACTCCGTGAAAAGTAGTCAAAAAGTAGTCAAGCTCGCCATCTGATACAAAAAAAGAAGCCACACAGCACGTTTTTCAACGCTACTGTGTGGCTTTTCTGGTGCACCTCCAGGGACTCGAACCCTGGGCCCACTGATTAAGAGAGCAAGCCGCCGGTTCGTCTCAATTTATGGAAGTTTCGAGTTATCGTTATTT
>QWCE01007086.1_pt1 | contig 11228 bp, 9 predicted proteins | sample 1972531 | NCBI WGS metagenome assembly QWCE01 (sample SAMN09866716, study PRJNA288562) | Human gut metagenome isolate term4_stool, whole genome shotgun sequencing... | reverse complement strand
GTGGAGTCCTACATCTCCTACCTGCGCAAAAAGATCGATACTGGAGATGTGAAATACCTGCATACGCTGCGCGGAGTTGGCTATGTCCTACGCGAACCACGCAAGTAACCTCTACGACACTGCCGCCTACCCACAGCACGAACGAGTACCGCTCGTCGCGCGCCTCCCGCTTCGTGTCTCCCTCACTATCGGCTGTCTCATCTTGCTGTTCATCGGCATTGTCGCCTCCAATGTTTTCGTGGCGACAGCCCAATGGAACACCAGCATGAACGCGCTCGCCACCGACCTCAAAGATGCCCGCTACGGGTGGGCCGCCCACCCCGGTGCACTGGCGCTCGCACAGTACGGTTACGGCGACAACGTGCACGACCCCCGGAACCGACACCACCACGATGACGCCGACGATGCCGACAACGCCGACGACACTGACGACGCTGATGACGTCGACGAATTAGCAACCACCCCACCGTCACACTTTTTCCTCTCCCTCACCTTCCCAGATGGCGCCACCGAGATCTACAACGACAACCGCGCTCTCCCAGACGTCAGTAGCCTCCCCGTAGATGACACCATTCACGAAGTGACGTCCGAGGGCCCTGGGCCCACATGGCGAGCAATCCGCTACCCCGTGGACCTCATCGTCGGCTGGGACAGCCCGGCCGGGCCCCACATCGTCCCCGGCGTCGCTACCCTAGCCCTCCCCATGGACGCCGCCCGCAACTCGCTGCAACGTCTCATCACCCTGCAGGTGCTGGTGGGACTCATCATTCTTACCCTGGCGGGAGGTCTCAGCTGGCTACTCGTTAATAGTGCCCTTGCCCCCCTCCAAAAAGTCGAAGATGCCGCCGCCGACATTGCCACAGGAGACTACTCGCGCCGCGTCCCACTCACCGGCTACAGCACCGAGGTGGAATCTCTTGGCTACGCCTTCAACCGGATGGCCTCACAAGTACAAAACACCTTTGCGGAGAGGGCGGCTTCCGAGAATCGAGCGCGCCTCAACGAAAGCAGTATGCGGCGCTTTGTGGGAGACGCCTCACATGAGCTCCGCACCCCACTGACCGCCGTCCGCGGCTTTGCAGACGCCGCCCAAATGGGAGCCATCGACACAGCTACGGCACTGGACCGCATTAGCGAAGAAAGCAGCCGCATGCAGGTGCTGGTGGAGGATCTTCTGCTGCTGGCACGCATCGACAACGACCGGCCCTTCGATCTGTCGGACATTACCGAAGTGGACCTGGGAACACTGCTCACCAACGCCGTCGATGCGGCACGCGTGTCCTGGCCCGACCGTGAAATCTCACTCCTGCTCCCCGAAGACGGCATTGCCGTGGGCGATGAGACACGCCTCCGACAGGTAGTGGACAACCTCATCACTAATTCACTGCGCCATGCGGGGGCGGATGCCCAAGTGCGGGTGGGATTGCGCATTGACCACGACCACGACAATGCCCTCATTATGGTCTCCGACAATGGCGTCGGGATGGATGCCGAGACCACCGCCCATGTGTTTGACCGCTTCTTCCGCGGGGACAATTCGCGCGCCAGGGACACCGGGGACCGTACCTGTGGGCGCGGCTCCGGGCTGGGGCTCTCCATTGTGAAGTCGTTGGTGGAGTCGCATCGCGGCACCGTCACAGTGGCAAGCAGCCCGGGTGCCGGGACACAATTCGTGGTGACGCTGCCCCTCGCTGTAGAAAGCGACGACTAGGCGTCCCTACCGCACAGACAGGACGGGAAACATTCTGCAGCGCACCGCCGCGCAGCGCACTAATCACTTATGTCTAGTGCACTTATGTCCAGTGCACCTATTAAAGCGCGGAACCGTCTTCCCAGTTCACGCCAAATTCAGCGAGAGCTGCCCGAATTTTTTCGGCCGCCTCGTCCATGTCGGCAGCGGGAACATCGTGGGCGGCCTGAGAGAAGTCATAGTCGGACATCTGCCAGGAGGGGAAGATATGGACGTGAGTATGCGGCACGTCAAAACCTGCAATAATGTTGCCAGCACGCGGTGCATCCCATGCCCGGCAGACCGCCTGACCGAGTAGCTGCGAGACTTCAGCCACATGTGCCCACACGTCGGCCGGCAGCTCGTGGTTCAATCGACAAAAAGGCCACGACCTGCTCGTCCTTATAGACAAACCGGCCAGGCAGGTCGCCATTGATAATCATGCTGAAAACAGAAGCCATGCCCCCACCATACCCAGAAAGGGGTGGGGGCGGTGCTCTCCCCGCCTAATTACACAGTTGGGAACTAGGTATCGTGGGCATTCACCCATTAGGGTTAGGGGCATGCGAGTACTTCTGATCGGCTCTGGAGCCCGTGAACATGCCCTCCTCCTTGGTCTAGCCCGGGACCCGGAGGTTACCGAAATCCACATTGCTAACGGCAATGCGGGAACTGACTCGGCGCCCGCCGGCTCCCAGGCCACGGTCACTCGCCACTCGGTGGTAGAAACCTCCCGCAGTGGCTGTGTGGCACTCGCCCAGGAAATCCAACCCGACCTCGTTGTTATCGGGCCGGAAGCGCCGTTGGTACGCGGTGTCGCCGACGCTCTCCGCAACGCCGGATTCAATGTTTTCGGCCCCAACAAGGACGCTGCCCGCATCGAAGGCTCCAAGGCCTTCGCCAAGGACGTCATGAAGGCTGCCGGGGTGCGCACCGCCCACGCGGAGATCATTTCCGCCGACTCGGAAGGCGTGGCAGCCCCCTCGGATGCCGTCATCGACGAAGCCCTCGACCACTTTGGCCCCATCTGGGTAGTGAAGGATGACGGGCTCGCTGCTGGCAAAGGCGTTGTCGTCACCGACGATCGCAAGAAAGCTCTTGCACATGTCAACGAAGTTTTGGACGCCGGCAACCCGGTGCTCCTGGAAAGTTACTTGGACGGCCCCGAAATTTCCCTCTTCTGCCTAGTTGACGGTGAAACTGTGGTGCCGTTGCTGCCCGCGCAGGACCACAAGCGCGCCTATGACAATGACGAAGGCCCCAACACCGGCGGTATGGGCGCCTACTGTCCGCTGCCGTGGCTTCCAGAAGGTGGTGTCGAGCGCATCGTGAAGGAGGTGTGCGAACCCGTCGCCAAGGAAATGGTGAAGCGTGGATGCCCCTACTCTGGCCTCCTCTACGCTGGCCTTGCCTGGGGTAAAGAAGGCCCCGCCGTGGTGGAATTCAATTGCCGCTTCGGCGACCCGGAAACGCAGGCAGTGCTTTCCCTTCTCAAGACCCCGCTGGGCCAGCTGCTCTACGCGGTGGCCACTGGTACGCTGGCTGACCAACCGCCACTCGAGTGGGAAGACGGCTACGCGGTGGTGGTTGTGCTGGCAGCGGAAAATTACCCGGCGGAACCCCGCAAGGGAGACATCATTAAGGGCGTTGAAAAACTCGAGAAAAAGCACCCCGAAGCAGTGCTGCATGCCGGTACAGCCCGCGATGACGATAACAACTATGTGTCAAACGGTGGACGTATCCTTGGCGTGGTAGGCAAAGGCGCTGACCTCGCCGCAGCGCGTGCCCAAGCCTACAAGTATCTGGATCGAATCGACCTCGACGGAGGCTTTAGCCGCCGGGATATTGGGCAAAAAGCTGAAGAGCGAAAGATCTTCATTCCTAAGTAAGCGAACGTTTATTGGGCGACTGCATATTATGGTGGTAAGGCCTGTCCCTGTGGGGGCAGGCTAACTAGCCATGGAACGCCAGGAGCGCTCCAGGACAGAACAGGACCCACTATGACAACTTCTCCGCTGCGTCGTGGCGCAACTTTGGCACTCACCGTGCCGCTGGTACTCGGCCTCGCCGCATGCTCCGATAACTCTGGTAACAAGAAGGACTCCACGGCGACCGTGACCTCCACCACTACTACCGCTGCCAACCACGTAAAGGGGCTCCCGGACGGCTTCGACCTGCAGGCCCACCGCGGTGGCCGAGGAGAGAACACCGAAGAATCCGCACAGGCCTTCCGTCATGCGCTGGAGCTGGGTGTCACTACTCTCGAATTCGACATCGTGATGTCCAAGGATGGGGTGCCCGTCGTCTGGCACGATCCCGAGGTACAGGCCGAGAAGTGCAGCGACACCGCCCCCGCCACCCCCGGAGACCACTTCTACCCCTACGTGGGTAAGCTGCTCCACCAGCTCACCTGGGCACAGCTGCGAACCCTCCGCTGCGACAAGAAGCTCGCCAAGTTCCCCGCCCAACAGGTGGCTGAGGGTAACCGCATGCTGCAGTTGAAGGATGTCTTTGCCCTTGCGAAGAAGTACGGCGCCACCAAGGACATTTACTACAACATCGAAACCAAGGTGGAAGGCGACCACCGTGACTGGTCTGCAGAACCCTCCGTCTTCGTTAACGCCATTCTCTCGGCGGTGGAGGACGCCGGCGTGCAAGACCACGTCATGATTCAGTCCTTCGACTGGCGGACCTTCCCACTGGTGAAGGCTGCTGCCCCGAACATCCCGCTGGTGATGCTGTGGGATGAAACCACCTGGATGAAGGGATCCCCCTGGACCGGTGACGTGCGCTACGAGGACGTCAACGGCGACGTCCTCAAGGCCGCTAAGAAGCTGGGTGTGCAGGTGCTGTCCCCTGGCTACACCAACCCCTATGGTCTTCTCCCGGGCCAGCGGGAATACAAGCTTGTTGCGGACAAGGAGTTCGTGCAGGCTGCCCACCAGGATGGCTTCCGAGTCGTCCCGTGGACGATCAACAACAAGGATATCCTCGCGCAGCAGATCGAGGCCGGTGTTGACGGTATTATCACCGACTACCCGACCATGCTTCGCAAGGTTATGGAAGACAAGGGCATGCCGCTCCCCAAGTCCTTCACCGTAAAGAAGGAGCTGAAGGAAGCCACCAAGCAGGACTAACCCCGTTACGGGCTGCTCCTGGGGCTTACCTCCCGATGGAAACGAGTAACCGCATGAAGAAAACATTCCTTGCTGTCCTCTGCGCAGCTGCCATGATTCCGGCATCTGTGGCACCCGCGATGGCTACCCCCAACCCGGCACGTCACCTCCCCCAAGGGTTCGATCTGCAGGCTCACCGTGGTGGCAAGGCGGAGACCACCGAAAGTTCTCTTGCTGCCTACGAACACGCCCTCACCTTGGGCGTCACTACCTTGGAGCTGGATATTTCTCTCTCCAAGGACGGCAAGCCGATGATTTGGCACGACATGACCATTCAGAAAAAGAAGTGCCGGGATACCGCCCCTGCCTTCCCGAATGATCCCGCCTACCCCTATGTGGGAAAGTTCATCACCGAGTTGACATTCCAGCAGCTCCGCACCGTCCGCTGCGATAAGTTCCAGGAAGAGTACAAGGACACCCTCCACCGGGTGCCCGGTGCCACCATCTACACTTTGGACGAGCTGTTCACCATGGTGAGCAAGAAGGCCAACTACCCGGTGTACTTCAACATCGAGACCAAGGTTGTGCCCGTTAAGGAAAGCGATGCCAAGGCCTACCGGACCATGAAGACCATTGTCGATACGGCCCGCCGGCACAAGGTGTTGAATCGTGTCATGCTGCAATCCTTCGACTGGCGGACGCTTGCTATGGTGCGCAAGTACGCTCCCAGCGTGCCCACCGTCATGCTCTTCGGGCGCATCCACTGGGTGCCCTTCACTCCGATGAGTGGCCCGGTGAACTACCTCGAGGTTGGCGGTGACATCATCAAGGCCGCCAAGCAGCTGGATGCGCAAGTGTTGAGCCCTGACTACGGTAGCGCCGATAATCTCTATGCCAACGCCGCATTCTGCGCCCGTGCGCACAAGGCCGGATTGAAAGTCGTGCCCTACACGGTGGATTCAGAAGAGGCGATGCGCAATCAGATGAAGGCGGGTGTTGATGGCATTATTACCAACTACCCGTCTCGCGGGATGACGGTGGCCCGCGAAATGAAGAAGCTCTAGACGGCTTCTTAGTACGTTGTCGTGGCGTCGGTGCTCTGTGCATCGGCGCCACGACGCATCTGTGAGTAGCGAGTGCTGAACCATCCCGAGGACTCTGTATTTTCGCCCACAGCAGGCATAATAGAAACCGTGGAAAAGAAGCAGAAGCCGCGAATCGCGAATGTCCTAGCCAATCGCTACGCCTCCCCCGAAATGGTGGAGCTGTGGAGCGCCGAACACAAGATCATCATGGAGCGCGAGCTCTGGATAGCCGTGCTGCGCGCCCAAACTGAACTGGGTGTCGGCGACCCCCAGGTCGCCGAGGAAGCCCTCACCGCCTACGAATCCGTCAAGAACCGGGTGGACCTGGACTCCATCGCCCGCCGCGAAGCCGTCACCCGCCACGATGTGAAAGCCCGCATCGAAGAGTTCTGTGACTTGGCCGGGTTCGAACAAATCCATAAGGGTATGACGAGCCGCGACCTCACCGAGAACGTGGAACAGCTGCAGATCAAGCGTTCCCTTGAGCTGCTGCGGGGCCGTGCTATCGCAGTGGTCACCCAGCTTGCAGAAATGGCCACCACCTACAGTGATGTTGTCATGACGGGCCGCAGCCACAATGTGGCCGCCCAGGCAACCACCCTCGGCAAGCGTTTTGCCTCGGCAGCGGACGAAATGCTCGTCGCCATCGAACGCGTCGATCACCTCATCGAGACTTTCCCGCTGCGCGGCATCAAGGGTCCCATGGGTACCAGCCAGGATATGCTTGACCTGCTAGACGGCAATGAGGCTAAGCTGCGCGACTTGGAAATGGGCATTGCTGCTCATCTGGGCTTCTCCCAGGTACTCGACTCGGTAGGCCAGATCTACCCCCGCTCCCTGGACTACGACGTGCTCAGTGCGCTCGTCCAGCTGGGTTCCGCTCCCTCCAGTCTGGCCACCACCATCCGTCTCATGGCGGGACAGGAGCTCGTCACCGAAGGCTTCAAGCCCGGCCAGGTGGGTTCCTCGGCCATGCCGCACAAGATGAATGCCCGCTCCTGTGAGCGTGTTTGCGGATTCCAAGTGATTCTCCGCGGCTACTCGGTGATGGTCGCCGACATGGCCGGCAATCAGTGGAACGAGGGTGACGTGTCCTGCTCCGTCATCCGCCGTGTTGCCCTCCCGGACGCCTTCTTCACGCTGGATGGTATGTTCGAGACCTTCCTCACTGTGCTGCAAGAGTTCGGCGCCTACCCGGCCGTCATCAATAATGAACTGCAGCGCTACCTGCCCTTCTTGGCAACCACCAAGGTGCTCATGGCGTGTGTGCGCCGAGGTGTGGGACGCGAACAAGCCCACGAAGCCATTAAGGAAAACGCAGTGGCGGTTGCCCTGAACATGCGTGAGAACGGCGGCGACCAGGACCTGCTGGACCGTCTTGCTGACGATGAGCGCATCCCGCTCACTAAGGAAGAGCTGGAAGAAACTTTGGAAGACAAAGAATCCTTCATTGGTGCTGCCCCCAGCCAGGTGCAGCGTGTTATCGCCAAGGTTGACGCGTGGGTGAGCCGCTTCCCCACGGAAGCCACCTACCAACCTGGCGAGATCCTCTAACCCCTTTCTGCCCCCGTATCCCGAAGACTAGGCTGACACTATGCGTCCTCAACTTTCCGATTACAAGCATCTTTCCGCAGGTAAAGTCCGCGAGCTCTACGAAATCGATAGCGACACTCTGCTGATGGTCGCCACCGACCGCATCTCCGCCTATGATTGGATCCTCAGCACACCAGTTCCCGATAAGGGTCGGGTGCTCACCGCCATGAGCTTCCACTTCTTCGACATGCTCGACTTTCCCAACCACCTGGCCGGTGGCCCGGAAGATGAGCGCATCCCCGAAGAGGTGCTCGGCCGCGCCATGGTCTGCAAGAAACTGGATATGGTGCCCGTGGAATGTGTGGCACGTGGCTATCTGACGGGCTCTGGCCTTATCGACTACAACGCCACGCAGCATGTGTGTGGTGTGCCGCTGCCCGCCGGACTCGTGGAGTCTAGCCAGCTGCCCGCCCCCATCTTCACCCCTGCCGCCAAGGCAGAGCTGGGCCAGCATGACGAAAACGTCACCCTGGAGCAGGTAGCCGGCATGGTGGGAGAGGAGCTTGCCGAACAGCTCAAGGACGCCACCCTGCAGATCTACACCCAGGCCGCCACAGCTGCCAAGGAGCGCGGCATTATCCTGGCCGATACCAAGTTCGAGTTCGGCCATGACAAGGACGGCACACTAGTTATTGGTGACGAGGTTCTCACCCCGGACTCGTCACGCTACTGGCCCGCAGAGAGCTACCAGGAAGGCCAGGTACAGCCGAGCTTCGACAAGCAGTATGTGCGTGACTGGCTGACTAGTCCCGCTTCCGGATGGCATCGGGCCAGCGATACTCAGCCCCCAGCACTGCCGGAGGACGTCATTGCCGCTACCCGCGCCCGTTATATCGAAGCCTACGAGAAGATTTCCGGCAAGAGCTTCGCTGATTGGCCTGGTAGCGCCTTCTAAGTCGTTGGTACCCTTCCATTTTCCACAAGTGCGGAGTGTCATTGGACGCTCCGCCTAGCCTCCCAGCCGGTCTGCCCCATGCGGGACGGGCCGGCTGGCGTGCACTCATCCTCCTTGAAAGACCACTGTGAGCACTCCTCAAACTCTCACCGCCTCGCTAACCCCTCCTCGCGCTGCCCGACATCCTCAGGTACGGGAGGTGCATGGTCGTCGCTTCGTCGACGATTACGAATGGTTGCGGGACAAGGATAACCCCGAGACAATCCGCTATCTGGAGGCGGAAAACGCCTATACCGAACAGCAGACTGCTCACCTGAAACCCTTGCAGGAAAAGATCTTCCAAGAAATTCGGGGGCGTATCAAGGAGACTGATCTGTCGGTTCCCACTCGGCACAAAGGCTGGTGGCACTACGCCCGCACCCAGGAGGGCAAGGCCTACAGTGTGGTGTGCCGTCTCCCAGCGGGTCCCGTCGATACCTCCGATGCGTGGGAGCCTCCACAGCTCACCCCAGGCCAGCCAGTGGAGGGAGAAGAAGTCCTCCTCGACTGTAATGAGTTGGCGGAGGGCACCGACTTTTTCGCCCTGGGAGGTGCCAGCGTCACTTTGGATGGACGCTATCTTGCTTACCTGACCGATACGGTGGGCGACGAACGGTACAACCTCTACCTGCGCGATTTGGTGACGGGTGAGCATCTCCCCGAGGTCATCACCAATATTGCCCCCGGAGCAGAGTGGTCGAATGACGGCACCTACCTCTTCTACCAGCGCGTCGACGAGGCCTGGCGGCCTGATTCGGTGTGGCGTCACAGGCGCGGTACTGACCCGGCCGAGGATGTGCGGATCTTCCACGAGCCGGATGAACGCTACTGGGTGGGAATGGGCTTTACCCGCGACGAACAGTACTTCACCATTGCAGTCTCCTCGAAGATTACCACTGAACTGTGGTTCCTTGACGCTGCCACCCCTGCCGGCGACTTCCAGTGTGTGCGCCCACGAGAAGAAGGAGTGGAGTATGGGCTGGACCACTTCACTCTTCCTGCCACCGACACCCAGCCCGCACGAGACGGTTTTGTAGTGGTCCATAATGCCAGCGGTCCAAACTCCTGCGTGGCCCTCTCCGACACCTGGCAGCTGAGTGAGCTGGCGTCCCTCAACGACCTGCCGCAGCTTCTTCCCCATGATGATGCCGTGCGCATTGAGGACGTGGACGCCTTCACAGGCTACCTGGCAGTCTCCTACCGTAGGGACGCGCTGCCGCGCCTCGGCCTCATCTTCTTTGATCGCACCAAGGAGACGAGCAGTCAGACGAGCCTGCTCGACCTCTGCAGGGAAATGCAGGATATCGAGGTGGGGGAGGAACTTCCCAACATCGGTATCCATGCCAACCCGGAGCCGGCAGCCCCACTGCTGCGCCTCTCCTATGGCTCCTTCATCACTCCGCCGACGGTAGCCGATTATCGGCTTGCCGATGGTGCCCTCATTATCCGCAAGCAGGCGGAAGTACAGGGAGGATATGACGCTTCTCAGTATGAGCAAAAACGACTGTGGGCCACTGCTTCTGATGGTGAGCGGATCCCCATTTCGCTGATCTCCAAGAAGGGCACGCACGGTACGGATCCGTACCATCCCGCACCAGCCCCGCTGCTGCTCTACGGATATGGCTCCTATGAGGATTCCCGAGACCCGGGGTTCTCGGTGTCGCGCCTCAGCTACCTGGACCGCGGGATGGCCTTGGCCATCGCCCATGTGCGCGGTGGGGGAGAAATGGGGCGGCGCTGGTATGACGACGGCAAACTGGATAAGAAAGTCAACACCTTTACTGACTTCATCGCCTGCGCGGATCACCTCATTGCGAAGGGCTACACCACGTCCCAGCAGATGGTGGCCAATGGTGGATCCGCTGGTGGCTTGTTAATGGGTGCCGTCGCGAATATGGCGCCAGATCGTTTTGTCGCCATCGAAGCAGATGTCCCCTTCGTTGACCCTCTCACCAGCATGTTGATGCCGGAGCTACCGCTCACCGTCATCGAGTGGGATGAGTGGGGAGATCCACTGCACGACCCCGCTATCTACGACCTGATGGCCAGCTATTCCCCCTACGAGAACGTCACCGCCCAGCAGTATCCGGCGATTCTCGCCACCACCAGCCTCAACGACACTCGCGTGCTGTACGTAGAACCCGCCAAATGGGTGGCACGACTGCGGGCGGTAGCGGGCTCCGTCACCAAACAAGAAATTCTCTTAAAGACAGAAATGAATGCGGGACACGGTGGCGTCTCCGGGCGCTATGCGCGATGGCAGCAGACGGCCTTTGAGCTGGCCTGGATGCTCTCACAAACAGGCCTCTGAGCATTATAGAAACGAGCTCCTGCAAGGTAGACTGTGGGTGAAATCCTTGTATTTTTCAAGGTTCCACCGTGACGCCCATGTAAGAGGAGAAGAGCGTGGCTCGCGTAGTAGTCGATGTGACGATCAAGCCGGTAATCCTGGACCCCCAGGGTAAAGCCATTTTGGGTGCAATTAAGCGCCTGGGATACGAAGGCTTTGACGATGTTCGCCAGGGCAAGCACTTTGAGCTGGAAGTGGCCGATAGTGTCACCGACGCTCAGCTCGAGGAGATTGCCGAGAGCCTGCTCACCAACACGGTGATTGAAGAGTACGTCGTCCGTCGCGTGGAGAACGAGGCGGAATAACCTATGGCGACCCGAGTTGGTGTAATTACTTTCCCGGGCACCCTCGACGATGTCGATGCTGCCCGTGCCGTGGAGTACGCCGGAGCTGAAGCTGTGTCCCTGTGGCACGCCGACTC
>QWCE01006246.1_pt1 | contig 11235 bp, 7 predicted proteins | sample 1972531 | NCBI WGS metagenome assembly QWCE01 (sample SAMN09866716, study PRJNA288562) | Human gut metagenome isolate term4_stool, whole genome shotgun sequencing... | reverse complement strand
CTCACTCATCTCATGCCCTCTTTTTTCATATCGCATGATATAAAAAGGAAGCAGCATAAGAAGACTCTTTTCAAATATCTTATCTTTTGTATAATTCTCTACTTTAATGGCAGGCACTCTGTACAAATGACATCCCCCATCCGGAAAAACCACATCCACTTCCAGAAAATCCGGCGTATTCCTACTACTTCTCAGATACAACACACAAGAACGTGGAAACTCCATCCGATACCTCCGTCCCTGCTTTCTGGCAAACTCAACAGCAGTTGCAAAATCATACTCTATCATCCGTACAGCCATTGTCGTGTCATCCGTACTCTGACATTCTATATGATAAATCCTGTTTCCGATCAACAGCCGCGAATCCGTAATAATCTCACCATCCACCCGCTGATACTCATTACGCAGCTGCACAATCTCCACATCAGCCGGATACGATGTATGAAAAACATCATTGATCAAAGGCACGACCAGAAATGTCATCTTCTCCATCATAGTACGAAAAACATCATCAAAAATCGTATTATCACTCAAACAATACTCCTTCTGGTATCCATAATTATACCATCAAACAAACACTACAGAAACCTTGTATACAGTTTTTATAAATGTTTTTGAAAAAACGCTTCAGACATTGAAGCCAAAAGAAACCAAATAAATGGTCAGATCTTATAAGATACACAAATCATACCACACATCCCACCACAACACCACAAAAATCCATCCCCAAAATTCGACACTACTCAACTTCCAGGCGTCCAGCAACACGCCGACACTCACAACCCTCCCGCCAAACCACAAACAATCTCAGCCTTTCCTCCCAGCCATCCAGCGCAGCGCTGATGGCTCATCCAACTCCCGTCAGACCACTCTACCTACCACTCTGAAAGATCAGCCCGGGAGGTGTGTGCGGTCTGTCACTGGCTCTGCAGGATTTCAAAAGTTCGCTGTTTGAGCGAAGCGAGTTCGGACTTTTGGAAAACGCTTTTAGCAGATTCCCGGCAGCCTAGAAGCCAGCCCCCGACGAAGCCCCAGCGACAGACCGCACACACCTCCCGGGCGTCCCTTTCACAACCTTGCCCCCACCAAACACCTGTGCTATAATCAAACTAATCAAAAAACCGAGGTAAACCACACATGAACAAAAAAGAAATCGCAGAAATAAAAAAACAATTCACCCCCGACCGCTGCTCCATCACCCGCATCTGCGGCTGCTACGTAGACGGCGAAAAAAACAAAAAAACCGAACTCAAAGAAGCCTTCTTATCCTTATCCGAAGAAGAAACCTTCAAATACTTTGATATCTTCCGAAAAACCCTCACAGGCACCATCGGAAAAAACCTCATTAACATGGAATTCCCCCTGGAGCAGGAATCCGAAGGCGGAACCCAAAACTTTCTCATGAAACTCCGGGAAAGCAAACTCACCGACGACACCCTCACCGAAGCCTTCTACGACAAAATTATCGAAAACTACGACTACGGCGAAAACTACTACATCATCCTCATCCACGCAGTCTACGACATCCCCGGAAAATCCTCAGACGGAGCCGAAATGTTCGACGCCTCCGATGAGATCTACGACCACATCCTCTGCAGCATCTGCCCCGTCAAACTCTCCAAGGCAGGCCTGCACTACAACGTAGAGACCAACAACATCGAAGACCGCATCCGCGACTGGCTGGTAGAAATGCCCGACTGGGGCTTCCTCTTCCCACAGTTCAATGACCGCAGCACCGATATCCATGGCCTCCTCTACTACACAAAAAACGCCGAAAACCTCCGCTCCACCATGATGGAAGAAGTCTTCGGCTGTACCACACCACTGTCCGCAGCAACCCAGCGCGACTCATTCAACGCTCTGGTTGAAGAAACCCTCGGCGATGACTGCGCCTACGATACCGTCCTTGAGATCCACGAAAAACTTAACGACCTCATCGAATCCCAGAAAGACGAACCGGAACCAGTAGTCCTCACCAAATCCGAGGTAAAACGCCTCTTCGAAGAATGCGGCGTAGAAGACGAAAAACTCCAGAACTTTGATGAACAATACGAACTTGCCGCAGGCGAAAAATCTTCCCTGGTAGCATCCAATATCACCAACACCAGAAAATTCGAGATCAAAACTCCGGATGTGGTAATCCACGTAGCACCGGACCGCGCAGACCTGGTAGAAACCCGGATCATCGACGGCCGCAAATGCCTGGTGATCCCCATGGAAAGCGAAGTAGAACTCAACGGCATCCGTGTCAGCGCACTGAATTCTGCCGAAAATATAATCGCAGAATCCATCCCCGCTCATGGCGTTAATAACAGTGACAACGAAGAAGAAATCCCATTTTAAAGGAGACCTTATGAACGATAAAAAAATCTTATTCTTCGACATAGACGGCACACTGCTCACCCCACACCCCTTCAAGGTTCCGGAAAGCACCAGCCTCGCCCTCACAAAAGCCCACGAAAACGGCCATCTTCTCTTCATCAACACCGGCCGCACCAAAGCCATGATGCCCTCTGAACTCTCAGAACTCCATTTCGATGGCTATATATACGGCTGCGGAACCCACATTTACATGGATAACAAACTGCTCTTCTTCCGCACAGTACCCAACCTTCTGTGCAAAGAAACCGTAGACCTGCTCCGCAAATGCAAGATCGAAGCACTCTTTGAATCCAACACCGAAATCCTGTATGACGGCGCATCCCCGGCGCAGTCTGAATTCGGAGCCAGAATGCGAAAAGAAATTCCCATGGTAGACATCACGAAATTCAACCGTGAAGACGCCTGCACCTACTCCTACGACAAATTCCTGGTGCACATGCTGCCGGACTCCAATGTAGAAAAATTCCGCAGCTTCTGCAACGATCATTACACCTATTTTGACCACGGAGACGGAATCTGGGAAGTCACACAGAAGGGCACCAGCAAAGCCACAGGCATGGAATTTCTCCTGGACCGCCTTTCCATCCCGAAGGAAAACAGCTACGCATTCGGAGACAGCCCCAACGACCTCCCCATGCTGAAAGCAGCCGGAATCAGCGTAGCCATGGGCAACTCCTATGGCGATATCGAAAAGGACTGCACCTATCAGACAAGTGCTGTTGATAAAGATGGAATCTACAACGCACTGGAACATTTTAAGTTGATCTGATTTGACAAAAAAATGGACAATGTACGATAAATGGTACATTGTCCGTTTTTTATACTCTTAAAATAACTTTTTTATTTATTTCTCAGCTTCCGGTGTAGCAGTTGCCTCTGCCTCTGTAGAATCTGCTGCAGTAGAATCCTCGGTTGCAGAATCCTCAGCTGCCGGAGTCTCCGTCACATCCGGGTCCGGAGTAGGAGTTGGAGTCTGGATTGTAAAGCTGTGATTATCTGTGATCTTAATCTTCTTGATCAGTTTTTTCTCTTCTTTGATGTCGGCTTTTTTCTTCCATCCATCTGTAGTATCGTTATAAAAATCATCCTTCTTGGTATTTGTCAGAGACTCTTTCTTACTCTCTGTTGCTGTCTCATCATTCTTGGAATCCAGTCTTACCACATACCATACGGAATCTGTCTTGATGATATCCTCGTTCAGCGCACCCTCATCCAGTTTTCTTAAAGCAGTACGAACCTCATCCGGATAGGTTGTTCCATTGGCTGCACTGTCGTCGCCTTCCTCGTAAGCCGGACATGAACCGGTTGTTGCTGTCATATCTGTGGAAATTTCGTCTCCAAGTGTATTAAAATCTGCAGTTGGATCCTCTTTAACCTTGTCAAAGAATTTCTGGAGATTCTCTTTATTTGTCTTGATATCATCATCGGAAAGATCGTCTCCGCTGACTTTCACGCTTGCATAGCTGAAAGACATCTGCTGATACTCTTTCTCATCCAGCTTCACATCCGCCTTGGCTTCAATGGCATCCTTCATCTTCACATCGTATGTCTCAAGCTCCAGGAAAGTCTTCACCATGTCTTCATCAACTGCAAGCTCCGCAATGGTCTCATCGGAGTTCGCTTCCATAAAGTTCTTGGCAGCTTCCTCAAGAGCCTTCTGCTCATCCTCGGAGATCTCCACATTATACTCGGAAGCGTGCTCTTTCTCCAGGCACATTTTCTCAACAGTCTCAACGGATGTTGTTACCGCATTCTCACCGTAAGTCTCATCGGAATCATCACCCATCTTGGTACTCCAGATAGACATGTCGCTTCCGCCGCCAAGATACATCCTGTACATAGCCTCAGCCTGTGCCTGCTGCATACGTGCCGCAAGACTTACAACACCAAGCGGGATCTCCTGCTTATTCACTGTCACTGCAGTCTTTGTGCCGTCGAGTTTTTTATTTCCGCAGCCTGCCATCATTCCTGCCGCTGTAACGCAGACAAGAGCAGTAACTGCCGCTTTCTTTACTAAATTTCTCATTTCATCCTCCATCTATCCGTCCATAAGAATCACGGTCCGGCTCTTATTCCATAATACTTGATTATAAACGTTTTCACCTTTAAGAGCAAGGAATTTCACGAACTTACACGACATTTCACAAATTATCCACAAGTCTTTCCGGGAAAATATCCAGTATCCACAGACCGGATGTTTTTTCCCGTGGATAACCCTAAGCTTAGCTGATTCTTCCCTTTACTCCAGTGGTTCTGCCAGTTTTGCCAACTCCCCCGCAAACTTCATCAACTCTTCGATCAGCCTTCCCTGTGGTGTCAGGATAAATTTCGGCTCCTGATCCGCCTTAAACTGCAGTCCTCTCCGGTACTGCGCCATAATAGCCGGGATACCTGCGGGATCCAGCTTAGCCTTTTCATAGAGCGTGATCCGGACATCTTTTCCAAGCTGCTTGATCTCCGTCACATATCCCTGATGAGCAAGGGCCTTCAGTCTTGCAATGGCAAGAAGATTCAGTACTGCTTTCGTCGGCTCACCAAAACGGTCGATCAGCTCTTCCAGCATATCGTCATACTCCTGCTGACTCTCAATACCGGCAATTCGCTTGTAAATATCCAGTTTCTGAAATTCGTTGCTGATGTAGGAATCCGGAATAAATGCATCGATATTAAGATCAATGGTCGTCTCAAAATCATCCATAGTCTGGATTCCCTTAGCCTCCTTGACAGCCTCACTGAGCATTTTGCAGTAAAGGTCATAGCCCACCGCGTTCATATGGCCATGCTGCTGAGCTCCAAGAAGATTTCCTGCTCCACGGAGCTCCAGATCCTTCATGGCGATCTTAAAGCCGCTTCCAAGATCCGAATATTCCCGCATGGCGCTGAGTCGCTTTTCCGCTGTCTCCTGAAGCATCTTATTCTTCGTATACATCAGAAACGCATAGGCAGTACGGTTAGAACGTCCTACACGTCCGCGAAGCTGATACAGCTGAGAAAGACCATATCGGTCGGAATCATGGATGATCATGGTATTTACATTGGAGATATCCAGTCCCGTCTCAATAATGGTAGTGGAAACCAGTACATCCACATCTCCGTTGATAAAATCATACATCACCTGCTCCAGTTCCCTCTGGCTCATCTGACCATGGGCAAAATCCACCCTGGCTTCCGGCACCAGCTTCGATATGCGAAGAGCTACCTCCGCAATATCATTAACCCGATTGTATACATAATAAACCTGGCCGCCACGTCGAAGTTCCCTGCGGATAGCCTCCCGGACAGTCTCCTCATCATATTCCATAACATACGTCTGGATCGGCACACGGTCCATAGGCGGCTCTTCCAGAACACTCATGTCACGGATACCAATGAGACTCATATGAAGAGTTCGGGGAATCGGAGTTGCAGTCAATGTCAGCACATCCACATCTTTTTTCATCTGCTTGATCTTTTCTTTATGAGTGACACCGAAACGCTGTTCCTCATCAATGATCAGAAGTCCCAGATTCTTAAATTCCACATCTTTGGAAAGAACCCTGTGAGTACCGATCACAATGTCCACCTGGCCTTTTTTGATCCCCTCGATGGTCTTTTTCTGCTGGGCAGAAGTACGGAACCGGCAGAGAAGATCCACTTTCACCGGAAATTCCTTCATACGCTGCACAAAGGTGTTGTAATGCTGTTGGGCAAGAATGGTAGTGGGCACCAGATAAACGACCTGGCGGCTTTCCTGAACTGCCTTAAACGCAGCTCTCAAAGCAACCTCCGTCTTACCGTAACCAACGTCACCACACACAAGACGGTCCATGATCTTGGTACTTTCCATGTCCTTCTTGGTATCCTCGATGGCTGCCAGCTGATCCTCTGTCTCCTCATAAGGAAACATTTCTTCAAATTCCTTCTGCCAGACCGTATCCGGGCCACAGACATAGCCCTCTTTTTCCTGGCGGACCGCATAAAGCTCCACCAACTCTTTTGCGATATTTTTAACCGCACCCCGGACACGGCTCTTGGTCTTGTTCCACTCCTGTCCGCCAAGTTTATTCAGCTTGGGTGTTTTTGCATTTTCGGAAGATCCGGAATATTTCTGCAAAGCATCCAACTGGGTTGCCAGGATGTAGAGATTGCTGCCACCACGGTACTCAATCTTGATGTAATCTTTTACAACTCGGTCCACTTCCACTTTTTCGATTCCACGATAAATTCCAAGTCCATGTTTTTCGTGGACAACAAGATCCCCGATGGAAAGCTCCGCAAAATCCTGGATACGGTTTCCACTGTACTTTTTCTTCTTTTTGCGCTTCTTCTGCTCTTTGCCGAAAATGTCTGTTTCCGTCATCACCGCAAATTTGATCAGCGGATACTGGAAACCACGGCGCGCATGGCCATAAACAACCATGATCTCGCCGGGGCTTATGATACGGTCTGTATCCTGTCTGTAAAAAGCATTCAGGCCTTCCTCTGAGAGATCCTTTGCCAGACGCTCTGCCCTTGTCCTGGAACCGGAAAGCAGGGCGATCCGGTACCCCTGGCTTTTATACTGGAGAAGATCTTTTACCAGAAGTTCAAAACTGCTGTTGTAAGAATCCACAGATTTCACCGTGAGATCAAATTCCTCATTGATCTTCCAGCCGGAACGTCTCGGAGAAAGTGCGGACACAGCCACGCAGTTCCGTCTGTTCAGTTTCTTCTGCACTTCCTGAAAACCACAGAGCCACTGTTCCGGAAGATTTGCCTCGCCTTTTTCCTCCCTGTGCATGCGGCTCTGACGGTACTCTTCCTCCACACCTTCGCCGTTTTCTGCCAGATGGTTCAGCTCATCCAAAAACAGCAGTGTTTTTTCTTCCGGAAAATAATCCAGGAAAGATACCATATCCTCGCAGTCCATCTTTTCTGTAGCCGGATAAATGGTGATCTCATCTATATTTTCCAGAGATCTCTGGCTTTCTGCATCAAAACTCCGGATGGAATCGATCTCATCATCCCAGAGTTCAATACGCCATGGATTCTCCTCCGTCAGCGGATAGATATCAATGATCCCTCCCCGCACAGAAAACTGTCCCGGAAGCTCCACCTGGCCAACCCGCTCATATCCCAGATCCACCAGATCTGCTTTCAGCTGATCCAGATCGATCACACTGTCACTTTTAAAATGAAGAAGGCTGCTTTTGATCTTTTCCAGAGGCATCAAAAAATCCATGCATCCGTCTATGCTGGTAACCACCGTCACTTCTTCCTGCTCCAGAAGTGCCCGGATCACACGCATCCGCTGCCGGATCAGAAGATTTCCATGAATGTCTGCCTGAAAAAACAGAAGATCTTTTGCCGGATAAAAATATACATTTTTGTCATAGAAGCGGTAATCCTCATAAATTTCCTTTGCGTTACGTTCATCATCCGCAAGGATCAGATGACATGGAAAAAGCCCGGAAAGTCCATACATCAGATGGACTTTCTGGGACTCCATACATCCGGAAACATTAAGAATTCCGCGGTTTGCGCCACAGCGCTTTTTTATTTCTTCAAACTCTGCAAGGCCCTGCAGAGGCTGCAAAAATGCTTCCATACAAACCTCAATTCTTAGGCTTTTTCCTGTTATACTTATTCATCGCCGCATCCACGCCCTCGGACAGGATCATTTCTACGGCCTCTGCCGCATCATTAATTCCCTCGTCCACAAGCTTGCGGTCGCTGTCCGAAAAATGACCCAGCACAAAATCTGCCAGATCCCAGTCTTTCGGTTTCGCACCAACACCAACACGGATACGGATAAACTTCTCAGTTCCAAGACGACGGATAATATCCTTGATCCCGTTATGTCCGCCTGCACTGCCTTTTTTGCGGATACGAAGCTGTCCCGGTTCCAGATCGATATCATCGTAGATCACGATCAGCTCTGTCTCCGGATCGATCTTGAAATAGCTGGACATCTCCTGAATCGGACCGCCGCTTAAATTCATATAGGAAAGCGGTTTCATCAGAATGGCTTTTTCACCGCCGATGATGCTTTTTCCATACATGGCATTAAATTTTACGCCGCCCTGTGGGATATTATGCTTCTCCACAAGGCAGTCGATGGTGTCAAATCCCATGTTATGGCGGGTAGCCTCATACTGCTTTCCCGGATTTCCCAAACCTGCAATTAAATACATAAAAACTCCTCAGTTAGTTGAAATATACCATCTCATCAGCAAGAGGCTCGCACACTTCCACATGCTCTGCATAAAGTACAATACCCTCTCCCTGATATTCCATTCTCTTCTCAAAAGCAACCTTCGCGGTAACTTCCACCCACTGTCCTTCTGCAATCTTCGGGGCAAAAGCGCTTTTGCAGATATATCCCAGGAATGTGGTATCATCTGCACAACATGTCATGGCTGTTCTTCCTGGAACAAAGAATTTGCTTCCCATTCCACGCGGTTTCAGGGCACGTGCCTTGAAATGGACAGTTTTTCCGACGTAACGGTCCGGATGATCCATGGAATCTACAAACCAGATGCCGTAATCCTCCGGAAGGATATCGATCACCGGTGCATCAATATCAAACGGCATCTCATCTTCAAAAAGATCACCAAGTTCGCCTTCTTCATCCTCAAAGATGATCTCTGCACGCTGGTTTACCACCTTGATGCTTCTTCTGTAGGAAGGAAGCGGATCCTCTTCCTGACAGCGGTTAAAGATAACCATATCTGCATTACGGACCATGTCCATAAAAAGGGACTTCATGTTGGCCATATAAACCTGGAATGTGCTGGCATCCACACAGGTAATGTGCTGTTCCACACCCCAGCCCGCCGGTTTTTCCATCTCTTCAAACTTGCTTACCAGCCACATGCCATTGTACTCAATAATCACACGTTCCGGCTGATGCAGGATATCCATTGCCGCAAGTCTCTCCGGTGTCAGTTCTTCCTCGCTGTCGATAACCTCCACAACGGTGTTGCTCTTTTTCAGGGCTTCCTCATCATACTCCTCTTCTCCTTCTTCGCAGAGGATAAGAAGTGTTTTTCCCTCAACCTGGAAATAATCCTGCTGCAGGGTAAAGCTCAGGAAAGAGGTCTTGCCGCTTTCCAGAAAACCTGTGATCAGATAAATGGGAACTTTGATCTCTTCCATAAATTTATCCTGTAAGATACTGTCCGTTAATCCGGACAGTATCCATTTCCTTTCTGTAATATAAAATCTGAAAAATTTCTCTTATGTTCTGTTTTTAAGCGATTCCAAAAAGCTCTTCCAGAGCATGCTCGTCAAGTTTGGAACCGATCACGCACAGACGGCCTGTATATTCCGGTGCGCCCTCACGGATCTCGGTTTCTTCCGGAACCATATCAAAATAGATCCATGTTCCGTCCTCTGCCGGAAGCATTCCTTTTGCACGGAGGATGATACCATATTTGTCAGACTCGGAAAGTGCCTCAAGGATCTTCTCAAGTCCCTCACGTGTGAATTTTTTAATTGTCTCACGGCCCCAGCTTGTGAAGACCTCATCTGCATGATGGTGATGATGGTCATGTCCACAGCCGCACTCACCGTCGTGGTGATGATGGTGCTCATGGTCATGATCATGGCCGCAGCCACACGCGCCGTCATGGTCGTGATGATGATGCTCGTGCTCGTCATGGTCGTGGTCATGGCCGCAGCCGCACTCCTCGTCATGGTGATGATGGTGCTCATGCTCTTCGTGATCATGGTCATGGCCACAGCCGCACTCCTCATCATGGTCGTGGTGATGGTGATGCTCATGCTCCTCGTGATCATGGCCGCAGCCACACTCGTCATCATGATGATGGTGATGCTCATGCTCTTCCTCAAGCATTTCCTGCTCCAGAGATACCGGATGCTCCATAACCTCTACCAGTTTCTTTCCGTCAAGGTTCTCAATCGGAGTTGTGATGATGGCTGCATCTTTATTCAGGCTGCGAAGAAGCTCCAGGGACTCCTGAACTTTCTTCTCAGTTGCGATATCTGTACGGCTCATGATGATGGCGCCTGCATACTGGATCTGATTGTCAAAGAACTCACCGAAGTTCTTCATGTACATCTTGCATTTCTTGGCATCAACAACAGTTGTATAGCTGTTCAGTTTGATGTCAACCTCATCCTGAACACCCTGTACAGCTTTGATAACGTCAGAAAGTTTACCAACTCCGGATGGCTCGATGAGGATTCTGTCCGGGTTGTATTTGGTAACAACTTCTTTCAGGGAAGTACCGAAATCTCCAACCAGTGAGCAGCAGATACATCCGGAATTCATCTCACGGATCTGGATTCCGGCCTCTTTCAGGAAACCACCGTCAATACCGATCTCACCAAACTCGTTCTCGATCAGTACGACCTGCTCACCCTGAAATCCGTCTTTCAGAAGTTTTTTGATCAGAGTTGTTTTTCCGGCACCAAGGAAACCGGAGATAATATCAATTTTTACCATTTTGTATACACTCCTTTTAACGTAGTTTGACCAGGAAGTGTTTATACCCCCTGGTTGTATCCTGTTATGATCATGATGGAAGAGAAAAATTCTTGTTTCTCTCTCTGTTATCATTATATCCATTTTGTAAAACAGACATTCGTGTTCTGTTTTGCATCCAGATTAAGACAGGGATGTGAAAAGCTCACATCCCTGAAAATCGTTCTTCCTATCAGCCGTTGATCATAAAGCTCATAAGCTTGTCGATATCCTCTTTCTCTGCTGCAACGATCTCAAGCTCCGGGATCTCACCAGCGGAAAAGATGTTTGCAAGAGATACATACTGGGAAAGCTTGGATTTCAGGTTCAGTCTGTCTCCCTCTCCTGTTACAAGCTCTACTCTACCCTTGCAGCTGTCAATTACCTCAAAAAATTTATCAATATCT
>QWCE01005684.1_pt1 | contig 11259 bp, 8 predicted proteins | sample 1972531 | NCBI WGS metagenome assembly QWCE01 (sample SAMN09866716, study PRJNA288562) | Human gut metagenome isolate term4_stool, whole genome shotgun sequencing... | reverse complement strand
AGCTTCTGTAACTGTGTTTACAGCAGTGTAAAATCCTATAGTTGAATCAGTATATCCCATATCGTTGTCAATAGTGCATGGAATTCCTATAACTTTAACTCCCATATCACTAAGTACTTTTGCACCTTTAAAAGAGCCATCTCCTCCTAATATCACAAGTCCATCTATTCCAAAATCCTTTAAAATTTGAAAAGCTTGTCTTTGACCCTTTTCCGTTTGAAACTCTTCTGACCTTGCAGAACCAAGAATAGTTCCACCTCTTTGTATAATATCTGCGACTGATGACACGTTCATTTCATAAATGTCACCATTTATAAGACCGTCATATCCAAATCTAATTCCCATTATTCTAAGACCATTAAATATGGCAGTTCTTGCCACCGCTCTAATGGCAGCATTCATTCCTGGAGCGTCTCCTCCACTGGTTAAAATGGCAATTGTCTTCATATACACCTCTAAATAATTCTTATATTTTTACTTCCCAGTATTGATTTAAGTTCATTCAATACCTCTTTATCTTCAAGATTTACATTATATTCTTCGTTGAACATAAATCCTGTATTTGTTTTTTTAAAAAATAGTTTCACCCTGGAATTTCCTTGCTTTCCCTTAAGCAAATTCTTTACAAGTTCAACTTTTTCTTTTTCATTTCCTCTCTCAAAAGTTAGTTCAAGTAACTTCTCGTTATTGATATCCTTTGTAACTTCCTTATACTGTCTGAAAATATCTTCAGTGTTTCCTATTTTTTCTACAAGAATATCTCCTTCGCCTTTTTCGTTTATACTTACCCTTCCTATGATATTAACTATTCTATCTTCTTCAATTAAATCTTTATAATCTGAATAGGCCTTAGGAAAAATTACAAGGGGTATAGTTCCATAAAGATCTTCAAGTATTGCAGTAGCCATTGCAGAGTGAGTTTTCCTAGTATAATGTTTCGTAACTTGATTTAGCACACCAGAAACTACGACCGTCTTGTTATCCCAGTTCTCTTCTGCATTTTGATTTTCAGAATCCAACTCCAAACTTGAAAACTCCTGAGTCTTTAAAATATACTCTTCATATTCCCTTAGTGGATGGTCTGAAAGATATATTCCTAAAACTTCCTTTTCCATCTTTAAGATTTCTTTTTTAGGATATTCTTTTACATTATATAAACTATTTTTTTCATCTTCAACTTTAGTGCTAAAATCATCAAACAAACTTGATTGCCCTGGCACATTTGTCCTTTTGTCCTTAAGAACAGAATCTATAACCATAGAACATTCCATCATAAGAGAGTTTCTGTTTTCAGAAATAGCCGAGAATGCTCCTGCTTTTATTAAACATTCTACCGCTCTTTTGTTTAGGGCTTGAGAATTTTTTGAAGCTACCCTCTCAACAAAATCTCTAAAGCTCTTAAACTCTCCACTATCTTCTCTAACTTGAACAATTGTATCTATTAGTCCTGTTCCAACATTTTTTATCGCTGAAAGTCCAAATCTTATATCATCTTTTTCAACTGAAAACTTTTTATAACTTCTATTTACATCTGGAGGTAAAATCTTTATCTTAAGTCTTTTACACTCTTGAATGTACTGGGATACTTTTTTACTATCTCCCATTATTGAAGATAGAAGTGCTGCCATAAATTCAACTGGGTAATAATACTTTAACCACGCCGTCCTCATTGCTACAAGAGAATAGGCTGCAGAGTGTGACTTGTTAAAGGCATATTTTGCAAAGTCAATCATAAGATCATATATTTTGTTTGCTATGTTCTCGTCAACACCACGTCTTATGGCGCCGTCTATAATAATATTATCCTCTTTGTCTTTTAAACCGTAGATAAAGTTTACCCTTTCTTTTTCCATTACATCCATCTTCTTTTTACCCATTGCCCTACGAAGATTATCAGCTGCTCCAAGGGAATAGCCTGCTAACTTTTGAACTATTTGCATAACTTGTTCTTGGTAGACAATTGTTCCATAAGTTACGTTTAGTATTGGTTTTAAAAGTGGATGTAAATATTCTATGTGTTCTGGATTGTTTTTATTTTTAATATAGTTTGGAATCTCATTCATTGGTCCTGGTCTAAAAAGTGAGTTTGCCGCAATAAGGTCATCAAAAACCGTTGGCTTTAACTCGGACAAAAAGTTTCTCATACCAGGTGATTCAAACTGAAATATTCCTAAAGTCTCTGCACTTGAAAAAAGTTTTAATACCTTCTTATCGTTTACGTCAATTTTGTTTATATCAACTTCAACATTTCTGTTTTTCTTAATCAGCTTAATAGTATCATCTATAACCGTAAGCGTCCTTAGTCCTAAGAAATCCATTTTCAAAAGACCAAGTTCTTCAAGTTCCGTCATATTAAACTGTGTTATGATAGAATCTTTGTTTTTGGCAAGGGGAACATATTCTACTATAGGCTCTTTTGAAATAACAACACCTGCCGCATGGGTCGATGTATGCCTTGGCATTCCTTCAAGGTCATTTGCAACATCTACAAGTTTTTTTATCTCCTCAGAGCTATTGTATATAGATTTAAACTCTTCGCTTGTATCCAAAGCCTTCTCAATGGTTATATTTAGCTCGTTAGGTACGTTTTTAGCAACCTTGTCCACTAAATTTAAAGGAAGCCCCATAACACGACCTACATCTCTAATACAGCCTCTTGCACCCATGGTTCCAAAAGTAACTATCTGTGCAACTTTATTCTCTCCGTACTTTTCGACAACATAGTCAATAACCTCTTCTCTTCTCTCATAACAGAAATCTATATCAATATCGGGCATGGATACCCTCTCTGGATTTAAAAATCTTTCAAAGAGCAAATCATACTTAATCGGATCTATATCGGTAATTCCAAGGGCGAAACTCACGATGGAACCTGCTGCAGATCCCCTTCCTGGTCCAACTGGAATATTTTTACTCTTAGCAAATCTTATAAAGTCAGAAACTATTAAAAAATAATCAACATATCCCATATTTTCAATGGTATTCAATTCAAACTCAAGTCTTTCTTTAATAACTTCGTCTACTTGGTCGTATCTTTTTTCTATACCAGTCCATGTGAGCTTTCTTAAATAATCCTTGTTAGTGTAACCCTCAGGAACTTTAAAATAAGGTAAGTGCATATGTTCAAAATCAAGTGTAACATTGCATCTTTGAGCTACCTTAACTGTGTTTTCTAAATATTCTGGATTATTAAAAAGTTCACTCATCTCTTCTGGAGAACGCAAATAAAATTCTCCTGGTGCATAGTGCATGTTCTCGCTATTAGTGTCGTCTAATGTTTGTCCTGTTTGAACACACAGAAGCACCTTATGATTTTTCCAATCTTCTTTTTTTATATAGTGAACATCATTTGTCCCACAAATTGGAATACCAAGTTCTTCTGAAATTTGCTTCATTCCATTTAGAACAATTTCATCTTCTTTCATTCCATGATTTTGAACTTCTAAGAAAAAATTTCCCTTTCCAAATATATCTTCAAGTTCCATGGCAGCTTTTTTTGCCGATTCATAATTGCTATTAACAAGTTTTTCTGAAACTTCTCCCTTTAAACATGCCGATAGACAGATTAATCCCTCACTATATTTTCTAAGGACATCCTTATCAACTCTCGGTTTATAATAAAAACCATTTAAGTAACCAAGTGATACTATTTTCATCAGGTTCTTATATCCAGTATTATTTTCAGCAAGTAATATAAGATGATTATAATTTTTATTTTGAGGACTCTTGTCCATATAATTTTTATTGACTGTGTATACTTCACAACCTATTATAGGTTTTAAGTCTCTTTTTTTAGCTTCTTTATAAAATTCAACTACACCAAACATACATCCATGGTCCGTTATAGCACAACTTTTCATTCCCAATTCCTTAACTCTATCAAGTAGTTTGGGTATAGGACTAAAACCATCGAGCAAACTATATCCTGTATGAACATGTAGATGAGTAAATAAATTATCCATGTCTTTCCACTCCTGAATAAATTGTATCATATGCTAAAAGATTTCTTAAATTTAAAGAGCTAATTAAAAGTAAAAAAAGAAACTGTTCACCTTACTCTCAAAACCAAACAATTTCTTAAAAAAAATATGGTACCAAGCCTTAGCTCAGTACCATTAATTATTGGTAATTACTTTAATTCTACAGTAGCTCCAAGTTCTTCTAATTGAGATTTCATTTCTTCTGCTTCTGCCTTAGCTACGCCTTCTTTAAGAGTCTTAGGAGCTCCGTCAACTAATTCCTTAGCATCCTTTAATCCAAGACCAAGTAAGTCTTTAACAACTTTGATAATCTTAATCTTTTGGCTTCCTGCTGATTCTAATACTACGTCGAATTCAGATTTTTCTTCTGCTGCGCCTGCTTCTCCACCTGCTGCAGCTACTCCACCCATAACTACTGGTGCTGAAGCTGATACTCCGAATTTTTCTTCTGCTTCTTTAACTAAATCATTTAATTCAAGAACTGACATGTTCTCAATTGCTTCTAATATTTGTTGAATATCCATTCTATACCTCCAATTTAATTTTAATTTATTCTGCAGTAACTTCTTCTGCTTCTTGTGCTGGACCTTCTTCTGATCCTTCTTCTTTCTTCTTAGCTATAGCATCTATCAAGTATACGAAGTTAGATACTGGAGCCTTCAAGCTTCCAAGCAACTTACCAATAAGAACTTCTTTTGTAGGTATAGATGCCAATTCTTTAACACCTTCCACATCAAGGAATTTTTCATCAATATAGCCTGCTTTGATTTCTAAGTTTTCATGATCTTTTGCAAAATCGTTAGCAATTCTCGCAGCTGCAGTTTCTTCCTTCATACTGAATGCAATTGCATTTGGACCATTTAAATGTTCTAAGATAGAATCATGTCCAAGCTTCTTAAATGCAATATTCATCATTGTGTTCTTATATACTTTGTAAACTACATCTTCATTTCTAAATTTTTCTCTTAGTTCTGTTAACTCTTCAACATTTAATCCTCTATAGTCAACTAAAACTATTGCTTTAGAATCTTCAATGTTCTTAGTAATTTCAGATACTACTGATTCTTTTTGCTGTAAAACGTGATCTTTCAAAATATTTCACCTCCACTACTGTTTGTTGCCAAAAATATTTGATATAAAAAAATCTTTCTACCTAAAAAGGCAGAAAGATATATATTTCAATCTTATCCACCTCGGTAGGAAATTAAGTTTTTTACACCTACTGTCTTTGGCAGTATTTAATTACCTTGTATATTATGACAGATGTTTTTTAATCTGTCAAGCTTTTTATTCTTCTTCCTCTTCTTTTTCTTCTGTTTCGTCAACAGTAGGAACATCAGCTGCATCAACTTCTTCTTCCTCTTCTTCTATAACTTCTTCTCTTGGTTCAGATAGAATTGCAACTGGTTCATCAGCTTCTTCAAATAGTTCAATCTTATCATTTCCATAAATATCTAAATCAGCAACTGTTAATGTTTCACCAATTTTCATATTTTCTACATTAACAATAGCATCTGAAGGGATATCTGCAGGAAGACATTCTACTTCAATTTCATTTAATAGTTGCATCAATACTGATGGTTGTTCGTGAATATTGTCTCTTCCTTCGCAAACAACTGGAACAACAACTCTCATCTTAGTATTCATGTCAACACCAACGAAGTCAACGTGAACATATTGGTTCTTGAAAGGATGTTTTTGAACGTCTTTTATAAGAGCCTTTCTTTCCTTACCTTCAATTTCCAAAGTAACAAGGTTAGAAGTACCTGCTGAAAGGTATAATTTTTCTAAATCTTGTTCTTCAAAAACTAAGTTTATATTTTCTTCTCCCTTTTGATAAATAACGCCTGGAACCTTCTTTTCTGCTCTTAACTTATCAACTTTATTTTTTCCTGTACCCATTCTCACTTGGGCATTAATTCTAAAATCTGTCATGCTTACCTCCATATAAAATATTAAGACTTTAACAATAATAACACAATTATGCCTGGAATGCCAAATATTCCTGCAACTATTGCATTTAAAAATGTCAAATCTAATGTTATACCAAAAATTCCACCTATAAAATTGAAAATAATCAGTAACAATATACCTGATATGCTATTAATAATTAACTTACCAAAAGCTTTTATGGAAAATCCTAAGATTCCAAAAAATAGCATCATAAGGATTACAGCTATAATAATTGTAACAATTTCCATAATATCACCAATTAATATTCATTGTCTTCATTTGAGTTGTCATCATTGTTTTGATCGTTATCATTATTATAATTATTATCTGTTCTATTTTCTTCATTTGAATCATCTTGATAATCATTGTTGTCATTTGAATTATCATTTGAATTATCATTTGAATTATCATTATTCAAATTAGAATTATCAGAATTGTTATTTTCGTCATTATCTTGATTATCGTCGTTTTGATTGTTGACTGTACTTAGATTGTTTTCATTACTTACTTTAGCAAGACCTAAATACTCTTCTAAGCACAAATTGTTTCTATGCATTTCATCGGCAACAGTTGGGTCTACAAATCTGATATGCCATGGTTCAAATTTTCTTCCTGTCACATTTTCTTTGTCTTTTGGATATCTGATTATAAATCCATACTTATGTGCATTTTCAACTAACCATTTATATTCTTTGCTCTCTCCAAAGTTTTCATTGTATTTGTTTTCGTAATCTTCTCCAACAACATCAAATGCAAGTCCTGTTTGGTGTTCACTCTTTCCTGGGTCAACTTGTGAGCCATCTGCCATATATTCTCCAAAAGCAGACTCTCCATCAGTGTAACCATTTGTCTTTTGTTGTTCAAAACTTCTAAAGTCACTTGCAATCTTGATTATTACACCATCATTTTTAGCTTTTCTTGCCATGATATCAAAATTAGTTTTTGCCTGAACATTCATTCCTGGTTGGAAGTCCTCTGGAAGACTATATTTATCATTTACAACGAGTATGCCTTTAATAACCTTCAATTGGTCTGGGTTGTTTACTGTTGAAAGGTTGGAGCTTTCAATGTATCCATCAATACCATTGTATCTAACCTTGTTAAAACCATCTGTAACTCCATAATTTTCAAGGTATTCTCCAGCCGCAATTTCACCAAGCTCTGTAGATGAAGTATTGCTTTCTTGATAGTACTTAACAGCTTTTGTAACCAAAACAAATCCTTTAAGACTCGTAGTTTCATTGCTATTAATAGTTTCTACAATGTTAGAAGGTTCTGAAGAAGCTACATTTCCCTTGTTTTTTGCATCAAGAACCGACTTGATTAAAAGAGCAAGAATTATCACAACTAAAATAGATACACCTATTGTAATCATTCTGGTCTTTTTTTGTTTTTCCTGTCTTTTTTTCATAGCGATATGTTGAAGTCTACGTCTCTCTTTTTCAATGGCTTGAGCATCCATCTTTATGGTGTGATCTCTAAAGTCTTGATTCTTTTCATCAGAAGTATTTCTATTTGAAGAATTTCTTCTGCTTCTATAGTCTTCAGATCTTTGAGCTCTCTGTCTGGATTCTTCATCTCTTGTGGAATTTCTATTTTTTAATCCGTCCACACCTTCATCTAAGAAACTGTATTTTTCATTAATATCTTTAAAACTCTTTCTTCTCTTAGACATTTTTCTCTCCTTTTAAAACATCAGAATATATTTTTAATAAATCTCTTATACTTGCCTCTTTTGAAAAGTTCAAGTTAACATACTCTCTGATTTCCAACTTGTTAAATCCTTTTATATTATTATACATTAATTCCATCTTATTTGCTAAGTCTAAAGCATTGTTTTTCTCTGCCACCACACCATTAAAGCTCTTAATAAAGTGTTCCGATCCACCATTATTTACGGTTATAACTGGTAGACCACTGGACATCGCCTCAATATATACCTTCCCATAGGTTTCATGTCGAGATGCCAATATGAAAAGGTCTGACTTATTATACTCTTCATTAATTTCATTTAAACTCTTGTGTCCCATCAAAAATATTTTATTTTCCATTCCTCTGTCATGGATTAATTTAAGTAAATTATCCTTTTCAGGACCCTGTCCAAATATTTTTAAAGTGGCATTCTTATCTTTAAACACATTTGCAAAGGCTTCAATAACTTCAAAATGCCCCTTGTCCTCTATTAAATTCCCCGTCGACACCACATGAAATACATCTTCATCAAAATTATAATTTTTTAAAGTAAATGCGTTTGTATCAACCACAGTTGGAGAGACTATAGGAACTACTCCAAAGTTTTTTTTCATTACATTTTTAAAGTATGGACTTCCTACAATAAGCCTATCACAATTATGATATACATAGTCTCCAATTATTCTCTTCTCCCTTGAAATTTCATTAATATCTTTCTTATTCACATGAGAAGAGTGTTCGGAAATTATAATTGGAATACTTATATTTTCATCTCTAATCACTTTTACAAAAGGATAGGAATGATTTAAAAAATGTGAATGCAAAATTTCAGTTTTCTTTTCTTTTTCCAAGATGGCATGAAGGTGTTTTTTTAAAATAGCTGTCCCATATTTCATTTGAGTAAGTTCATTAAAATTACCAACTGGGACACTGATGTTATAATATCTTATTCCCTTGTACTCCCCTTCACTATATCCCCATTTTCTCCATCGTCTTAGTGATCTTAAATCCAGTGACACCATATATACATCAATTCCCGCTTCTTTTAAAGCCTTAGCATATTCAAATTGATGTATGCCATACATTGGAGTCTTGGAGTTTGGAATACCTTGAGTTGCCATCAATACTTTCATTATTATTTCTCCAACCTTTCAGGTGTAAAGTTAGGTACTATATACTTTAAATCTTTGAGGATTACATTATAATCTTTTTGATTTAAATCACCTTTAAGTTTATTTAGACCCTCTTCTAATTTTTCCTTATCATGTATAACGGGTTTTTCAATAAATATCTTCTCAAATTCAGTCTTTGTGGAATTATCTAAGTCCAAAATCAACTCTTCATAAAGTTTTTCACCTGGACGAAGTCCTGTAAATTCAATTTTTATATCCTGATTTGGTATAAATCCAGAAAGTTCTATAAGCTTTTCTGCTAAGTCTACAATTCTTACAGGCTCTCCCATATCAAGTATAAATATCTCTCCACCCTTGGCAATGGCCCCGGCCTGCATAACTAACTGACAAGCTTCAGGAATTGTCATAAAATATCTAATTATATCAGGATGTGTAACTGTTACTGGTCCTCCATTTTTAATTTGTTCTTTGAAAAGAGGGATAACTGAACCATTTGAGCCTAATACATTTCCAAATCTTACTGCAACAAAATCAGTTTTTGACTCTACGTTCATTGTCTGTATCATTATCTCACAAATTCTCTTTGTACATCCCATTACAGAAGTTGGATTAACTGCCTTGTCGGTGGATATGTTTACAAACTTCTTAACATTGTACTTATCTGAACATTTTAAAATATTCAAAGTCCCAAACACATTGTTTTTAACCGCAGATATTGGAGAATCTTCCATCAATGGAACATGCTTGTGTGCAGCTGCATGAAAAACTATCTCAGGTCTATATTTTTCAAACACACTCTCCATTCTCTCTTTGTCTCTTATGCTGTCAATTAATACTTCAATTGGTGGTTTTTTGTACTTTCTAACAAGCTCCATTTGAATATTGTAAATATTATTTTCGTAAATATCGAGCATAATCATCTTCTTTGGATTAAATTTTATTATCTGTCTACAAAGTTCTGATCCTATTGAACCTCCTGCTCCTGTAATAAGAATCACTTTATCATTAATAAAATCCTTTAAAGATTCTTGATCAAGATGTACTTCATCTCTTCCCAAAAGGTCTTCGATTTGAACTTCTCTCATTTTAGATAAGTCAAAATTCTTCTCGTCTATTACAGTATAATATCCTGGTATTAACTTTGTTTTTATCTTTGTCCTATTACATCTTTGAAGAATCTCTCTTGTGTCATTTTCCTTTGCGGATGGAAGAGCCACGATTATCTCTTCAATGCCATAGTCTTTTACAATCTTTTCAATATCATCTCTGGTACCAAGAACAGGAACTCCCTTTATATTTTTGTTTTTCTTATTTATATCATCATCAATAAATCCAATGGGAATATTTAAAATCTCTGCGTGTTTGTTAAGTTCTTTTACAACTAACACTCCAGCTTCTCCTGCACCTACTATAAGGGTTTTCTTTGGTTTCTTCCCAGATTTATTTTGTGCCTTAGTATCAAAAAGGCTATACTTTGCTCGAGATAGTAGTCTAACTCCTGGAATTAATGCAGATTGGAAAACCAGACCTATAACATAAATTGATCTTGGTAAGTCCATGTTGATTGAAATTAACATTCCAGCAACAACGATTATATTGGCAATTACAATTGCAAATTCTGCCCTTATAAATTCTTCAATGCTGGCATATCTCCAAAGTGTTTTATATAAGCCCATTACAAAGAATACAAGTATGCAAAACACCGTTATATACGGAGCATGTTTTAAGTAAATTTTCAAATATATATCTGGTAATGAACCATCAAATCTCAAATATAGTCCAAAGAGATAACTGAAATTTATAATTATTATATCAAGCAAAACTAAAGTAATCGTTCTCAAATATCTCATCTATTTCTCCTCTTAAAACTTTGATAAACATCGTCTATTTTAGCAAAGTTCTCTTCTATCACAAATCTTTCTAAAACATATTTTCTGCCATTTTTCCCCATATTCTCCCTTAGTTCTTTATTTAAATAAAGTTTCTCTAAAGCTTTGAAAAGTTCATTAGTATTTTTAGACTCTACAAGTATAGAGCTATATCCTGGGTTTGTAGCCTCAGGAAGGCCTCCTACATTAGAGCATACAACTGGAACTCCACAGCTTTGGGCTTCCACAGCAGAAACTCCAAAGCTTTCCTGTAAGGATGGAAATACAGCTATGTCCATCTGATTATATGTGTTTACAAGTTCATCTTTTTTTAAAAAACCTTTAAAATCAACCAATTTATCTATACCCAATTCTTTTGAAAGTTTTTTTAAATTTTCTTCTTCTTCTCCCTTTCCAGCAATTATAAGTTTGAATTTATCATTTCTATATTTATCTGTAAGCTCTTTAAATGCCTTCAGTAAGTATTCAAGTCCATATATTTTAAAAAGTGATTTTATTGTTCCCACAGTAAATACATTACTACTTTTTAAATTTGGAATAGGTTTAAAAACATTTGTGTTAACTCCAAAGTATGTAACCATAACATCTCTGTTAGTATACTTTTGAATTTCA
>QWCE01006243.1_pt1 | contig 11282 bp, 9 predicted proteins | sample 1972531 | NCBI WGS metagenome assembly QWCE01 (sample SAMN09866716, study PRJNA288562) | Human gut metagenome isolate term4_stool, whole genome shotgun sequencing... | reverse complement strand
CCACAGAAGATGAGCGCTGGACGGACAGAATCGTGTCCAGTTCAGGCGATTGGAGTGGTAATATCTGTGACTTTTATTTCCGCGTTTATAACCGCATTGCGCAGGACATAAAAGTTCCGTTTAAACTGAATGGTGCTGACCGCATTGATGACACCCCTCTGCATAAGGCTTTGCGCGAGGCTTTGGCAAACGCCTTGATTCATGCCGACTACTATGACCGTCGTGGTCTGGTGATTCAAAAATGGCCGGATAAAATTCGTATTGCAAATCCGGGTGCTTTCCGTATCAATGTGCAGGAGGCTCTTGTGGGCGGTGTATCGGATCCACGCAACGAATCGCTGATTAAAATGTTCAATCTGATAAATGTTGGCGAGCGTGCAGGAAGTGGATTGCCAAGTATTCGCTCCGTTTGGCAAAAACAGGGGTGGCAGGTGCCAGAGATTGTAGAAGCATTTAATCCAGATCGGACAACGCTGACACTACCGCTTTCCGCCGCAAAAATGGCGGTAAAAAGTGGCGAAAAAAAAGTGGCGGAAAAAAATGGCGATAAAGAAGGCGGCATTGCTGAACGTCGCAAAGCGGACATTTTACAGTACCTGACAGACACTCCTAAAGCGGCAAGCAAAGAAATTGCCGAGGCGGTCGGACTTCAGGTTTCCCGCACGAAAATGTATTTGGCAGAATTGATTGAACAAGAGGCTGTTGTTGCAGAAGGCGCCGGACGTGCGCGTAAATATCGGCTGAAAACATGAGTACAGTGATTGCATTTTGGAACATACAGTAATGAAATACCAGCCAATGCCTATCCACTTCACAAAACTGCTCAGATACAATTTGGTGCATAATAAGCACTGCAGGATTCGTTAATTTGTAACGCAATCTATAAAACGGGGAGTGAATGTGATGACTCTCAGAGAATACGCGAAGCTGATGAATGATACCGCACTTCAAGGCAGCCTTTCGAACGAGGAATATAATCTGCTATTTCGCTATCGTTCCTGTAATGAACTTTCTCTTCAAGCCCTTTGGGATGATAAAATCTGGCTTTCCAAGGGAAATGTCATGAATGATGATTATGTTCCGATATTGAATTTTATAGCTCTGATGATTCCATTTTGCACAAAAATGCAGATGGTTCATTTATTGCAGCTTCTACCAGAGTTGTCAAATTATATGCCAAGACTTGTTCCGAGCAATTAATTGAAACCTATCAAACCATTTATGTGACCAGTCACAACGGCATTTAAGTTGTCATCATATTAGCTTGCATCCTTATTTATATGCTGACCTACTTTCTTGCACCCGTAGGCGTGTCTTGCTTCACGGAGCAAGACAGCCCTGTATTTTCCATTGCCATATCCGGAATGCGGATTTACGGACTTGGCTTTCTGTTTTCCGGAATCAGCATTTTCGCTGCTGTCCGTATGATGGCATACGGAAAAGGCTATTGCTCGGGTCTGATTACATTTCTGCGTTCATTTGCACTTCTGCTTTTATTTCTGGCTTTACTGCCGATGAAATTTGGCCTGACAGGCGTGTGGCTTGCTGTCCCTGCAGCAGAATTACTGACACTTCCTGCAGCTGTATGCTTTCTGCGCCCAGTCCGGAAATAACTGCTGTCAAGCAGCAATGACAAGTCAATAATAGGTAGTCTATGGACGCCATGTTGCCAAGCCGCTGGATATTGCCACATTGGAACGCACGCTGCGCAGTCTGATCTCCCCGGAAAATCAGGGCAACACCGCAACCAAGAGCGGGACAAATTTTGTCGTGTATTTTATAAGACCTGCCGCCAGTTCAAAGTTCGTTTGTTGGAGAAGCTGCCGGATGCTGTTCGTGCTGCTTTCAAAACGATTTCTTCACATGACTGTTCTGGCTGGTTTTGCTTTTGTGGCTATTCGCGCCAATTTATTGGGTTGCTATAAATACCAAAACACCTTTCTATCGTGGAAGCGGATACTTTTCTCATCCAAAGATTTTTTCCTTTTCTATGATGAAACTTTTTTCATGATGCGAAACTCCTACCAAAGCATTGTCAATTTGTTGAATATTTTTTGTGCGTTTGGTATAATCCAAGTAGTCAATACAACCGGTTGTATTCACATTATCTCATTTGGCATTTGTCTCAACCATATGTTTTTTACAGAAAAGGGGGGATCATGTAATGATTCAAAAAATCCAGAAATTCGGTGCGGCAATGCTGGCTCCTGTCCTGCTATTTGCCTTTTCCGGCATGATAGTCGGCATTTCCGTCCTGTTCACCAACCAGCAGATTTTTGGCAGCCTGGCCGCCGAAGGAACGCTCTGGCTCCAATTTTGGACTATCGTGAATAAAGGTGCCTGGACAGTTTTCAACCAGATGCCCCTGCTGTTCGTCGTTGGTCTTCCGATCGGTCTGGCAAAAAAAGAACAGGCTCGGTGCTGCATGGAGGCGTTGGTTCTCTACCTGACCTTCAACTATTTTGTCAATCAGATACTGACCTACTGGGGCAGTTATGTTGGCATCGCCATGGACTCTACCGCAAAAACCAGCGGTCTGACCTCTGTTGCAGGCATTCGCACATTGGATACCGGCATGCTCGGCGCCATCGTCATTGCTGGCGTTGTTGTCTGGTTGCATAACCGGTTCTATGAAACCGAACTGCCGGAATGCCTTGCGATCTTCCGCGGTTCCTGCTTTATCTGCATGATCGGGTTCGTTGCCATGCTGGTTCTAGCCGGTGCCTTCGTAATTATCTGGCCCATGATCCAGCACGGTATCAGCATGGTGCAGCAGTTCCTGATTTCCACGGGCAATTTTGGTTTGTGGATCTACGGTCTCCTGCTGAAGCTGCTGCTGCCCTTCGGCATGCATCACTTTGTTTATGCCCCCATTGAATTCGACAGCGTGCTGGTGGATGGCGGCACCGTGGCCTACTGGGCACAACATCTGGGCGAGTTTGCTCAGACCACGGAACCCTTGAAGGAGCTCTTCCCCGCCGGAGGGTTTGGTCTGAAAGGTCTAGTCAAGGTATTCGGCGTCCCCGGTGCCGCCCTGGCACTATATAGTACCGCCAAACCGGAAAAGAAAAAGATCGTTGCCGGTCTTTTGATTCCCGCCACGCTGACTTCCATTGTCGCTGGCGTCACCGAACCTCTGGAATATACCTTCCTGTTTGTAGCTCCCGTCCTGTTTGTGATTCACGCCGTTCTTTCCGCCACTTTGATGGTTGTGTCTTACAGCTTAGGGGTGGTGGGCAGCTTTGGCGGTGGCCTGATTGACTGGGCCGCCCAGAACTATATTCCTCTGGGAGCCAACCACTGGCAGATGTATCTGATTCATATTCTTGTCGGTCTTGTTTTTGTTGGAATCTGGTTTGTTGTGTTCCGAACCGTAATCCTGAAATTCAATTTGAAAACGCCCGGGCGCGAGGATGACGATGCCACTGAGGTCAGCCTGAAGACAAAAGCGGATTACCAGGCAAAAACCAACCATAAAAAAGCGGAGAAAACCGCCTATGCCAAGCAGATTATCGAGGCTCTCGGCGGTCCGGAAAACATTCTGGAGGTAACCAACTGCATGACACGGTTGCGTGTGTCTGTCAAGGATGCCGCGCAGGTGCAGGGGAATGATTATTTCCGTTCTATCGGAGCCCATGGTGTTGTGAAAGTGGGCAACGCCGTACAGGTAATCGTAGGCGTGAATGCCCCTTTCATCCGCGGGACCGTCAATGAGCTTTTAGACAGTGAGCGCAGCGTATCATGAAAAATATTCTCTATATTCATACTCACGACACCGGGTGTTTCACCAGCGTATATGGAAAAAATGTTCCTACCCCCCATGTGAAGGCTTTTGCTGAAGATGCGTTGTCGTTCCGTCATGCGTTCTGTGCTTCTCCCACCTGTTCTCCCAGTCGGGGCGCATTGCTTACCGGCAGGTATCCCCACGAAAACGGATTGATCGGGCTGGCACACCGGGGATTTTCCATTCAGAACCCGGAAACGCATATGGCATCCTTTTTCCGCAGCCAGGGATTTGAAACCGTTCTGTGCGGTGTACAGCATGAGGAAAAATCCTACGACTATACCTCCCGCAGCATGGTATATTCCCAAACTCTGGGTTACGAAAAGAATCTTTCCTTTCTGCAGGAGGAAGGTTGTCAGGTAGACGGATGTCAGGCAGATCACATCAATGCCGAACGGACTGCCGAATATCTGCTGCATCGCTGTTCTGACCGCCCGTTCTTCCTTTCTTACGGGATGTTCCAAACGCATCGTCCCTACCCCGAGAGCGAGACCTTTGATCCGGAAAGCGTGGAACTTCCCGAAGGCGTTTTTGACACGGAGGAGGCCCGTCTGGACACTTCTGCCTTGTACGAATCCCTGGCACAGTTTGACAGAAACTTTCAGATCGTAATGGACGCCTTGAAAGCCGCCGGCCTATATGAAAATACCATTATCATTTCCACTACCGATCATGGGCTGGCCAATCCGTTTTCCAAATGCACCTTGTTTGACCGCGGCATCGGTGTGTCCCTGATTGTCAGGATTCCTCAGTATCCGCTGACCCATGGGACATGGTATAATGGTATGGTGTCCCATGTAGACCTGTTCCCCACCTTGTGCGATGCAGAAGGTCTGCCGAAGCCGGCCTGGCTGTCCGGTGTATCCCTCCTGCCCGTTTTTGAGAATCCACAACATCAAATACGGGATCATGTATTTGCCGAAATCAACTTTCACACGTCATATGAGCCGGCGCGCTGCATCAGAACACAGCGATATAAGTATATCCGTTACTATGACGAGGCATGGGACAAATACAATATGACCAATTGCGACGATTCCGCTCTGAAAGGATTTCTGGTACAAGCCGGGTGGCGTGAACAGAGCAAGCCTCGGGAACTCTTGTTTGACCTGTACTTTGACCCCATGGAAAATAACAATCTGGTTTGCGATTCGGAATATGAGGAGGTATTGCAACACCTGCGTCTTGCTCTGCATGACTGGCAGATTCGCACACATGACCGTATTCCGGCATGGCAGGACTATAAAGGTCTTTGCAAGCTGAACCGCCGGGATGACCTGAGTCCTACCGTTACTGACCCCAGTCAGTTGGATTCTGCGATTGAAGCGGCAGTCACTCATTAGGTCCACCGTTCAGGCCGTTGCATAACAGAAAGAGTGTACTATGAATCTGAAAGATCAACTTCAAACCATGGCGAACGGCAAAAATGCCTCCTACTCCGCCATTGCCGATTACCTTCTGGCCCGAAAAAGCTATGCGGGCCTGAAGCTCAAAGAAGTGGCTCATGCCTGCCACGTGTCGGATGCGACGGTTGTGCGTTTTTGCCAGAACCTTGGTTTCGATGGTTTTTCCGATCTGAAGTACAATCTGACCAATGTCTTGCAGCAGAAATGGCGTCAGTTTGAAACCGATCTTCATCTTTGCCGGGAAAATCCTGTATATTTTCAGCGAGTGGAAGAATCCTGCCATGTTACCGAGCAGCTTTTCACCCGAGAAAAACAAGAACAATTTCTTTCCATGCTGGATGAGGTAAAGGAGATCATCCTGATTGGACTGGGCACCAGCTATCTGGTAGCCAAGGACTTTGAGATCCGTTTTGGCCGCATCGGCCTGCGCTGCCGTGCCATCGAAGACATTATATTACAGGAATTTGCCATCAAAAACACCAACGCGGATTCTCTGGTCATCGCGTTCTGCTATTCTGGTTCCACGCAGGCCGTTATGGAAAACCTGCGGCTAGCCCGGGAAAAGAAGGCAAAAACCATTCTTTGGACCTGCGACAGCAACACTCATCTGGAGCAGGACTGTGACCTGACTGTCTATATCCACTCCAGTGAACCCAACCATCTGCGGATTTCCACCACTTCCCGCATTGCGACTCTATATCTGATCGATCTGATCTATTTTACCTATGTGAACAACAAAAACCTAAAGCTGGAAAATTATACCGACATTTAAAAAGAGGTGTAACTGTTATGAAAGCCTATTCCATCGTAATTGCCGGCGGAGGCAGCACCTTTACCCCCGGCATCGTCCTGATGCTGCTGGAACATATGGACCGCTTTCCCATTCGCCAGATCAAGATGTATGACAACGACGCGCAGCGGCAGCAGACCGTCGCGGAAGCCTGCGGCATCTACCTGAAAGAGCATGCGCCTCAAATCGCTTTTTGCTACACCACCGATCCCGAAACCGCCTTCGCCGATGTAGATTTTGTTATGGCACACATCCGTGTAGGAAAATACGCCATGCGGGAAAAAGATGAAAAAATTCCGCTGAAGTACGGAGTGCTTGGACAGGAGACCTGCGGTCCCGGCGGTATGGCCTACGGAATGCGTTCCATTGGCGGAGTGCTGGAAATCCTGGACTACATGGAGAAATACAGCCCCGAAGCCTGGATGCTCAACTACTCCAATCCTGCCGCCATTGTGGCGGAAGCGACCCGCCGGTTACGCCCCCACTCCCGCATTCTGAATATCTGCGACATGCCGGTGGATCTTGAGGAAAAAATGGCGCGCATGTGCGGCCTTGATTCCCGCAAAGAGATGGTGGTGCGATACTTCGGGCTGAACCATTTTGGATGGTGGACCAGTATCCGCCGCAAAAGCGACGGATCCGACCTGATGCCGCAGATCCGTGAGCACATGAAAAAGAACGGTTATATGGACGGTATTCCTCCGCAGGAACACGCCGAAACAAGCTGGGCGGAAACCTTTGAGATGGCCCGCGATGTCTATGCGCTCGACCCGGACACCATCCCCAACACCTACCTGAAATATTATCTGTACCCCGACCGTGCGGTCAGGCACAGCAATCCCGACTATACCCGCGCCAATGAAGTGATGGACGGCCGGGAAAAGACCGTTTTTTCCGAGTGCCGCCGTATCATCGAGGCCGGCAGTTCGGCCAACTGCAATTTTCAGGCAGATGCGCACGCCAGTTATATTGTGGATCTGGCGGAAGCCCTAGCCCACAATACCCAGCAGCGAATGCTTCTGATCGTACCCAACGGCGGCGCTATTGAAAATTTTGATCCGGACGCCATGGTGGAAATTCCCTGCCTTGTGGGCTCCAACGGATATGAAAAAATCTGTCAGGGCAGAATCCCCACTTTCCAAAAAGGCCTGATGGAACAGCAGGTCGCAGTAGAAAAACTGGTCGTGGATGCCTGGTGCGAGCACAGTTACCAGAAGCTCTGGCAGGCCATGACCCTTTCCAAAACCGTGTGGAGTGCCGATGTCGCCAAACAGATTCTGGACGACATGATCGTTGCCAACAAGGATTACTGGCCTGAACTTTACTGAATCTGCCCCGAGACGATCCTCTTCCAAAGAAACAGATCCGCATTCCATTCATGGAATGCGCAAAGCCGAGGCCGACTTCATACAGCTGTATCCCCACAGTCCCCCAATCGAGTAGGAAACCCTCAAGATAAGAGGGCCGACCTCTCATACCACCGTGCGTATCGACCGGTACACGGCGGTTCAACCGCATAAGTGCAAGGACTCGTAGTAGTTGAGGATACTGAAATATCCCGCTGCTGCGAGTTTTTCATTTGTAATGGAACGCGTCAAAACCGGACTTCCGGCCATACGCCAATAGCCAAGTCTGGAATCCCCCCACTGGTAGGCTTTGTCAGTTGGGATTCCCAGCTTCTTGCCAACCATGCCGGACGGTATCGTTTGTGCCAGTGACTATATTGCTCATTTCATTCAGCGTTATCTTGAAGAAAAAGAGATAGACCCTGAAGGCCGTATCGTACTGACGGGCTCTGACAACAACAGCAAATATTTGAACTTTGCCGACCGTATTACGACGATAGATGTAAAGCCGAAACCCATCGGATCTTGCTTGGCCGCCAAGATTCTTTTTGTGATAGAGCACCCGAAAGCGGTGCCCGAAGTCAGTTATGTTTCTTCCGAAGTGCTTTACCGTGGCGTGCTGGCATCCGCTCCAGAATCTTCAAAGCCTGACGAGCCTTTTTTATAAAGCAATCAGCTGCATGGTTTTTTCACCAAATAAATAGCAGGACATCCGCGGCTTACGGAATGTCCTGCTATTCATTTGATCATCGATAAGCATTTTGCCGCATATGCAGCTCTGCGGAGGCAATTTCCTGTATGCGCGGCATAGCATGGGCAAACAGCTTCTGGAAGGAAGCACAGTAGTAATTATGGGGTTGACCTTCCATCCATGTCCAGTCACGCTTGCAGCCTCCGGAACAAAGCGTTTTCCAAGTACACTCCTTGCACTCTGCGGGTCGGTTCCCGCTATCCTGCAGGAAACGCTGTAAACAGGCCCCTTCTCTCAGTTTTTCAAAAGAGTCATCCCGCAGATTTCCTAATTTCCAATTATCCAGCACATAAAAATCACAGGGATAAACGCTTCCGTCTGCTTCGACTGCAAAATACCCGCCGCACATGCCGCTTGTTGCACAGGTTCCCCCAGGTTGCCCCATGGCAAGATGTACGTAATCATCAAAGAGCCGCACGCTGGTGTAATTTCCGCTTTTCCAGTCACGATACCATTCATCAAACAAAGCGCAAAGGAATTCACCATAATCTTTCGGGGTCAAAGACCATTTTCTCCGGCCGCGTTCTTCCCCCAACGGATCCAGACAAGGAATAAACTGCAAAAATTGTACTCCGGTTTTCTTCATCGCATGATAACACCGCACCGCGCTTTTAGCACAGCGGCGTGTCACAACGCATAGCAGGTTACACTCCACACCCATCTGCTGCAACAGTCGAATGTTTTTCTGTATCCTCGTCCACGTTCCTTTCCCGGCAGTATCTACACGAAATTCATCGTGAAGTGTCTTATCTCCATCCACCGATATTCCAACAAGGAAATCGTTTTTTGCAAAGAAGGAAACCCACTCCTCATCAATAGTCAATCCATTCGTTTGAATTCTATAATTTACCGAAACATTGCCTGTATTCAGGCGTTTGACGATTTCTATGAATGCTCGAAAAAACTGTTTTCCTGCTATTGTTGGTTCGCCACCTTGGAAAGTAAATCCAACACCGCCCTGCATTCCTGCCGTCGCAAGAGCTCTGGTAACAAGAAGTTCTGCCGTTGTTTCTGACATAACGCCCATGCTGGGGATCTCCCGGTTAGCTGCTTCATCTGCGTAAAAGCAATAGTGACAGCGCATATTGCACAGACTGGAGGCGGGTTTTATAAGCAGATTGATATATGGCATAAGGCACCTCATCCTATAAAATTCGAGCATTCACAACATAATGCTCCCACTGCATATCTTTGATATGATAATAGCATTTTACAATTCTGTTTGCAAGCTGTATGCTTGATAGTATCAAATCACAGAAAAGAGGTCACTTTATTTTCATGCATAAATCAGTTGTATCCCGCACCGCCCGGCTGGGCAAGCTGTTCTTCAGTATGCTGTATATCAGCAGCTTTACTTTTGGTGGCGGCTTTGTCATTGCAACCTTCATGAAGAAAAAATTCGTGGACGAGCTCCATTGGATTGACGAAAAAGAAATGTTGGACATAACCGCTCTGGCGCAGTCCTCGCCGGGTGCTATCGCAGTAAATGTTGCCATTCTTGTCGGCTGGCAGGTTGACGGACTACTGGGAATGCTTCTTGCTGTATTAGGCACAATCATTCCTCCCATGGTAACTTTATCTGTCATTTCATTATTTTACGCGGCATTTGCCTCCAATGTCTATGTTGCATTTGCATTAAAAGGTATGCAAGCAGGCGTTGCAGCCGTTATTCTGGATGTTGTCTGCGGTTTAGGCCGAAACGTTCTGGAAACTCATTCTCCCATATACATCGGTCTTATGCTATTAGCTTTTATTGCCAGCTTTGTGTATGATATCAATGTTATATTTATCATTCTCGCCGCAACACTTTTTGGAATTGTGCGTGCACTATTACTTGACAGAAAGGGCGGTAGATTATGATTTACTGGCAACTTTTTTTAAGCTTTGTGCAAGTTGGTATGTTCAGCATAGGCGGTGGCTATGCCGCCATGCCATTGATACAAAGTCAAGTTGTTGAACAACACGCTTGGCTAACCATGCAGGAATTTACCGACCTTATTACGATCGCAGAAATGACGCCCGGCCCCATCGCCGTGAATTCTGCCACTTTTGTCGGCCTTCGGATAGCTTCTCTTCCCGGTGCAATCATTGCAACTCTGGGCTGCATCACACCCGCGCTTATTTTTGTATCACTCTTGTCATACCTCTACCGCAAATACAAAAATATTTCCTTGCTCCAAAACATTCTGGCCTGTCTGCGCCCAGTCGTTGTCGCACTGATTCTTGGCGCCGGCTTGTCCATTCTATCAACTGTTCTTTTTAACGGTAACAATGAAACCTTGGCTAATATAGATTGGATTGGTGTGGGCAGTTTTGCCATTGCATTTTATGTTCTGCGGCGTTACAAGTGGAATCCAATTCTGACCATGTGCTTATGTGGTGTAGCCGGGCTAGTGTTGCGCCTTGCTTTTTGACCTTATTGGGCGTACCTGAACCGTATGGACGCCCACAGCAGCCATCAGGGGTATTTTCCCATCGACAAGAAAAAGGGCAAAAAAGCCCGCTTTGTGGAGGGCAAGGTTGACCGCAAGACCCAAACCAGCGACGACACCGACGCCTACGACCTGATTATGCGCGACAAGGAACGACTGCTGAGCCTGGACGAGCCGGTGCGGTTTATCTTCTCGCACTCGGCCCTGCGCGAGGGCTGGGATAACCCGAATGTGTTCCAGATCTGCACGCTGAAAACGCAGGGCGAATCGGAAATCCGCAGCCGTCAGGAAATCGGGCGCGGTCTGCGCCTGTGCGTCAACCAGAACGGCGAGCGCATGGACGAAAGCGTATTGGGCAGCGAGGTGCAGGAGCTGAACAAGCTGACGCTGATCACCGATATGGCGTTCGGCAAATTTGCCACCGCCCTGCAGGAGGGGCTGGCAGAGTCGATGTCCACACGCCCGCGCGCCGTGGATGCAGGGTTGTTTGCGGGGCAGATCCTGACCGCTGCCAACGGCGCACAGGTAACAATCACACCGACACTTGCCACGGCGATTTATGAGGATTTGGTGCAGCAGGGCTATGTACACCGCGGCGCACTGACTGATAAATACTACGTCGCCAAGGACGCCGGCACCGTACAGGTGGCAGAGGAAGTACAGGGCTGCGAGGGCGCTGTGATGCAGGTTTTGAGCAGCATCTACGACCCCCGCGCCCTGCGCCCGGAGAACGCCCACGACAACAATGTGCAAGCCAAAGTGGACGAGCAGAA
>QWCE01005665.1_pt1 | contig 11287 bp, 9 predicted proteins | sample 1972531 | NCBI WGS metagenome assembly QWCE01 (sample SAMN09866716, study PRJNA288562) | Human gut metagenome isolate term4_stool, whole genome shotgun sequencing... | reverse complement strand
CCATTTTAAGTTCACAAACATACTCACTTTCTGGATACTCAGTTTTTATTTTCTTTACAAAATTATTTACTTCTTCTTCATTAAAAATATCTGATAAACTAAACATAGGAATTTTGTGAGTAACTTTTTTAAATTCAGATATAACTTTAGTTGCAACCTTGTGAGTAGGTGAATCTGGTAAAATATATTGTGGATATTTCTCTTCAAGTTTAAATAACTCATCCAATAAACTATCATATTCATTGTCAGATAAAAAAGGATTATCATTCATATAATACTCTATATTTGCCTTATTTAATATATCTACTATCTCTTTAATTCTTTCTTGCATATTATCATCCCTATTACTTATTTTACCAAAAAAAAGATAAATATTAAATAATTTATCCTTTTACTATGACATTTTTCTTAAACTCTTATGATTTTTCATTAATTTCTTAATACCAAAATTTTTAGCAAAAGCTACAGTAACTAAAGAATCATTTACATCTATAACTACTCCCCTACCATAGATAGTATGCATAACAACATCACCACTTTTATATTCTACTGAATCATTAGAATATAAATCTTTTTTATCAATCTTCTCTTTCTCTTCTAACATTGGATTTTCAATATCTAAAAGACTAGAATCAATTTCTTTAATAAATCGACTAGGAACATTCATGCTATCTTTTCCATATAACATTCTTCTTTTAGCATTTGATATAAATAATCTCTTCTTAGCTCTAGTTATACCTACGTAACATAATCTTCTTTCTTCTTCAAGGCCATCAACTTCCATTAAGGAATTAGAATGTGGAAATATGTTTTCTTCCATTCCTACTAAAAATACTACTTCAAACTCTAATCCTTTTGCAGAATGAATCGTCATTAAAGTTACTTCATCATTATCTTCCTTATGTTCTGAAATATCAGCAATCAAACTTATTTCTTCTAAAAAATCACCTAAATTAACATTACCTGTTCTCTCTTCAAAAGATGCAGTTATACTCTTAAATTCCATTAAGTTTTCTAATCTTAATTCAGCTTCAATACCCAAAGTATTTTCAAGTTCACTTTTCATACCTGATTTTTCTAGTATTAAATCAATTAATTCAGTTAAAGATAAATTTTCACTTTCTTTAGTTATATCTAAAATCATATTTTTAAATTCAAGTTCTTTACCTTTAGAAATAGCATCAAACATTGAAATATGTTGATCTAAAGCTTCTTCTTCTATTTTAGCAATTGTCGATGCTCCAATTCCTCTTTTTGGAACATTAATTATTCTTCTTAAACTAACTTCATCATGATGATTTAGGATTAATCTTAAATAAGATATTAAATCTTTAATTTCTTTACGAGAATAGAAATAATAACTCCCAACAACTTTATATGGCATGTTAGCAGCTAAAAATTGTTCTTCTATAACACGTGCCTGACCATTAGTTCTATATAAAATTCCTATATCAGAATAATGAAAACCTTCATCATTAACAAGTTCTTTAATCTTATCAATAACTTGTTTTATTTCATGTTTTTCATCATAAGCACGAGTATATTTTATTTTAAGTCCTTTTCCCAGATCACTAAATAGATTAACTTCTTTTCTTTTTTTATTATTTTGAATAACAGAATTTGCTGCTTCTAAAATAGTTTCAGTACTTCTATAATTTTGATTTAAAGTAATAACTTCAGCATTATTATAATCTTTTTCAAAATTTAATATATTTTTATAATTAGAACCTCTAAAAGCATAAATAGCTTGATTAGAATCACCAACAACAAATATATTTTTATATTTTGAAGCTAATAACTTACTTAATTTATATTGAACTTCATTAGTATCCTGGTACTCATCAATTAAAATATATTTAAATCTTTCTTGATACATTTCTAAAATATCTTTGTGTTTCATAAATAATTCAACTGGTAATCTTAATAAATCATCAAAATCAACAGAATTATTAATACTTAGTTTTTCTAAATAAGCATAATAAATTTCTTTTGCTACCTTTTCTGGTGGTGTAATAAAAAAGTTATCTATTTCACTATCATTTAACATTTCATTTTTAATAAAACTAATTCTATTTTTTATATATGATGGCGAATATGCCTTAGGATCATAACCTTTATCTTTTAATAATTTTCGTATAATACTAGTTACATCATCACCATCTAATATCGTAAAATTATTATCTAAATTTAATAGTTTACAATTTTCTCTAATTATTTTAATTCCTAAAGAGTGAAAAGTTCCTACAAATGCATGATGATCATCTACTAAGACATCTAACCTTTCTCTCATTTCTCTTGCCGCTTTATTCGTAAATGTAATAGCTAAAATATTATAAGAACTTATCCCTTTATCAATCAAATTTGCAATTCTAGTTGTTAAAACTTTTGTTTTTCCAGAACCAGCACCAGCTATAACTAAACATGGTCCATCTATGTGATTAACAGCTTTTAGTTGATTTTCATTTAAATTGTTTAAGTAATTCATTTTTACCACCCTTTACTTAAATAAGTATAACACACAAACTAATGTTCTGCATTAAAAAAGGACTAAATTTTTAGTCCTTTATAGAAATTCTACAATTGCAACATTGCTTTTAATTTTTTCAATTAAATCATCTCTATCATATTTATTAAATATACTCTCAAACTTAGAAGCATCCATTAAAAACATACTGCAAAACTTAATAAATACTTCCTTAAAGTTTTCAACACCTAACTTTTTTAAATAATTTATATTATAAATAACCAAATCTTTTGAGGCATTTATTTCATTTATTACTAAATCAGGCACACTATTTTCAGCAATCAATATTTCTTCATTAGTAAAATCTAATTCTTTTAAAAAACCCATTTTTATTCCTCCTATGCAGCTAATTCCATATTCCTGGTATTAGGATTTAATTGATGTTGTACTTTTTTAATAACTTCAGGATCTTTATGTGTGTTAAACATTAAAGAAGTTAAAATCAACTCATCATTATTAGCATCAGGTTTAACACTTAATAAATGACTTAAATTCTTTTGAAAATCTACTGTATAAAATCTGTCTCCATCAATAATAGTTTCATATGGTTTTTCACTTTCATCAATTGATTTAACAGTTTCACTTAATTCCACAAACTTTTCTAAAGCAGCATGATCTAGCGAAATTTTTTCAACATTTCCAGTCTTATGAAAATCATTTAAAGATTTAATTAAACTTTTATCTTCTACTGTTTCTAATAATTTTTCATTTAAAGTTTTTGCTGAAGGAATAATTTCCTTACCAACTTTTCCATATAAATCTTCGAATTCTTTTTCATTGTAAATAAATGATTCAAAGTTTCCATAAGCATCTTTATAATTTATTCCATTTTGTTGACAATATAAAATTCTAACAGCTACTCCACCAATAATTTGTCCCATATTCTCAGGATGCTTCAAAAAATATTCAAAGTCAATTTGACCTATTAAACTAATAGCTTTAGATAATTTTTTTGTATCTCTTCCTAAAACATCTATAGCAAGTTTACCATTAGGTTTAACAATACTTAATCCATTAAATTCAATAAGTTTCATATTATTCTTTAAACGTTCAGTAGAAATTGCTCCTAGAATAGGATTCTTTAATACAGTTTGATCATCAACACTAGGAAGTTCTTTAATATTATTAATAAATTGTTTAAAGTCACCACAATAATTTCTTAAAGAAATACTTTTGGGATTTATGTTTGCCTTTTTAGCTTCAGCAACCATTTTTTCTAAATTATTTTGACTTACTTCCAAAATTTCTTTATTGAAACTAATATCTAGATCTGTAACGCCTAACTCACTCTTTAAAAATTCTAGCTTAGGATCAACATTAATTTTTTTCTCTTTAGTAACTTTTTTTTCTTCCTTTACTTCTTTTTCTACTTTTTCAGTTTTTAAAGAAGATTTATTTAACTTTTTTTCACTACCAACTACTTTTAAAATTTCATCCATTCTTTCTTCTGGATTTAAATTTTCTTCTTCATTAGATTCTTTCATAGCTTCTTTCAAAACATCTCTAGTAGATTTACCTCTATTATCATTAAATGACTTATAAACATTTTCAAAACTAATTCCATTATAATTATTATTTGGAAAGCAAATAATTGGAAGCATATTATTAATTTCTTCATCATCAAAAACTTTTAAAGCTTTAATAGCACCAACAACTCTAGATTGAGTAATATCAGAAGGATCTTCTAGTATTGTATTAATTAAATCTAAAGCAGCAGTTCTAGCATCTTCTTCCTCTTGTAATTTAATTGGTGTTTCATTTACAACTAACTCAGCTTGTGATTTCTTTTCTTCATTTTCTGTTATTTTTTTTGAAATATCTTTAATTTGTGCGTCTGTATTTTCAACTATAGACTTACAAGTTTGAGTGATACCTGGTAAATCTATAGGTATTTTATTTGCATCAACCACATTTATATAATCTTTATAAATTGGAGTGATTGCATCTTTAAAAGATATTACATCTTCCTTATTTTTATTTAAAGATTTTAAATCCAAATCATAATTTTCATTTTCTTTTGTCGTAACCTCAATTACTTCAGCTGCTTCAGCATCTGCTTTTTTTATATCTTCAACTAAAAAATTGTTAGGTTGCAATAATTCTATTAATCTATTTAATAAAGTACGTACATCATTTTTCATATTAAAGTCACTCCTTATTCTAAGAAGATTATACCAAACTCCCTTATTAAAGTAAACCTTTTTCCTAGATTACATCACCATTTTTCTTTATGTAGAATATAATACATTGAAATAAAAAGGAGGAATTTTATTTTGAAAAAAAGAATTATAATTTCATTGATAATAATCTTATTTTTATTCTCAATGTTTATTATCTGCAAAAAAATTAATAAGAAAGAAGATAATCTAGAACATATCAAGGTTGCTGAAGTAACACATTCAGTATTCTATGCACCACTTTATGTTGCTATTGAAAAAGGATATTTTCAAGACTATGGTTTAGACATTGAACTAATACTAACTCCAGGTGCAGATAAAGTTAGTGCAGCAGTTTTATCTAATGATGTAGAAATTGGATTCTGTGGTCCAGAAAGTTCTATATATGTTTATAATGGCAAAGAAAAAGATTATATTCAATCATTTGCAGGTTTAACTAAAAGAGATGGTCAATTTATTGTTTCTAGAAAAAATATTAAAAATTTTAAAATGGAAGATTTAATTGGTAAAGAAGTACTTGCTGGTAGAAAAGGTGGAATGCCAGTATTAAACTTTGAAAATGCTTTAATAAATAGCAATATTGATAAAAATGAAGTTAATATAAATACTAGTATAGAATTCTCAGCTTTATCAGGATCATTTATTGGAGGTCAAGGAGACTTTGTTAACTTATTTGAACCAAATGCAACTAAACTAGAAAAAGAAGGTTATGGTTACGTAGTAGGATCTGTTGGTATGATATCTGGTGAAGTCCCATATACAGCATTCAATGCCAAAAAAAGTTATATAAAAAATAATAAAGAAACAATCAAAAACTTTAATAAAGCAATTAACGAAGGTTTAAAATATGTAAAAGAACATGATGAAGAAGATATAGCAAACGCCATAATAAATCAATTCCCAGATTCATCAATTAATGATGTTACAACTATTGTAAAAAGATATAAAGAAAGTGATAGTTGGTTAGAAAATACATTTATAAGTGAAAAAAGTTTTAAAAATTTAGAAGATATTATGATTAAAGCAAATTTAATAAAGGAATACGTTCCATATAAAGATTTAATCATTAATATTAATAATGAATAACTTATTAGAAATAAAAAACTTAAAAAAAAGCTATGAAACTAAATCAGGAAAAGTCGATGCAATAGAGAATATATCTTTAGACGTTAAAGAAGGAGAGTTTATTGCTATTGTAGGATCAAGTGGATGTGGAAAATCCACCTTTTTATCCATATTAGCCAATTTAGATAAACAAAATTCTGGAACAATAAAATATAATAAAAAAGATATAAAAGTAGGATATATGTTACAAGAAGATGCACTATTTGACTGGCTAACTATTTTAGATAACTCTACTTTAGGCTTAGATATTATGAAAATAAAAAATGAAGAAAATATAAATTATGTAAAAAAATTATTAAAAACATATGGTTTAAATAATTTTATAGATAAATATCCAAATGAACTATCTGGTGGTATGAAACAACGTGTTGCTTTAATAAGAACACTTGCTATCAATCCCAACATATTATTATTAGATGAACCATTTTCTGCTTTAGATTATCAAACTAGATTAGCAGTAAGTGATGATGTCTATAAAATTATTAAAAATGAAAAAAAGACAGTAATTATGGTTACTCATGACTTAGCAGAAGCTATATCTTTAGCAGATAAAGTAATAGTTTTATCTAAAAGACCATGTCGCATAAAAAAAATTTATGATATAAAATTAACTAATAAATCAACACCTATAGAGAATCGTAAAGCTAAAGAATTTGCTGATTATTACGAAAAAATTTGGAAAGAATTAGATGTCGTCATTTAAAACAAAAAAATATGATTTATTAGTTTTAATAACTCAAATATCAATCATAATTATCTTTTTATTAGCATGGGAGCTACTTACAAAATTTAACATTATTAATGGTTTCATATTTTCTTCTCCATCTCTAATAATTAAAACTTTAAAAAATCTTTTTATTCAAGGAAATTTATTTTCACATATATTTACTACTTTTATTGAAACTATTATTTCTTTTAGTCTGGGAATTTTTCTAGGATTGTTTATTGCGATAATTCTTTATTCTTTTAAGTTTATTGCTAAAGTGGTAGATCCATTTTTAACATTAATAAATTCATTACCTAAAGTTGCTTTAGGGCCAATTTTAATAATTTGGATTGGTGCTAATACTAATTCTATAATTGTAATGGCTTTATTAATAAATTTAATTGTTAGTATTATAACGATTTATAATGGTTTTATGAATATTGATAATAACAAAATAAAATTACTAAAATCATTTGGTGCAACTAAATGGCAAATATTAAAAAAACTAGTCATTCCAAGTAGTTATAAAACAATAATATCTTCATTAAAGCTAAATATTTCAATGTCTTTAATTGGTGTAATTATGGGAGAATTTTTAGTTTCAAAAGCTGGCTTAGGCTATCTTATAATGTATGGAACTCAAATATTTAATTTAAATTTAGTAATGACTGGAATTTTCTTATTATTAATTTTCTCTTATATCTTATATAAAATAATTTCATATATAGAAAAAAAGGTGTTAAAGAATTAACGCCTTTTATTTTTTTAATTTTATAGTTACATAGCCATTCCCAGAGTTGAAATTAGTTGAGCTTCCAACAGTATTGCTTCCTAATGACCAAGAATAAGTGGTATAAGTTGCTCCGCTCCAACCTCCACCATAACTTCTTTGATCATCGGCACAGCCGCCTCCACCAAAGCCACCTTTACAAACGCTAGAATTTCTAGTATATGTACTACCATTTAAATTATAGGAAATATATTGAGAAATTCCTAAAACAGATGACATACTAGAAGATGCTCCACTATTAGTTGCTGTACTATAAGCTGTAAAATTAGTTGGACTTTTATATGCTATTGAATTTCCATTATAACCAGCATAATTTTTACTAGATGAATATCCTAAATCTCCAGTTCCACTACCACCTGCTGCAATTAACAATGGCTCATAGTTCACGGAAGATTTTGTAAATTGATAAGTTGATTGAGTAATCGTTGAAATTTCTTTAAATATAAAACTTCCTCCACCTCCGGCACCTGCAGCACCATCAGTACTTGTTCCAGTTGTTGTACTACCCTGACCACCAACTACTACATGTAATTTATCTCCAGCAGTTAAGTCAAAATCAGCTGAAATAATTGCTCCCTTACCTGGTGCTACTGTTGAAGAAAGATTATTATATTTATTTCCTTGACTTCCTTCAGCTCCAGCAGCTTCTATTGTATATGTACCATCATAAGGGACAGTATAAACTTCTTCAGAACCTGTGTATGTAAATTGGTAGCCTTGTTCATTTGAAGGATCAGCAGCTACTGCTGTAACCATTATAGATAAATCTAAATTTTTACTAATAACACTATCTGGTGCACTTGAAGATATCCATACTTTAACATTATGAGTATTTGTTATTCCTGATTTTTCATTTACAGATTTTAATAAATACATACAATTAGTAGTATTATCTTCATCTGTGGCAAAAGTTATCCTTTGAGAATCAGTTAAAGTTTTAGGCGTATCTCCATCAATTGAATATCTAATATATTGTAAATCTATTAAATTAGTAGTTTGTGATCTATTTCTGCCAAGCATAATATTATAAGTAGATTCTATGCTACCTGTATTTTTAACAGTAAACTGATAACCATCAGTATTTAATCCATCACTATCATTTAAAATATAGGTATCACCAACAACAGCACTATTACCCTGAAAAGCTATAGAAAAAGTACCACTTTTTACTACTTGATTTTTATCATCTGCCTTATTAAAAGTAAATAAAGCCGAAGATATTAAAGCTGAGGAAGCAATTATGATTATTAAACATGAACAAATTGTAAATGTTTCACGTCTTAAAAAGTTTTTTAAAGTTTTTTTATTCATAATCCTATCCTCCTTACATTTATATTAACATTTAAATATATTATTTTCAAACTATATTAAAAGTCATCTTCATCGTCTTCAAAATCAATGTCAGTTATTTCCTGTTCTATTTCATCATCATCAAAAACGATATTATTATTTTCTTCTTGATGCTTATTTGTTTCAATATTCTTTTCTTCTATAGGAACAAATTCAAATTCAATTTTTTTCTTATTTTTTTCTTTATTTAATTTTTCAATCAATTCTTGTTTTCTGTTCTCTTCTATCATTTTTTGTTCTTCAAGTACTTTATCTTCAGGTTTATCTTGAATTACTTCTTCGACTTTATCACTAACATCTTTTACTCTAAACAATTTAATAATATCATACACTATGATTCCTACAGCAGGAATCAATATAAATATTAATAAACCACCTTTACTTGCTAGTAAAAATTGAACTCTTCCAAGCATGGGAATTCGTAGCAAAGTTTTTCCAAGTACATTTTCCGGAATTACTAAAGCACCATCAGCAGTCTGATTGTTATCACCTTTTGTTCTAAATCTTAAACCTTCATCAGTATGTAACACTTCCACAACTCTATGAGTTATTGTCATTCCAGAACTTAAATTTCCTGAAGAGATAAATGTTATTATATCTCCTTCTTTTATAGTATTAACATCATCTACTCTAGTATCCAAAATAACATCATATACTTTAATATTAGGTTCCATACTAGGACTAATGATTGTGTATAATGAAAAATAAGGAGTATATTTCTCACCTTTAGAAGCATAAATTTTAGCACTAATAAAATACCAAACTAACAATGCCCCTATTAAAATAAGTATGCACAAGCATGTCCAAGAGATAACATCAGTAATATATTTAAAAACACGTTTAGCTTTACCCTTTTTACTCATTTTGATAATCTCCTATCATATTGATTATATATAAAACTTCATAAAAAAACAAGTAAAATAAAAACTGCTAAAGCAGTTTAATTATCACTTTTCGAATTATTTTTACTATCATCTGAAGAATCAACTAAAGATGCTTGAATTTTGCCAATAAAAGTTTTTCCTTGATCAACATTTTGATCTCCACCAGTTTCTTTAAAAGTAACAATTAAAGAATAACTATGCGTTTCACCAGGTTTCAAAGTCCCATTTCCAATTAAAGTATCAGATTCTGGTGCTGTAAAATCACTTTTATCACTAATCATAATTCCAGGATTTTCTGATTTATCAGAAACTGCAGTTAAAGTATAAACCAAATCATTTTTATTAACAAAGTCATTTAAAATATCAGACCAATTCAAATTATACTTAACATCTGAACTTGCATCATCATCAGAAGAAATACTAAATTCCAACTTATTACTAGTTGCTCCAGGATAGGCATTTTCTAATCTAATTTCATTGGTTGTTATAAAATTAACAGTTCCAATTTGAGCAGATTTTATAACTATTTCTTTATTAGTAGTATCATTTCTAACTTTTGCTGTAAAATAAGCAAAAGTTGCTCCACATATAGCAATTATTAATGTAGCAAAGCTAATTATCGTTAATAAAATAGTATTTTTCTTTGTTAAATTAGTCATTGTCTATCACCTTAAAAAAAGAATAGCAAAAAAACAAGTATTTTTCAATATTTTATAAAATAAAATTGATATTTGTAATTTAATATTAGCTATGTTAAACTTTTATCGTGATTAATATGAAAAAATTAGTAAAATATTTAATATGTTTTTTTATCCCTATAATTATTTTTAATTTAGGATTAATAATTAATAAAATTGCACCATTTGGTGATTATTTAATTACTATTTATGATTCTAAAGTTCAATATCCAGGATTTTTTATGGGACTTAACAATTTTAGCTTTTATTCTTTTAATGTAGGATTAGGATTTAACTTCTATTCTACAGCTGCTTATTATTTATTGAGTCCTTTAAATATAATAATGAAATTTGCCAATATTTTTAACTACAATACTTTTTATTATATTTTAATAATTTTAAAAATTGGACTTTGCAGTACATCAATGTTTTTCTTTTTAGATAAAGAAATCAAAGAAAAAACTAGTTTAAAAATAATTTGCAGTATTATTTATTCATTAATAGGATATATATCTTCATATTATTACAATATATTTTGGATAGATAGTTGTATTTTATTACCATTAGTTTTATATGGTATAAATAATATTTTTGATAAAAATAAACCCCTAATTTATATGATTAGTTTAAGTTCTATAATCATAATTAATTTTTACACTGGGTATATGGTAGGAATATTTAGTATTATTTACTTTATATTTAAGTGTATAGAAAAAAATAATGGAAATAAAATAAAAATGTTTGTAATATCATCAATATTAAGTATTCTTATTTCATCATTTATTCTTATTCCCACATTCTTTGCTTTAATTCAAGGAAAAGCAACTACATATCTAGATCATGATTTCGTTAAGTATTTAGCATTTAATAAAAATATTCTTTATTTTCCTTATTCTTTAACTCCTGGTAATCTTAGTAGTAGACAAATTGCTTATGGTTTTGGGCAAAATTTTTGTACCCTATTTATATTAATTAACTTTATATTATTTTTCTTTAACAAAAAATTTAGTAAAAAATTAAAATTGACTACTATAATAATATTTATATTTTACTT
>QWCE01006107.1_pt1 | contig 11289 bp, 10 predicted proteins | sample 1972531 | NCBI WGS metagenome assembly QWCE01 (sample SAMN09866716, study PRJNA288562) | Human gut metagenome isolate term4_stool, whole genome shotgun sequencing... | reverse complement strand
AATAGATACCTACTTAAATAGGAAAAAATATAAAATTGAATCTGATGATAATAAAGCACTTGAAGATGTAGCCAGATTTTTAGATGATCATTTCGCCATGAATGTAAATCAAGAAACCCTTGAAAAAATATCTAAAATGAGCGGAACGAAATTAAAAAATTTTTTCAAAGAAAAATATGGTCAAAGCATTACAGAATACACCCAAAGAAAAAGAATGAATGTAGCTGAAACTCTTCTCTTAAATACCGATCTACCTATAAAGGAAATTGCAGAATCTGTTGGATACACATCCCATAGCAAATTTTCTATTTATTACAAAAGATATAAAGGAAAACTTCCTAGTGAAGTTCGTAATTTAGCTTGCAAACATCACAAGTTAAAATGCGATTATTGTGATTAAAATTATTTTTTTACAAGCCATGTTTTTATATGAGTTTATAGATATTTGTATAGGTATGTATAAGTTTGGTAAAAAGCAAAAAAAGAGCAGCTTTTTAAGCTACTCTTTTAGAAAGTACAAAATGAGTTAATTATATTTTTTGTGTGTCATCATACTAGTCTCAAAACAACTCTCACGTCCATGTAGTTTTTTTGAGTCTTTTTTACATATCCTTCTTCAGATTTTTCAAATACAAAATACTTGTAAAACTGTTTAAAATGCAGAATTTCTAAGTTTACATCTATTGTATAAACGCTATAACTTCCACGTGGCTTGAGACCTGCCTCTACTTTTCAGTGTAGCTTCGCTTCTTGACAAGTAGGGCTAGGGCTTCAACGTGGCTTGAGTGGTCAGCATCGATAAATTTCCAAGTTTTTCAAAATCCTCGTATGTGGGAATATATCAATCAATGCTAATACTATTAAGGTCTTAAAGCCGTAATAGGTATTACGTAAACATCATCATCTCTTTTATAAGCAAAAGGTGCTTGTCTTGTTTAAATTCAAGTATTTGTCATTTTTTATTCAAGTATTTGATCGTTTATTGTTATATCTTTTTATCTTTACAATATAATATTTAATTAACAAGCCCTTACAATATGAAATGACCCCCTTAAGTTAGTTTTTAGGTCTAACTTTTGGGGGTCACCTTAAATTTTTATAGTCGCACTTTTTTCTAATGTCTTAACTTTATTTAGTTCTTTCAAGGCTTGGGAAGGAGCTTTTTGTATTATTAACTATCCTTACTAAAAGTAGCATTACGGGAACTTCTGTAAGAACCCCTACAGTTGATGCAAGAACAACAGGAGAATCTACACCAAATAAGGCTATGCCTACAGCCACTGAAAGTTCGAAAAAGTCAGATGCTGCTATTAAAGAAGCTGGTGCTGCTATCTCATGAGGTAGTTTGCTTACTTTACTTACAAAATATGTTAGAGAGAATGAAATCACATTTTGAAGTATTAGTGGAACTGCTATTAAAACTACATAAAGTGGGTGTTCTACTATCATATCTCCTTGGAAAGTAAATATAATAACTAGGGTAAGAAGAAGGCCTATAGTAGTTACTCCGTCAAACTTTTTTATAAAGTTATTTTCCAGGTAATCTTTTCCCTTATTTTTTATTATAAAGTATCTTGATAAAAAACCGCCCACTAAAGGAATTACAACAAAAAGTACTAATGACATAATGAGAACATCCATTGGTAGAGTTATACCCTTTAAACCTAAAAGAAGCTGTACAAGTGGTACAAATAGGAATAGTATCAAGATGTCATTTACCGATATCTGTACAAGAGTCTGTGCTGGGTCTCCATTAGTAAGACTGCTCCACACAAAGACCATTGCTGTACATGGGGCTGTACCTAAGAGTACTGCTCCTATAACAAAATCATTGGCAAGATTAGCGGGTATTAACTGGCTAAATACATAATGGAAGAAAAGTGTAGATAGACCAAACATTAAAAATGGTTTGATTCCCCAGCTTGCTATTGTAGAAATAATTATACCTTGGGGATGTCTTCCTACATTTTTTAGTGAATTAAAGTCTATTCTAACCATCATAGGGTATATCATAAGCCACATTAAAACTGTTAAGATTATATTTTGACCCTTAAATTCCAATGACTGTAAGAAAGATTGAACAGATGGCATAAATCTAGCAATCAAAATACCTGCAGCCATACAAAGTAAAACCCATATACTTAAATATCTTTCAAAAAAACTAATTTTTTCGTTTGTTTCTTTCATCAATTTCACCTCTTTTTTTATCTGCTTATTCTTATAATAAGTCTTTTAAATTGTCTTCTTTTAAATCTTCTGGAATCCACTCAACAAGGGCTGTATTAGATTGAGATGTTTCATCTATTGTCTTAATCCACTCTTTTTCTTGATCGGCCCTAGCTTTTAAAATCTCGTTTTGGCTGCCACTTGCAAAGTAGCTTGAGTTGATAATCCACCATTTATTAAAGATTTCTGCCCTATCTAGGTCTTCCTTAAGTCTTTTTGCTTCATAGTAAGGAGTTGCTTCTGCTAGGGCTATAATTAGAACCTCTGTATAATCCTTGTCCTTAAGCCTTGGAAGTAGTTTCTTTACTGATTCAGGTACATCTCCCTGGCTTCTTGAAATTTCCCTATTATAGCTTTCTGTTGATTCTAAAAGAAGAATTGTATGACCAGTTGGGGCGGTGTCTATTACTACTATTTCATCTTCTGACTTGTCTACTATATCAGCAAATGCACGAAAAACTGCAATTTCTTGGGTACATGGACTTCTTAAATCTTCTTCGATATAGTCAATGTCTTCCTCACTTGCTCCATCTTCCTTTGCTTTTCCTAGGACTTCCTCTCTATAAGATTCAAGCTCCTTGTCTTCATCTATATAGGAAATAGTCAAATTTTCTCTTTCGCTTATTATATATTTTAGATGGTCTGCTGGATCTGTTGTTGCAAGATGAACTTTTTGACCTTTTTCATTAAGGGCTAGGGCAATAGCTGCTGCTATAGTTGTTTTCCCTACTCCTCCCTTACCCATGGTAAGGATAACTTTTTTATCGTTCTTATATAGGTCGTCAACAACATCTTCTAGCCTTGATATCTTGCTAGTGTCTATGGTAACTGAAGACTCCATTCTTTCTTCTATATCATCTGAGAAAAATTTTCTAAGATTTTCGATACTAGATGTGTTGTATGGTTTAAGTGGAATATAGTAAGTTTCAAGGTCTTTTAGTCCTTCTGGCATTGCTTCCAAGTCTCTTTTTTGCATATTGTGTATAGCTGTTGAAAGATCATCATCATAGGAATCTAGCATACCATTTATTATGTGAATTTGGTTGTCTACGCCAATTTCGTGGAGTTCATTTGATGTCCTTGCCGCTTCTTTTAGGGCTGTTTCTATAGGTCTAGAAACTAGTATAAGGCTAGTTAGCTTACTGTCAGCTAGGTTGTCAACAGCTTTTTTATAAATACCTCTTTCTTCATCTAGGCCTGATAGCTGTCCTAGGCAAGATGCCCCATACTTGTTGTTATCTAAAAAGTTTGTCCAAGCTGAAGGTAGTTCTAACATTCTTAGTGTATGGCCTGTAGGAGCAGTATCAAATATTATATGGTCATATTCAGCTGCAAGCTCTTCATCAGCTATAAAGCTTGTGAACTCCTTAAAAGCTGCCACTTCAGTTGTACATGATCCCGAAAGCTGCTCTTCCATGGCTTTTATAACCTCATCCGGAAGCTTTCCTCTTTGGGGTCCAACTACGCTTTCCTTATAGTCTTCTAGGGCTTTCTCTGGTTCAAAGTTAGCTAGCTTTAAATTCTTTACCTTATCTATATCTCTTATTTTATTGTCTAAGTCTGTGTCAAAAATATCCTGTAAGTTTGATGCTGGGTCTGTACTAACAAGGATAACTTTTTTACCTTGGTCTGCTAGGTTTATAGCAAGACTTGAAGCTATAGAAGTTTTACCTACACCACCCTTGCCTGTAAAGAAAAGATACTTATTTAGCTTAATATTTTCTGGATTGAATCTTGTATACACATTGACCTCCTATCCTATCTATTTGTTTCCTTTATTCTTTTTCATTTTTTGAATTGCTATACCAGACATTATATATTCTTTGGGTATATCTAAAAATTCAACAAATTCATCATTTGTTGGGTATTCTCTTGTTTTGACTACTTCATCGTCAACCATTGTTATAGGAAGTACATCGACTCCTTCTTCATTTAACAGCTTGCTTACTTTATCATTTTCAGCGTATAGTTGTGGTTCATCTTTTAGGTTGTGTCTTATTACTTCTACATTGTTTTTGCTTAACCTATTAATCGCTGTGGATACTCTTAATAAGTTCTTGTCTACTGATGGTCCACATACACCTGTTGAGCAACACATTGCTGGGTCATAAATTACCATTTTTTTCATACTAACACTCCTTTAGCATTTACTTTTACATTTTTTACAAATACAGTCTTCTTTATCTTCAGTAATATAATCTAGGAAGTCTTTAATCTCTCCTATTCTTTCAAGGTTTAGAGTATATCTCATCCATGCCCCATCCCTTCTTGCGTTAACAAAACCTGAATCCGTTAAATTTTTCATGTGATAGCTTAGGGTTGATTGAGAAATACTCAAACCATCCAAAATATCACAGGCACAAATCTCGCCACATGAGAGCATATCAATTATTTTTAGCCTGGTTTCATCAGACAAAACCTTGAATATAGGTGCAAACTCTGCGTATGATTTTTTCATAATTTCCCCTTTCTTTATTTGATATATCGATATACTTCAATGATATCGATGAATTTCGATTTCATATTTATTATACACCCCATATCGATGTTTGTCAATGTTGTTAAAAACTAATTAGAGTTATTTTTAAGCTTCTAAAAACTAATTTTAAATTTAATGCTCAAAAATTAAATACTTATTATTTAAATTTGCCTAATTTACTTAGGTTTGTTTGCCATGCTTATTTTTATTTGATTGTCATTTGTTATTTTACTGTTGAATTCATATAGTTAGTCTATTACATTTAGCTAATCTGCAAACTTGCTTATAATTAACAATTTATTAATTGATGTGTCAAATAATAATATCCATTCTGTCCACTCTCCCTTTAAATATATATACTGTCTACACACCCTGCAATAATCTACACTTGAAATGTTCCCACAAGGTATTTCCCAAATAAAAAATGGCTTTTAAGATTTCTTCTAAAATCCTAAAAGCCATTGATTTCAGCGGTTTTATAGCTTGTTGTTCTATTTTCTTGACATCAATACTACAGTCTCAACGTGTCTTGAGTAGTCAGTATAGATAAAATTTGGTATTTTATAAATGCCTCGTATGTGGGAATTGGTCAATTAATTTTTTAATCTATAGCATTCTAGCCACTTTAATTAATAAAAAATATTTTTTTATAAGTGAAATGGAAGTCCTGCTAAGGTTTCAGCGAAAACTCTCACACATGAATAAACTGCTGTCATCTGCATGGCAGTAAATTCATTTACATTCCTGCCTGCTGTTGTTCTCCCAAATAAAAAAGACGATGAAGATATCCTCTCCCCGTATTTAGGTTTGTCTCACGACTTAAATATTAAATTCAAAATGTTTATATTACCACCTCCTAAAATTAGGTATAAGAAAAGCACCTATTATTATAAGTGCTCTTGGACATCAATTTAGTATTTATTTATTAATTAGCTTTATTTTATCAATTAATCTTTTAGCATTCTCATTCTCATATAAATTGTATTTAGAATAAAAGTTCGAATCAAAAGATAGTTTATTTTTTTACAATTCCTAAAAATCCAAATTTCCTCATTTGAACTATCTACATGCTCATTTGTTTCTGGACCAATTTCCCCCAAAATATATGTCTTCACCTAGTAAATCAATTACAAAACAATTAGTTGGAGTAATGTCAGTGCGAACCCTTTTTCTCCAGTTTCTTCTTCGTAAAATTCATAAGCAATATCTGTTAATTGAAAAAACAAATCATTATAGAAATCTTTTTGTTCTCTTTAAATGTTGAAACGCAACTTAAAATATTTTCTTTACTAACGGACTTAATTAAATATCCTAGAAAGAAATCGTCTATTTTACTCATATACGAAATCCTCCATTATAAGTCTATCATTATTTATATGCTTTTCCTTCATATCATACTCCTATTATTGATCTTAATACTATTTTTTATCTTAGTTATAGTTTTTGATTAATTTATTGCTTATAAAATTTTGCTTGTGCTTCATACATTTCTCTATAGTTTGATGAATTTGCTATTAGCTCATCGTGCGTGCCTATATCACTCACTCTGCCATCTTTAAAGACTATTATCTTGTCAACGCTCTTGCATATACCAAGTCTATGCGTAACGATGATGGATGTCCTTCCCTTTGATATATCAAGGAACTTCTTTAAGATCTCGCTCTCTTGCATTGGGTCAAGAGCCGATGTTGCTTCGTCAAGTATAATAAGCTTTGACTCCTTATACAAGGACCTTGCTATATCAAGCCTTTGCCTTTCGCCGCCCGATAGCTCTACTCCATCAAAATCCTTGCCAAGTCTTGTATCAAGTGAATGCTCCTTATATAATTTATCTAGTCCCACATAATCAAGCAGTGACTTCACTTTTGCCTCATCATAAGTTTCTTGCGATGCAATATTCTCAGCTATGCTAAGATTAGTCTCTGTCCTTTCTTGAGGAACTATTGTGTAGTCATCAAAGTTAAGTCCTCTTCCATTAATATTTACTCTGCCAAAAGATATTTCTCCACTCGCATTGTAAGCGCCCGTCAAAGCCTTTGTAAATGTTGTTTTACCGGAGCCATTGTAGCCAACTATTGCCACGCTCTCGCCCTCATCTATACTTAATCTAATATCGTGAAGACCATTATCAGTTTTTGGATAAGTAAATGAAGCATCTTTTACACTAATTTTGCCAAAATTTACATCGTAAGCCTTTTTCTCTTCGCTGCTGTCCATAAAAGTAAAGTAATCGCTTGCGAATGAAACATTTCTAGGCAAATTGCCTACAGTCACTATCATATCCTTACTAGACTTTTGCATGTCTTGATAAGCCATAAGTGCAGCACCCATCATACCAATGAGTATCTTACCAACGAAGGCAAGTTTTATTGTTATGACTATGGCGATGGAGAAGGCTATAACGCTTAGTATGTCACAGAAAAGAAGTGACTTAGCATCTTTTAGTCTCTCGTAAAAATATTTTTTGCTAATATCTTTAAAAACGCTAGTATATTTACTTAAGAAAAAATTTGAGCTATTATACGATTTTATCTCTCTATTAGTCTTGGTATCTGTAAATATGCTGTAGAAATAATTTAGCTTCCTCTCGTCAAAGGCTTCTACGCTCTTGAGATCATAAAAGGCCTTGCCGCGTATAAGTCTTGTGATTAGGTAAGGGGCTACTGTTAAAGCCGCAAGTGCAACTAAGTATGGGCTATAAGTCCAAAGCGTTATTAGTATCAATATAACTTCAAGTCCTTGACCTATCACCATGGCAAGTAGCCTTACCGAATTACTTAGCCTTTCGTCATCAACAGCTGTGGCTGCTCTTTCTTCTATAGTTAAAAAATCTCTATCTTCAAAGTTAATTAAGTCTACCCTTGATAATTTTTCTGCCAGCTCTCTATTTAAGTAACTGCCAGTCTTTTCGAATAGATAGCCATTCATAGCGATTGCATAAAAATACTCAAGAAGCCTTTCAAGTAAAATTATTATTAAAAGCATAAGACCATATTTTATAATAGTTTCAATATTATGGGAGTGTTTGATATATTCATAGCCGCTTTGTATGATATGCATCGAGGCATATAGCTTAGCTGCGACAAAGAAACCTGAAATTATATGGTAGATGAAGACATAGATGCTCGCGATTGGCGTTATGCTAAAAACTTTTTTAATCACTTTATTCATTTTTTGCCTCCTTATACCAAGCTGCTTGCTCAGTGAACATTTTTGCATATTTGCCGCCCTCTTCCATAAGCGTTTCGTGCGTTCCTCGTTCAATAATCCTTCCCTTGTCAATGACTAGAACTTCATCAGCAAGCTTTGATAAAACAAGTCTGTGGGTTATAATGATTGCGCCACGCATCTTAAGGACCTTGATTATGCCCTCATACATCTTTGCTTCCATCATTGGGTCCATGGATGCAGTTGGCTCATCAAAGATCAAAAAGTCAGAAGATTTTGAGATAGCTCTCGCAATTGCAAGCCTTTGACTCTCGCCACCAGATAGATAGACGCCGTCATCTTCAAGTTTACCTAAATTAGTATTGGCATCGTACTTGTCAAGCTCCATTAAGCTTAAATCGCTTGAAATGTCCTTTTCATCACCCAGCAAAACATTATCCTTTATACTAAGCTCATAGTTTTGAAAGTCTTGATAAACTATTGCTAAGCTATCTGCCAATTCTCTTTTCGATAAATAATATGGCTCAGTGCCATTGATCTTCACAGAGCCACTACTTGGCTTATAAAGCCCAGCTATCAGCTTAATTATAGTTGATTTGCCAGCACCATTCTCACCAACTATGGCAGTTACCTTATTCTTGTCAATCTCTAGAGATAAATTATCTAAAACAATATTTTCACTTTGTGGATATTTAAAACTTAAATTTTCAAAAATAATTTTGGCTCCGCTATTAAATTGCTCTTTGACTGATTTTTCATCATAATCAAGTATATAAAGAAGTGTTTCTGCGATGTAGCCAGAATTAGCTACGCTAGAAGCTTCATAAACAAAATCCTCCGCCATATCCAAAGTAGTCGACGCAGATGTGATGACCGCAGTAAGTGAGCCGACGCTAATTGCTCTTTGCATAAGTTTTAATATTACAAAAAGTATCGCAAGACCCATCCATATTATGTTTATAAAAGAGCTTAGCAAAAGATACTTTTGACTTGCTATAGTCGTCTTAAGTCTCTCATCAAAAACAGCTTCGGAATATTTTTTAAACTTCTTAAGAAACAAAGACTTCATTTGAAAAACTTTTATCTCATAAATGGCGTTCTTGTCCTTAAGTATCCTTAAAATATTTTCCATTTCACGCTCATTATGCGATGTGTTCTCAAACATCTTATTCATATTATTGACTGCCTTAAAGCTGAAAAATACATCAAGCGCAGCACTTATGATATAAGCAAGACCAAGATAAGCTGATATCGTAAAGAATACAAAAGCAATTCCCACTACCTTCACCGCTATTGCTGCTATGGCTATGGATGAATTGAATAATTCGATGACTGCCATGTGTGGACGGTCCTTCACCTTGTTTAGTTTGTCTTGAAAACCTGACTTTTCAATCTCTTCCAAAGATATTTTATCAAGTTTATTCATGACAGCCATATTTAAATTAAGTTCGAGTTTTTGCTCAAGCTTAATATCTAAAATATTTCGAATGAACTTCGATACTTCGCCCCAAGCAAACAAAAGTATTAATAAAATAACTGGAAATAAATTGCGTTCCCCATGTACATAGTTAAGAATCGAATCGACAGCCATAGCCGTAGCGTAAATTATAGCTGGACTAACAAGAGCGGTGATCAAAGATTCAATTAAGATAAATATGTATGTGGAGCCTGCATGCTTGCGTACGAGTTTGTACGTATTAAGAATCGCTTTCATAACAACGCCTCCTAAAAACATTGTTGTCTATTTCCTCAACCATTGTAGCAATTTTAATTATGTCATATAGATTTTTAGTAACATAATATTTATATGGTCTAAATGGATTCTTGCTAAATAAATCATTTAATAATAAATCATCAGTATTGTCATTTACATTTATGACAAATATTTCTTCCCTATTCTCGACACTTATCGAGCTGATATTTTCATCAAAATCCTCAATTTTCAAGTAATTTTCTGAGCAATCTCCCGTTTTGCTATCCCATACATAGACTGTATGGGATTTATCACATTTCCAAAAGTATTTATTATATAATTCTACCTCACCATAATATATTATATCTAAGAGTTCTGGATTTTCTTAATCTAATTTGGTTTTTATATAATCTAATAGTTCAGTTTTTGTGTAAATATCATAAACTATAATGCCATCATGGTCTCTCATTATATTTTTACAGACGTAACAACCCATTCCTGCCATACTATCCTCCAATTGATTTAATCATTGTTATATAAATATACCCTATTTAAAAATAACCAATCCCCTATCATCATAAACTGATTGATTTTCAGCCTTTCGAAACATTTTTAACTATCTATCCTTGACAACAGCACTACACTCTCCGCCGTCGAATCTTGCCAATCGAAGCTCTTTAACGGACACTTCTCTTGGAGATTTTTGGCATGAGACCTACCGGCTGTTTCACGTCGATTAACTGTGTTAATCTCATGAAAGCAGGGTCTATTTCTAAATTCTTCTAACATTTTATTGAGAACTAATGCATTTTCATATTCTTCAACAAATGCCCCCTCTTTGTACTGAGGAAAATTCGGAATATTTGGCATGTGTACATTTTTTTAATATTCTTTTCTTTTATACCAACTATTCCTAACAAATTCTTTAAATTCCATACGCTCTTCTTCCGATTCAAATAATAGTACTACTTCAAAGAATTCCTGTCTAGAGAACTTATCACTAAAGGATTCTTGATAAAAGAAAAACTGATTTAATTTGTAAAGAAAAGTACCCTTCGTAAAATATCTATATGAAAAATCCCAACTAAAGCTTTTGTTTTTGTCTAATGTGATTCCATCTATTTCAGGGCAAGGCGTGAAGTACCTACCTCCATCTAAAGCAACCCCACCTAATTCTTTCAATAATGTCTGATGATATTTAAATTTTATATCATACCAATGTGGCCTTGAGTCTGTTTGAGAAAAAAGATAATAATCATATCCATCTCTTTCATCTCTAGCGCTTTCATATCCTATAGTGAATTCTGGAAAATACTTATAATACTTCTGCATCTCACCATTTGGACCATCATTCCAATTTTCATAGTCTTCAAGATAAATCTCTAATCTCTCTAATACTGATTGAGTTAATCCGAATCTCTTCTTCCATAAAAATTCAACTTTATCTACATCTGCTGATCTATCTATAGGTGTATTAGTATCTTGAATTCTCGTATAAATATAATTTGCTCTAATTTCCTGAAATTTATCTGTCAAATAATACGGTGTGTTATTTTCATTTAATATTACTATTACATCAATAGTTTTACCTGATATTTGATAGCTTTTTACATATACCGTTGGCCTTAAACCACCTGCGAATTTTTTGTCTTTTAGAAAATCAACTATGTTTTGAGTGTTTTTTCTTCCATTGTCTTCACTCACATCTCTAAGATTATAATTA
>QWCE01005661.1_pt1 | contig 11291 bp, 19 predicted proteins | sample 1972531 | NCBI WGS metagenome assembly QWCE01 (sample SAMN09866716, study PRJNA288562) | Human gut metagenome isolate term4_stool, whole genome shotgun sequencing... | reverse complement strand
GTTGCAAACAGCTTGATTCTTCCCTGTGCAAAATCAATAACGCGCTTTTCTCTCAGGTCATAATCCTGTGAGCCATATATATCTACAACTTCCGGTATTGCCTTAAGAATTGCTTTTCTTTCAGACTCTAAGTCATGCCACAAAAGGAAATGCTCCTCAGGCGAACTCTCTACAATCTCTTTCATTTTTTCAACACGCTGGTCAATGCTGTTTCTTTTTACTTCTGCAGCTTCCTTCAAGCCTGCTGCCGCTTCTGTAAATAACTGCATTTGTCCTGTTTTATCAGATGTATCTCCGTAATGTATTGGTATCTCATGCCACCTTACATCAAGTGGAGGCAACACATAGCCATCATCAGAATATTCTGGATTTACATCTGAAGGTTTCGTTATGAACAACGCCCATGATGAAACCCACAGCCAGAATTCATCTTCCATATTCGGGTACAATGTAAGATTGTTTGCCTTAGTGCTGTCTCTCTGAAAGAATCTTGTAAGTGCCTGCCCTGTATCCATTATCTCAAGATATCCGGCATAATGTATAAGCTCTTTGTATTTGTTTGGACTTGGCGTTGCTGTGGCTACCAGCTTGTAAGGAACATTCTTGAACTTATCAAGAAATGTCTGGTATGTCTTGCTTCCAAAAGACCTTAAAACACTTGCTTCATCCAGCGATGTTGCAACAAAATAATCTGGTCTTATATCACCATCTCTTACTCTTTCATAGTTGGTAAGCACAATACTGCTGTCACAGGATTCTACTTCTTCCATGCTTCTGCAATAAACAGGTGCATCATATCCAAGAACATCCACAGCGTCCTGTGTAAATTCCTGTTTTACTCCAAGTGGAAGCACAATCAAAGCCCTTCCGCCCTCGTGATCTATTACCTGTTTACAGAATTCTATCTCCTGTATGGTTTTACCTAAACCAAAACTTTCAAACAAAGCTCTTCTTCCACCTTTAAGTGCCCATATTACGGCATCCCTCTGATGTGGCTTTAATGCTTTGTTAATATCTGCCGGATTTACTTCAAATCCGCTATCCTGTGCAAGTTCTATCTTGCTTTCTAAAAACTCCTGGTATGTCATTTTTGAAAGGAACATCGTACGAATCACTCTGGCCAGAGTTCCAAGCTCCTTTCTGCTATTCTTATTTTTCTTTTGCCCGCATACACTTATACGAGCAGTAATACCTGCTGCCTTTCTTATATCCCCACGTAGTCCTGTCTATCGTAAGTGTAGAAATATAATTGCCGCATTTTGCACAATAGAATCCATTCTTGTCATTTTGTTTCTTAACTGGGAGACTTCGCCTTTCTATCCGGCTTGTCCTCTTTTACTGTTACTGCATCGCTTAATGCAGAAATACAGACTTCTAAAGACTTACAATGTTCTTCAATTACCTCACTTAATCGGTTCTTGATATATTCAGCCGCATCATCTGCTATATCTTTCATGCCAGGGAGCTTGCACAGCTTTGTATACCCTGCGTAATGGCTTCTGTCTTCGCTTGGCTCCCCCTTGAATAAGTCTTCCCCTGTAAGTTCTTCCTTGACTCTGTACATATCCAGTACCCTATTTGCGCCATCTTCTATTGCAAGTCCAAGTTTTCCTATCTGCAATAATGTTTCCTGTGTCATTAGTTGTCCTTTCCAGCTTTACAGAATCCGACAATAACACTTGCTAATGCTGCTCCGGCTATAAAGCTTATTATCTCTGCAATCATATATCCTCCTCTGTCTTGCTATAAATATCTATAACTGCTGCCACAACATCTTCTCTGTTCCATTCTGTTTTTTCGTCTGGTGGTGCAGTTATTGTCACCCTGCCTAATTCTCGATTTATATCCATTGTATAAATCCTGTTATGTACACAAATCTGATACACCGCTTCATCATCCGCACATAAAATCCCCATGATTTCCGCTGTCTCAAGACTTGAAGTGTATATTTTGTCTCTCAGATGCTTATTATCTTTAAAAAGCTGCTGTAATACCTGTTCAAGCGCATTGTTATCCGCAGAGTCTTCATACAGATAATTCTTTCCAAATGCTTCCATCCATTCTCTACGGCTGTATACCTGTTCAAAACGTCTTTGACCTGCTCTTATAAGTTTCAAATCTGTTTCTCTGCTCATATTATCCTTTCCCCTCCCATAACAGGGAGGTCTGCTGCCATATTAATAGTTACTGTGATATATATACTTAGATAAATAAGTATCTTGTAGACATTTATGGAGTAAAACACTTCTCCTATTCTGTATTTATGCGGATTGTAGCCATCTTGATTTTTAATATGTCGCTGTGTGCTGGCATTCATATAACTCTCTTCTCAACTTTGCTATTCTCCCTGATACTTGTGTAAGATGATTTACACGAATACTGGTATTAACTGCACTTTTATCCTCATCATATGTAAGAATTGCCTGCCTCAGCCACTCCTGTTCTTTCAGCTCATTCTTGATTCTTTCTTCCTCACTGGCATTTCTCATATTCTGCCTCCATCTTCTTAAGCTCATATTCCATCCACTTTGTAAAATCATGTGGCTCATCCGACCAGCTTATAATATGTCCGCGGCTTACATTTAGGTACTGCTGCCACAAATCCGCATTCTTTACCGGCTTACCTGTCTTTTTCTTCCAACCGTCCTTTTCCCACTGTTGTGGCCAAGCATTTCTACAACTATTTAACACATGCTCACATTCTGTATTTATGCGTATTTCACAGTTTTCATGGAAACGCATAAGTGCATGTATTATTGCCTGCAGTGCCGCCTGATTCTCTGTAACATTTTCAAGCGTGCCCTTGCCGTTTCTAATGAACTCTTTGCCATTAATAACTATCTTTAAGACATACATGTATGCTACATGCTTACGGACTGCTGGTCCTCTAGCTGTCGTTTGGATGTATATATCTACCTTTTGCATCTCTCTTTCTCCAATCCCGGAGTCTTGCCGTTATATAAAACATTCCATTAACTCCGTTGTAATAAACCTGTGATTCCAGAAGAGAATATTCCGGGTGCCAGGCTTGTATTTCTGCTTCCCTTGCAGTCTTATCTCTTACAAATGTATCTATATATTTGCTTACAGGAACATACCGCCCATTTCCGCCCTTTCTCTTAGAACGAACCTTACGAACTCTGAATTGTCTAAGTCCTGTGGAGCAGTTCCACCGCTTCTCATTTTTCTGTCGGTGCTTGTCCTTTGTTATGTATTTAGCCATTCCTACAAGACCATAAGCATCTTCCTCAAGTCGCTTTGACTGGGAACGGTCTCCCAGCTTCCACAACTTCTCACATACATCTCTGTCAAGAAGCCCGTCCATAATGACATGATGATGCCAGCGCACCTTTGCGTCTGGATCATGCTCTGTAACATATATGTACTTGGCTTTAGGCAAGCCCAACTTCTTGCGTCTGTAATTAATTCGCCGGATGTAATTAGTCATATTTTTTACAGCCTCATCCCAGCATGCCGGCTCATTCCCTTCTGCATATGTAAGCGTCATCCATATATCATTATTTGTGAAATTCTCTATAATCAGTCTTCCACAATATTTAATGGCATTCTTATTGCTCAGGCTTCTTTGAGTTTCTTTATCCCTAATTCTCCCTTCTTCCGGAATGTCCTCTTTCCTGGTGAACTCTGGATATATTTCTATCTCAAGCTGATTGCCTGCCCGTATCTCCTTACATGTGTAGACGCACCTGTATTTGGTCTTCAGCATGTACTCCATAAAGACCTCATTTATATCTTCTACAGATTTATCAATTGCCGCTTCATAGTCATAGGGAATGTACCTTGTACCTCTTCTTTTCATGTACACCCCTTTTTAACAATCTTTGTTTCGTAGACTTGTTAATATTCATTACAAGCCCAAGAAAAAAGACCATTTTATTAATTTTTTCTTGATGTACTTGAACATTTCTGATACAATAATATTGTTATATTTGCAGAGCATTTTATGTTCTAAGTACTAGAGCCGCCGGTCCAGCGGCTCTTTTTATATGGTTGGAAGCCTGTAAGCTCCTTCCGGTACAAAGCTGAATATCTCCAACAATCTCAGCCTTGTATACCATCTGGCAGCAAGCTCTGTATTACCATTCCTAAGATTCTCATTAATTCTCTTGTTGTAAGATATTATTAAACCTACACGCCGCATATTATCCTCCTTTCCTAAATTACAATATCCTTTGGTTCATTCGGATTCGTTAAATCCTTTCCCTCGTTATCCCTGAAGAATCTTTCAAGCTCTGACTTTCTTATTCTTGTATGAGGGATTTTAAGCACCCTTATCTGATTTGCGTTGATAAGTGTATAAACATACTGTTTAGAAGCTCGCATGATTGTTGCCACTTCCTCCACTGTATACACCATATCCTCCGGCTCTCTCTTGATTGTTGCTATCTTCATAAGCCTGCTCCTTTCCTTAATCTATTTCCTCTTAGGTTCATGGCATAATACCAATATTGTTATGCAGATAATTGCTGTTATCGCTATTGCTGTATAATTCATTTACTTCTCCTTCATCTTCACCCAGTCTTCTACATCTTTCTGTGTCATCTTCATAGGAGCAAGCTTGGCTCCCCAGTATTCCGACTCTACTGTTACAACCTCAATATTTTCTTCCTGCATATACCGGAGTAAATCTTCCGGTCTGCCAAAATTGGCATGTTCAGTTCTTATAATCATTGCCTGCTCCTTTCTTGGTATTTAAAGCATTACCATTACTAGCACAGCTATTGAAAAATATATTGGGAAGTTAGGATGTCTCTCGCTGAATGGTATCCTTATAACTTCATAATGCTTAATACCTGATACTTTCATTTTCTTTATAGCTGATAACGCCTGAATAAATGTCTTTGTTCTCTCTTCCATAAATGGTTCATAACTGCGAATTATATATTTGTAGGTTTTATGCTCAATTACTCTCTCACCTCCTCAAATAGTTAAATTTCCAAATATGTGATATAATCTGCTCATCATATATAGGGGGTTAAATATCATGTTTTCTATAATTGTTGCTATAATTTCACTGATTGGCTCGTGCATTGCCATTTACTCGAACTTTATTAAAGACCTTCTTACTTCTAAAAAAGTTGTCTATAAGGAAAGACTGGATAAATTCTATATTCCCTTTTATCAAAAATATTGTGCCGGATTTCTTTCTGGCAACAATTTGAGCTCACTTGGTTTTGAAGCACGAAGTATCTTTCTTGATTTATTCACGCAAAATATTCATCTAATGGATGTTCATTCACAATCACTTTATTCTGAATTCTATCTTGCTTTCCTGAATTTACTTGAAGCTGAAAATGAAAATCCAGATTTTGATTTATACACATGCCGTAATGAACTAGACCATGTTTTTAATAAAATGTGTTCTTTTACTTTTGATGAGTACAAGCGTATATTAAGGAAATGCAATCTGCCAGTACCTTTGATATAGCAAAAGCTCCTTTTTTCTCTCGTATGCAAGCTACTACTGCGTATATATTCAGCAATAAAACCACAATAATAACTAAGTAGCCACTCACTCTCTCACCTCCTCGAATAGATAATTGCTTGTGCAAATGTTCTTTTACTCCTATACTTTAATTACTGGTGTTGCAGCACCTAGTTCTAAGAAAGGAGTTTATTTATGCCAATTACATACACCATTATCAACGACTTTACTGAAATTGGAACTTGTGAAGGTCTTCCCATTACTGAACAAGGACGAGCTTTTGTTTTAGTCCCCTCTTCATATCTTGGCACAGTATCAGTTGGAGACACGCTCGTTTCACCGGATGGACAGTATTTAAAAATTTATATGGATGACTATGTTCTTGAAAACAATGAGTTAAAAGCTATAAAATTCTTCTATGAATAGCTTATTCTTCCCTGTATTAAGTTCTTGTTATTGAAATACAGGGAAGTTTTTCTCCTGCTTTCCATCCATTCTTATGATTAAATACCTTTGTTCTTTGATAGCCATCATCATGTGGAACGCTTACAATAAATGGCTTTGTAATTTTTGTTCCATCAATTTCGAGTTCTTCTTTATCGAAATTAATTTTCAGACTATTCACTCTTCTCTCACCTCCTCAATAGATAATCCATTCTAAATTTTCTTTTAAATTAAACCAAAGCTCTCTATGTTCAATATCATTGAACTTTTAGTGTAAAAAAATATGACACTATATCTTCTTTATTAATGTCTAACAGCTTGCAAGCTTTTGTGATTTCCCATTGTTTCCAATATCTCTTATTATTAATTTTAAGCGATAATGTACGCTCTGACCATTCCATTGACTTTGCAAAATTCTGCATAGTTGCATATTTTTCCACTATTTTCCCTCTTAATTTCTTATAGTCATACAACAACTCTTTGCCTCCTTTCTTTAGTTCAATATCTTTGAACATTTATAGATTACCACTATAAAATTTCATTGTCAATATAATTTGTTCAATCATTTTATATTTTTGTATTGTTTTTTTGAACTTTTTGTGTTATATTCGACCCATGGAGGTGAAGATTAATGAAAATATCTAATACATCAAAACGACTGCAAGAAATTATGAAAGAAAAAAATTATAGGCAAGTTGATATATTAAATATATGTGAGCCATATTGTAAAAAATTCAATATAAAACTTAACAAAAATGATTTAAGTCAATATGTTAACGGAAAAGTAGAACCAGGACAGGAAAAATTATCTATTTTAAGTTTAGCATTAGATGTTAGTGAAGTTTGGCTGATGGGATATGATGTACCTAAAGCAAGAAATTCTATCATATCTGTAAATCATAAAAATATATCTGATGAAATTTTATATGCTATTAATATTTTAGCCAATGCAAGCGGATATGACTTTTCTTTTTTTGCTAATCAATTTCAAATTACTTATAATGATTGCATAATTAAATTATCACCAAATGAAGTTGACGATTTAGCCGAATCATCTATTGAACAAATTGATTTTGTTATGAAAAGTATTATTACCAATAGACTTAAAGACAATAAGTTTCCAATTCGTTCAGACTTAAATATCAAAAGTTATGAACTCAATGCTGCGCATGAATTAACAGGATATTCTAAAGCCGATGAAAAACATGATAACGACATTATGGATGATGATGATGAATGGAAATAATATAAAGAGGGGATTTATTTGAACTACGAAGATTTACTTATTGAAGCAGATACCAATAATCTGATTACAAAGGAGAAACCTCTTCTCGCTAATGCCGGAAGAATTAAAGGTAATCGTATTGCTATTAAAAAGAATTTGCCTACACAAAAAGAAAAAGCATGCGTGCTTGCAGAAGAACTTGGACATTTCTATACATCTTCTGGAAATATCTTAGATATGTCTGACACTAGTAACAGAAAGCAAGAAGCTAGAGCCCGTCTGTGGGCATATAATAGACAGGTTGGTTTGCAAGGCATTATTAACTGTTATAAAGCCAACTGCAGGACCTTGCACGATATGGCAGATTACTTAAATGTAACAGAAGAATTTCTAAATGATGCTATTGAATGTTACCGTTCTAAATATGGCATATGTGTGCAAGTAGACAATTATGTTATAGGATTTGAGCCTTCGCTTTATGTTATGGAGTTATTCGAATGAAGAAAATATATGGAAGATGTGAAATAATTAATTGGCCAGATTTCAACAATGAAATACATGCTCTGCCAGAACAGATTATAAAGCAGGACGCCGCCATGACATATAACGGCAGCTTATTTATAGACAAGAAATTATGCACTGGCCGTTTTGGAAAATATGAAGCAGATTTAAAGCATTGTTCCTGTCCTGACTTTGCGAAAGATGGACTTCCTTATATGCATATGTATCTAATAGCATTTTATTCTAAAGCTATTAAAATTAATAGATTTTTACACTTTACAAAATAATATATGGAGGTATTAATATGAGTGAAAAAGAACAGTTATTACAATTAATTGAAAAAGTTCCTGAAATGAATGTGTAAAAAATGTATTAGAAATTATACATTCAGAGTCAGTAAATTTATTGACTTTTAATTCATAATAGATTAATATATCTCAAGAAGATATGGCTAACTTGTTTGGCTGTGAATAGAGGACTTGAGATAATTATCTCAAGTCCTCTATTTTCATTTTAGGAGAATGCATATGAATAAAAACCCACAAGAATTTTTAACAATCGATCAACAAATAGAGCTACTAAAAGAACGAAAATTAATCATTAATGATGAAAAACTTGCAAAATATATTCTTATGACATATGACTATTATGAAGTTATTAATGGATATAAGAAAAATTATGTAATAAAACTAGATAACCATAATGAGGAATTTAAACCTGGCGTTTCATTCGAACAGATTTTTTCTCTTTTTAAATTTGACAAGACCCTTAGACAAATGATAATGATTGCTCTTGTTGATTTAGAAGAACATATGAGAAGTTTAATATCTTATGTTATAGCGAAGAATTACTCTTCTAAGCATATAAGATATTTAGATTCAAAAAATTATATTAATACTAAGTCAAAAAATCCTCATTGGAGTAAAAACGAAATATTAAAGCAATTACAATATGTAATAGACAATCCAAAACCTCCTGTAAATTACCACTTAAAAGAATATAACAATGTTCCACCTTGGATTTTATTAAAGCAAGTATATATGAGTACGCTTTTTAACTTTGTACGAATACTAAAACCAGATGTTAAAACAGAACTAATTATGTTAGCTTATGGTGTTCCAAAATCAATAGCTGAACGCCAAGAAATAAAATCTTTATTTATGGAATCCCTTATTTTTTTCTTAGATTATAGAAATATGGCTGCACACGGAAAATGTATGTATTCTTTTATTCCTAAAAACACTGTATCTGTTGGTAAAAAAGCTATTAAAGAGCTCAAAAAGGAAAATTATGATATTTCTGGATTGCAAAATACATACGGAATAGCTAAGCTAGTTAACCTATTGTCATTATTTAATTATAAATGTCCTTTTAATAATGTCATAAGTATTCTTAATAGTTCTTTTTCTCAACATGTTATGATGTACCCTAATGATATACAGCATCTGACTGATGCTATTGGTTTTAATGATGATATTGAACTTACCAATCACAATATCAAATACAAAGTTTCACAAATTATAGACGCTAATGGAAATATTGATTATGAAAAATATCATGAATTATTCCCTAGTTCCTCAATATTCTCTGATAGTAATGCTGCTGCCACATTAGAATATTGCAATAATCAATTCATCGTTAAGCATAATTACAGGAAATCCAGAAAATATAATGCTAAGCATTATCGAAAAAAAAGATTACACAATAAGATATAACTAAATAAAAGCCCCTGTGCTACCAACACAAGAGCTTTTACCCGCGACTTACAATTAAGCTGTGCTCAATGATATAATCGCCCTAGACAAGCCATATTATATCATTCTGAACACCGCTTTTGCAAGTAGGTGTATTTTTTATACCCATTTTTACTGTTGCACCAGTGCAACTTCCCCAAAAACAGAAAGGAATGATTAATATGAAAAAGAAAATATCTAAGGTTCTTACATATAAGCGTGGCAATCTATGGGCCTATCGTTTCGAATCTGCCCCTGTAGATAGCAAAAGGAAGTGGATTACCAAGAGCGGATTTAAGAACCAATCTGAGGCATATGAAGCCGGTATGGTCGCATACACACAATATAAACAGACTGGCAAGAGCTTCACTCCATCTAATATCTCTGTATCTGATTACATGGATTACTGGATTGATAATTATTGCAAGGTCAATCTTAAAGCTAATACGGCATCAACTTACAAAAAGAAAATTGATTTATATATAAAGCCGGCTATTGGTTCATATTATCTTAAAGACATAGAGCCAAGTCTTCTCCAGGAGCTTATAAATAATCTTTTTAATACCGGAATGTCGCGAAACTCTCTCGGCAATGTTAAGGGCATTCTTACCAAGTCATTTGCCTACGCAAAGACTACTGCAAGATTTATTAATGATGACCCTTCTGCAACTATTTCTCTTCCGCTTCCAAGAGCAAAGGCAGAGGTTAAAACAAAAAAGAAAGTAAGAGTCGTATGGACTAATGAGCAGCTTGATACTGTCTTTAAAACATTTGCACAAGGACATATATATCATATGCCACTTCTTCTCGCTTATAGGTGCGGCATGCGTCTGGGTGAGATATTTGGTCTTATGTGGGATGATATAGACTTTGATAATGGAATATTAAGCATTAACAGACAGGTACAGAATCATGATGATAAATGGTATCTGGAAAACCCTAAATATGATTCATTTCGTACCATAGAACTTGATGATACAACGCTTTCAGAACTTAAAAGGATGTACGAACATGAAAAGGAATGTGAACAGTACTATAATGAATATTACAATTATATCTACTGTGAGACACTTGAAGATGACTCTAAGAGACTTACTTATGAGCCGGCTGGCGAATCAATGCATATGGTGCTTGTAAGAGATGATGGCTCATGGATTCAGCCAAGAACCATGATGCACTGTTTTAATGTTATTCATCACAAGCTTGGCTTCACTGAGCTTGATTTCCATTCTCTCAGGCATACACACGCTTCTAATTTACTTGCCAAAGGAGCTGATGTTAAATATGTACAAGAGCGTCTGGGACATAAAAATGTAGCAACCACTCTTGATATATACGCCCATGTCACAGAAACCATGCGTGAGCGCAACAAGGACATATTAAATACACTATAATAAAAAGGCATCTGTACACACATCTCATTGTACACATTAAATCCTAATGTGTACAAAATGTGTACAAATGCCTTTTTTCAATGTGTACACATTAAAATTGTACACATATCAAAATCGTAAAACTTAGAATTTACCATTCTTAGCAGCTTCCTCAATGGAAACAGCTACAGCTACAGTAGCACCAACCATAGGGTTATTACCCATTCCGATTAATCCCATCATTTCAACGTGAGCTGGAACTGATGAAGAACCTGCGAACTGAGCATCTGAGTGCATACGTCCCATAGTATCTGTCATACCATAAGAAGCAGGACCTGCTGCCATGTTATCTGGGTGAAGTGTACGTCCTGTACCACCACCTGAAGCTACTGAAAAGTACTTCTTTCCAGCTTCAAGTCTTTCCTTCTTATATGTACCTGCAACTGGATGCTGGAATCTTGTAGGGTTTGTTGAGTTACCTGTGATAGATATATCAACATTCTCCTTCCACATGATTGCAACACCTTCTGTTACATCGTTAGCGCCGTAGCAGTTAACCTTAGAACGAA
>QWCE01005648.1_pt1 | contig 11310 bp, 8 predicted proteins | sample 1972531 | NCBI WGS metagenome assembly QWCE01 (sample SAMN09866716, study PRJNA288562) | Human gut metagenome isolate term4_stool, whole genome shotgun sequencing... | reverse complement strand
CGTTGCCTGCGGCACGCGGCCGCAAGTTAAAGACAGGGATTGCACAGTAATAGATTGCTAACGCAAATAGAATTGAAACGGAAGCTACACTAGCAGCGATTTTCGAGGATTTCGAGAACCAGCCCACCAGCAGCGCAATCATGACAAACCCTAGCCCGGAACTGGCTAGCTTCGTCATAATCGAGATGAATACTCCCGAAAATGGGAACATATCATTTGCGACTGAACCGAAACCGATTAACACCGCAAGGCTTAGACCAAGGGTTATAGTTGTGCCAACAGCGGGGCGTTTGGAGTATTTGGCGGGAGGGAGGACCCTCTGTGTACTGTCTCTATTCAAAAACTCGGCATCAAAATCACGGGTTTCACGCATTAGCTAAATTTAGCTCATTTTCGGGATTTTTCCGTTGTTTATTTGTCGGGGGCGCGCTCGGGAGTGACCTGTCGCGCATTGGGGGCTGGACGGCGCGGGGGTTTTCGAGGACGATTTAATCACTATTAACGTCTTCTATCAGCAGGGAAGCCCTATTTTTTGTGAATACTTGAAATCTTGTCCCAAATTACTTGCATTTGTCCCAAAATGTGCCTATGCTTGTGTCTAACGAAAGGGGAAGTCTTGAAGAAACGCAATGTAATCAATCTGATCAGGTATCACGAAGATAAAAATGAATCTGCTTTCCGCTCCGAAGTCTCAGAAATCGCTCGTGACTTTGAAGCTGCCGGTGACACGGAGCTAGCAGCATATATTATGGCGCTTATTTCGGATGCTAACGCGTTAGTTCCACAAGCTTTAGGGGAGGACGGGGGAGATTTTCTCCGTCGCTTTGAGTCTGCTTCAACGCCGTTGCCTCTCCCAGAAGCTATAGCTATGGATGTGACCGGTGTATGCAATGCAATCTCCCACAATATTGGGGTAAACAAGTTTTTATTCCAAGGCCCTCCGGGCACCGGGAAAACTCAGACATCTCGCCAAATCGCCAGAATAACTAAACGTGAGCTTTATCTGGTGGATTTTAACGCGGTTATTGACAGCAAACTTGGACAAACAGGTAAGAATATAGGTCGTCTTTTCGCGGAAATAAACGATATGAGACACCCCGATAAGGCAGTGGTCTTGTTCGATGAAATAGATGCCCTGGCACTTGATCGGGTAAATAACCATGATGTTCGGGAAATGGGCAGAGCTACTTCGGCATTATTAAAGGAACTCGACTCTCTAAATGAACAGGTGGTATTGATAGCCACTACCAATCTTTATGAGGCCCTCGATAAAGCCCTCGTCAGAAGATTTGATTCCATTATTGATTTTGGTCGGTACAGCAGGGATGACCTGTTAGAAATTTCTGAAGTGATGCTGAGCGGATTGTTGGACAAGTTCAAAAACGTGGCTCGTAATGTGCGCTTGTTCCGAAAAATCATGAATCAAATGCCGGAGATTCCTTACCCGGGAGAACTTGAGAATATGCTGCGAACCTCGCTTGCCTTCAGTAAGCCTGGTGATCTATACGATTATCTGCGCCGTCTCTACTCCCAGGTCTGTCCGGGTAAATCTATCAAGGATTATGCGCAGCTGAGTCGGCAAGGTTTCACCTTGCGAGAGATCGAAGTGCTCTCGCAGGTGCCAAAGACAACTATTTCCCGGGAACTGCGGGAGGTGCGCGGTGAATAACCTGCTTCAGCTTAAAGGTCAGTTCCAAACCAAGGGTACTGCTGGGCGGCCGGGTTTGCCCCAACTGCCCAAGAATGGGGAAGTTAGTACCAAACACCTGTTAGATTTGCAGAAACAGCTGGTGGAAATAAAGGATTATTGGCAGAAACAGCAGATTCCCTTCGATCCCTTAATCAGTGTTTACTATAAAAAAATAACGGCTAAAAGTAATCGGATTCGTCGCCTACTAGGCGGAGGTAGCTCTAGGGCTAGTAATTCCATTGTGGGATCCCGCTTCGAGGGGGACTTGGACAACACCCACCATGTAATTACCTATTGTGTCAGCGAAACCGAGATTGATGATTCCATCGATGTTTTGGATAGTTGCGCAGCAATTGTTGATAAATACGGTGGCAGTATCGATTATGGAATACTGGAGCAAATAAAAAAGACTTTTAAAAATAAGTGGCCTTATAAACCGTCTAAGAGCAGCTTTTTTCAAGTAATCAGGGATGCTTATTTCGCTGACCGTTTCGGCATACGTACTCAGCAGGAGGCAATTGACGGCTGGGTAGTTGTGAATATTTACGATACTGGTTTCCGTAATGTTCACGATTTCCTAAATGATTTGGGTTTAAGGGTCACCCCTGACCAAGTGTTGGGAAGCGCTGTCCGGTTGAGCCCGGAGCAATACAGTGTATTGATAGGGAAATATCCCTTCTTGGTATCGATGGCGATTTCCGATATCTCCAAGTTGACCCCCGAAGAGTTCGATGATGCAGGTATCAATCCTTTGGATATACCTAAAGCTGGTAATGAACCCATTATCGGAGTTATTGATACCCCATTTGATGAAAACGTATATTTCTCCGATTGGGTTGAGTCAACAAATCGAATTCCCCCTGAAATTGAAATACGACCGGAGGATTATGCTCACGGGACAAAAGTTACGTCGCTTATTGTTGATGGTCCGAGTCTAGTTCCGGACTTGGATGACGGTTGTGGTCGTTTCCGGGTGAGACATTTCGGGGTCGCTACGGGGTCGCGGTCGGATTCGTTTGCATTCATGAAGCGAGTGACAAGTATCGTGGAACAGAACCGTGACATTAAAGTATGGAACATTTCCCAAGGTTCTGTGCGAGAAGTAGCGCGTAACTTCGTGTCTCCCGAGGGTGCTATATTGGACGAATTGCAGTCTCGCTTTGATGACATTGTTTTTGTGGTGGCAGGTACTAATCAAACCCATGAAAAGCAGCAGAAAATTGGGGCTCCCGCTGATTCAATTAATTCCTTGGTTGTAAATGCAACCTCATTTTCAGGTGAAACTGCTAGCTATTCTCGAAGTGGTCCCGTCTTGGAATTCTTCAAAAAACCTGACATCTGTGCAGTTGGTGGGGATACCGGTGGTCTCATGTATGCCTATGCCGGAAACGGGGGTTCTTGGGTGCAGGGCACTTCTTTCGCGGCACCGTGGATAACACGGAAAATGGCGTATTTGATGCAGATAATGGGATTTAACCGCGAAGTAGCCAAAGCGCTGATAATTGACGCGGCTGCGAGATGGAAATATCGCGAAGATTCTAAACGGGGATACGGTCAGGTTCCCATTCGTATAGAGGACGTGGTTCAGTCTAAAGATGATGAAATTAAATTTGTCTTGACTGGGATTGCTGATTCCTACGAGACTTATAACTTTGGTATTCCAGTGCCGGTCGTAAACAGCAAGCACCCGTACATTGCCCGTGCCACCTTGTGCTATTTTCCCCCGTGTGACCGCCGTCAAGGCGTGGACTATACCAGTACTGAATTGGATTTACACTTTGGGCGCATTGATGACAAGGGTAATTTGATAGCGCTTAACAATAACCGCCAAGGTGAAAATGATGATTACACTACTGAGGCTACGGCGCGTAATAGCTATCGCAAGTGGGATAACGTCAAACATATCGGCGAAGATTTTCGTAACGGTCAGCGCGGTAGGAAAGCATACAAGACACAGATGTGGGGGTTGAAAATCCGCAAGACCACCCGATGGGATAAACCTGCGCGTGCACCATACGGAAATCTGCGGTTTGGGATAGTGGTTACTTTGCGGGAAATGGATGGTGTGAACCGTATAGATGAGTTCATTCAAAAGTGTTCGTTGCGTGGCTGGATTGTGAACAAGGTGGATATACAAAACCGCTTGGATATCTACAACGCCGCCGAGGTCGAGATAGATTTTAAAGAATAGCTTTTATCTTTACAGGAAAAATGTGCCATCGGAACCCATCTGGCGATAAGAAGCCATCTTGCTATCGGAAACAATTCTTTGGGTATAGCGGGAGAGGGCGAGAACCGCGCGACGCAAACAGTTGGTTCAGACTCAGAAGTGACGGTTTGCGAGTCAGTGAAGATTCGCGAATGGAAAACCTCAATCGAAGGATGGATAAGAAAAACGGTATGACGAAGAATAGTAAAGCTGAAAAGAGCCTCGGGAAAACCACTTCTCGGACAATGGTTAAGCATGATTCCGCTCAGTTCCTGGTTTTCACCGCTCAGCCCGGCGCGGGCGTTGAAGTGCGCTATGAGGACGGTACTATCTGGTTAACGCAGGCTTTGATGGCTGAGCTGTTTGATGTCGAGAGCAACACAGTCACCTATCATCTGCAACAGATTTTCGAGTCCGGGGAGCTGGCGGAAGAGGCAACTACTCGAATTTTTCGAGTAGTTCGCCAAGAAGGCTCTCGCCAGGTAAATCGCCAAATCCAGCATTACAACTTAGACGCGATTATTTCCGTTGGCTACCGCGTAAACTCTATTCGCGCTACCCAGTTCCGGCAGTGGGCAACCGCAGTGCTTCGTGACTTTACTTTGCGTGGCTATATTATTGATCGCGCTCGTATGGAGTCGGGGACGATACTGGGTCATGACTATTTCGAGGAACTACTCCAAGAAGTACGCGAGATTCGCCTCTCCGAGCGCCGCTTTTACCAAAAAATAACCGACATCTATGCCACCGCCGTTGACTACAACCCCAATGCCCCCACCACCAAAACATTCTTCGCTGCCGTTCAAAACAAACTGCATTACGCGGTGCATGGTCATACCGCTGCCGAGTTGATTTCCCAGCGAGCTGATGCTGCCAAACCGCATATGGGGTTAACGACTTGGAAAAACTCTCCGGATGGGAAAGTCCTAGCCAGCGATGTTACCGTAGCCAAGAACTACCTCACGAAAGACGAATTGGCTGATTTAGGGCGAATCGTTGAAGCCTATCTAAACCTGGCAGAATCGCGTGCCAAGCGGCATATTCCCACCACCATGGAAGAATGGGAGAAATTCCTGAACCAAGTACTCACTCTTGACAGTCGCGAACTCTTAGAGAGCGCCGGGAAAATCTCCAAGAAAATAGCCGACCAGGCTGCCAAAGAAGAACTGGAAAAATATCGAATAATCCAAGACAGGGAATATCAGTCAGATTTCGACAAGTTCGCTGCTAAAGCCTTGGAGGCGGGGGACTATGATGGCGAAACCAGATGAAATAATAGCCGAACTAAGATATGCCTTCCGCGCAGGTTAGGGCGTGCCGCAGAGTGCGGAGGATTGGTCTTATCCGAGCAGGTGCGGTGCACATAAGAATTCGGAAAATGCCTGCGGTCTTTTCCCGAATTCTTGGGCGGGAGGGAAAACCAAGCTTCCGCGTTGAGAGTAGAGCTCCGTGCGAACAGGGGGCGCGGCCGGTAAAAGATACGAGAGGGGCTTGACCTGCGTAGCAGGTCACGGGGTCCCCGGAGTGCTTTTACCGAGCCAGCCCCCGAAATGGGCAAACAGATCAATTCGAGCTGCCGCGCCGTGTCCTAGTTCACCAGCGTCAAAATAGGATTGCTAACAGCGCTAATGTTAGGCTAGAAAAGCCGTTACAAGCCGGCCACGGATGCGTCATGCCCGGGTGAAACTGCCCCGGAGCTCCGTGCAACAAGTAGCAGAAAAGGAGAACCCAGTGGCACTGAGTAAAGAAGAAAAAGCCAAGATTATGGAAGAATACGCGACCCATCCCGGTGATACGGGTTCGCCTGAGGTTCAGATCGCGCTGCTTTCCAAGCGGATCTCGGATCTGACTGAGCATTTCAAAACTCACCAACATGATCACCACTCCCGTCGGGGACTAATGTTGTTGGTAGGGCAGCGGCGCCGCCTGCTAGGTTACCTAAAAGACATCGATATTGAACGTTACCGTTCTCTGATCGCGCGTCTCGGCTTGCGCCACTAACATAGAAATATCGGCCCGGTTAACGCCGGGCCGAATTGCTATCACCCCGGTTTCGGTCTTCGGTGGTGGCCTCCGGATCAGGCGCAGCAGTTTCTAGTCGCTTTTCTCCGTGGGTCTCGATCGTTGACCGCCCATCACAAGGTGATAGCTCTCAGGAGGGCATTAGCCCTAGAAGATGGAATACAAGGAGTAAATAAAAGAAAATGATGGACGATCCAGAAGTGATTGCCTCCGAGGCAATCATCGATAACGGTCGTTTCGGACAGCGCACCGTGCGCTTCGAAACTGGCCTACTCGCCCAGCAGGCTGCCGGCAGTGCGCTGGCATACCTGGATGATGAAACCACCGTTCTATCTGCCACAACGGTAGGTAAAAACCCGCGCGACCAGTTTGATTTCTTCCCGCTCACCGTTGACGTGGAAGAACGCCAATACGCGGCGGGACGTATCCCCGGAAACTTCTTCCGGCGGGAAGGACGCCCCGGCACGGAAGCGATTCTCGCTGCTCGCCAAATTGACCGTCCGTTGCGCCCCTCGTTCGTAAAAGGGTTGCGTAACGAGGTACAGGTGGTAGCTACGGTATTGACCGTACATCCTGATGATGCCTATGACGTGCTAGCCATTAACGCTGCTAGTATGTCCACCCAGATTTCCGGTCTGCCCTTCTCGGGGCCGATCGGCGGCACTCGGCTATCCCTAATCGATGGACAGTGGGTAGCTTTCCCGCGTTACAGCGAAATCGAGCGTTCCACTTTCAACATGGTGGTTGCCGGACGGGTTATTCAAACCGCTGATGGCGGCGAAGACGTGGCCATTATGATGGTAGAGGCCGGCGGTGGCGAAGGTACCTGGGATTTGATTCAACAGGGACAGACCGCTCCGACCGAAGATGTAGTAGCTGCCGGTCTGGAAGCCGCTAAACCTTTCATTAAGGAACTGTGCCGCGCACAAGCGCAGGTAGCGGCCAAGTGTCCGAAAGAAACCTTAGAGTTCCCGCTCTTTAAAGACTTCGAGGACGAACACTGGGATGCAGTGGCCGAAAACTGCCGCGAACAGCTCGATCAGGCCGTACAGATCGCAGAGAAACTCGATCGGCAAAACCGGGTTGATGAAATCAAAGACCAAATGCTTTCCGACCTGGAAGAGCGTTTCCCCGAGGGCGAGAAAGAGCTCAAAGCCGCTTTCCGCGCCCTCGAAAAAGAACTAATCCGTACCCGCACCTTGAACGAGGGTGTACGGATGGACGGACGCCAGCCGAACCAGATTCGCTCGCTCTATGCGCGCGCCGGAGTGCTGCCCCGCCTGCACGGATCCGCGATTTTCCGTCGCGGCGAAACCCAGGTGCTGGGGGTAACCACCCTGAATATGTTGCGGATGGAACAGCAGCTCGATAACCTCAGCCCGGTGACCCGCAAGCGCTATATGCATCAATACAACTTCCCGCCCTATTGCACCGGTGAAACCGGTCGCGTGGGCAGCCCCAAGCGCCGCGAAATCGGGCACGGTCACCTCGCGGAAATGGCGTTAGAGCCAGTACTTCCCTCCAAGGAAGAATTCCCTTACGCTATTCGCCAGGTATCCGAAGTTATGGGGTCTAACGGCTCTTCCTCTATGGGTTCGGCTTGCGCCTCCACGATTTCGCTACTGAATGCGGGCGTGCCGCTAAAAGCTCCAGTTGCCGGGATTGCTATGGGGCTAATGAGTGAGCCTAACGAGGACGGCACCACCAAGTACATGACCCTGACCGATATTTTGGGAGCCGAGGATGGCTTTGGGGATATGGACTTCAAGGTCACCGGTACTCGGGACTTTATTACCGCCCTACAGCTAGACACCAAGCTGGACGGTATCCCCTCTGACGTGCTGAAAGGTGCGCTAGCTCAGGCTAAGGAAGCCCGCCTGGAAATCTTGAACCTGATTGAACAGGCCATTCCAGAACCGGACGAAATGAGCCCCTATGCTCCACGCATCATCACCGTACAGGTACCGGTAGACAAGATTGGCGAGGTCATCGGCCCGAAGGGCAAGATGATTAACCAGATTCAAGAAGATACCGGCGCGGAAGTAACTATCGAAGATGACGGCACTGTCTATATTTCTTCCTCCGATGCCGAATCTGCCGAAGCAGCTCGGGCCGCCGTGAATGCAATCGCTAACCCGCAAATGCCTGAGGTAGGGGAGCGTTTCGTAGGAACCGTGGTTAAGACCACCTCCTTCGGGGCTTTCATATCCCTGACCCCCGGCAAGGACGGGCTGCTGCATATTTCCCAGATCCGTCGCCTGGTAGGGGGCAAACGCATCAACCAGGTAGAGGACGTCCTGGGCGTTGGCGACCAAGTTCAGGTAGAGATTGAAGAAATCGATGAACGGGGCAAGCTATCGCTGGTGGCGGTACTCAGTGAAGAGCAAGAAGCCGCATTAGCTGAAAACGAAGCTAAGCAGGAATCTCGTCGCTCCGAAGACGAAGATCGTCCTCGTCGCTCTCGTAACCGTAGCCGCCGGCATCGCAATAATCGCCGCGATGATCGGCGTGACGATCGCCGCGAAGAGCAATCAGATGGTGACGGCGAATAATCGCTAAGAACAGTTGGCGAGGGCGAGATAATCTCGCCCTCGCCTCCTTTAATTTCAGAAAAGAGACCCCAGATGCGTAGATACTTCGACCTGGTAGTGGCGGGAAGTCTGCTTTTCCTGTGCCTATTTTTTGCTCTGATACTACTGTCGGTTTCTGCCACTTCCGACTCCGGATTATTAAGCATGTTTACCGGGTTTCTGGCTCTGATATTCGTTGCTGTAGCTGGCGGATTTCAACTGATTCTTGCTACCTTGCGTCTGATTTTTAAATTAGATGCCCGGCGTTTTTGGGCTCGCGCTAGCCTAATCGCCCTGGTTTTCACCGTCTTTTCCCTCATTTATGCCGCTATCGCCGGCAGTGCCGAAACGGGACTACTGACCTTCGCCCTCGGGATATTCACAGTCCTGGGCGCGGTGCAATGCGCCTGCGCCTGGGTGCTAAGCAAATCCCCGAACAAGACAACCACGCAGTAAAAACCCCAAAAACTCGCCGCAACCTGGGAAACTGTAAAGAAACTAGTAAACCCTATAAAGAGAAAATGCCTGAAAAATACGATTACGAACTGCCGCTTTCAGCCCAAGCGTCTCGCCTAAGTATTAACGAAGGTGAAACCCTAATTGAAAGATCAATACTGCCCGGCGGTATCCGCTTGATTACCCAACAGGTACCGGCCTCGCCCTCGGTAGTGCTCGGGTTTTGGATTCCGGCAGGCTCGCGCGATGAAGACCCGCAGCATTTGGGATCTACTCATTACTTAGAACACCTGCTGTTCAAAGGCTCAGCCACCCGCACCGCGAAGCAAATCTCGCGGGCATTCGATGCTGTGGGGGGAGAACTAAACGCTGCCACCGCTAAAGAATCCACCCACTATTACTGCCGAGTACTCTCCCGTGATCTACCAATGGCGGTAGCAGTACTCACCGAAATGCTGGCGCGCCCCACCTTAGCGGCCCCAGATTTCGAACTGGAACGGGCAGTTATCCTGGACGAACTGGCCATGTCCCAAGATGATCCCCAAGATGTTGGCTACGAAAAGTTCTTGGGCGAACTATTCCCCAGCTCTCCGCTGGGTCTGCCGGTGGGAGGCACCGCCCAAACCGTGGCGGACACCCCCTTAGAAGCAGTGAAAGCCCATCATCAGCGCTGGTATCAGCCCCGCCACCTGGTAGTTGCGGCCGCCGGAGATATTAAGCATGACCACCTGGCACAACTAATATTGGACGCAGCCAGTAAGAACGGTTGGCCCCTGCCTGCGGGCACCGATCCGCAAGTTCCCCAGCGCACCCAGCCAGATCCGGCAGTGCCGGCCAGCGCCGTAGTAGAAAAAACGGTGGAACAGGGGCAAATATTTATCGGAACCCGCTCGCTACCCGCTAATGACCCCCAGCGAGACACGCTTAGTCTGCTGCTCACGGTACTTTCCGGAGGGATGTCTTCCCGCTTATTCCAAGAGATTCGGGAAAAACGAGGCCTGGCCTATTCTACCTATGCTTTTGACTCTGCCTATAGCGATAGCGGATCCTTTGGCCTCTACGCCGGGTGTGCCCCCAATAATTTGGAGCAAGTTGGAGACCTGCTGGTGGCAGAATTAGAAAAACTCGCCGAGCACGGAGTACCCGAGGGAGAACTATCCGAAGCGTTAGGGCAGCTCAGCGGGGGAGTGCTGCTGGGAATGGACGATAACCGCGCCCGGATGGTGCGCCTGGGACGCGCAGAAGTAAACGGAGGACGCTTGCGCACCATCGAACAGTTAAACGCTGCCCTACAAAATGTGAGCAGCGCCCAAATTAGTGAGCTGGCAGCGCAATTTCTCGGCTTACCACAGGTGAAAGTCGTGGTACGCCCGACGGTGGCATAAGCTGAAAGAGTGAGAATAAAGAAACTTTTTCCAGTTATTGTCGCCGCGGCGCTGCTTGCCGCCTGCAGTCCCGCCGCGCAGTCGCCTGCTCCCGAAAAAACTACGACTAACACTAACCCCAAAGTGACCAGTTCGGTTTCGACTACGCCTGCTACCCCGACAGTTTCGCAAACCCCGGAAGTGACCTTCACTCCCAAAGATCACCTGTCGGAAGCGCAAAACTCCTTCGTCAAACAGGTGATGGAAAAGAACCACTATGATCAGCGTACCGCGGAGATAGTTTTGGGGCCAGTACAATCTCTGTGCGGACTGCTCGATACCAAACAGCCAGATTCGGCGGCAAATAAACAAACTCTGTCCGATATTTATAACAAAGTTGATTCTGCCGAGTTACGGCAAGAATGGTACAACAATCTGCAGATAGCTGGGCAAACCCTGTGTCCAGATAAAGCGCAAATCATTAACGCTAATAAACCCGAGGGTGTGAGTTAAAGTGAGCGAAAAACTGAAAGTCGCCGTGGTCGGAGCCCAGGGGCGTATGGGGCAGTCCGCTTGTCAAGCGATCGCAGACTCTGCAGACTTGCAGCTAGTTGCCCGTTTGGGCAGTAAAGATGCGATCACCTCGCAGACTTTGGCCGGGGCTGAGGTCGCAGTAGAGTTCACTATTCCGAGCGCCAGTTTTGCCAATACTTCCGCGATTTTGCGTTCCGGCGCCCATGCGGTAGTCGGTACCTCGGGGTGGGACGAGGACGCACAGGCAAAAATCCAGGAAGTGGCGCGCGAAACTGGGCGTAACGTATTGATTGCTCCCAACTTTGCGCTTTCCGCGGTACTGGTGATGGCTTTTTCTCGCTTGGCAGCGCCTTTCTTCACTTCCGCCGAAATCGTGGAGACTCATCATCCGAAAAAATTGGATGCCCCGAGCGGGACAGCGCTAGCCACCGCCCAGCAAATGGCGGCCGCCCGCCAGCAAGCCGA
>QWCE01005644.1_pt1 | contig 11314 bp, 9 predicted proteins | sample 1972531 | NCBI WGS metagenome assembly QWCE01 (sample SAMN09866716, study PRJNA288562) | Human gut metagenome isolate term4_stool, whole genome shotgun sequencing... | reverse complement strand
ACCACCTCACCGCCCTCTGCAAGATGAGCGGCAAGGCACTGGCCGACCAGCGGTACAAAAAATTTCGTCAGATCGGAGAAGCGAAACGAGCATGAACGGTTTGCAGTTGATCGCCACCGGCGGAGCTCTGCCCGGCCGCACGGTCACCAATGAAGAGTTGAGCCGCACCGTGGACACCAGCGACGAGTGGATCACCACCCGCACCGGCATCCGCGCCCGCCACTGGTGTACGGAGGAAGAATCCGCCGCCACGCTGGCCATCGCGGCGGCAAAGCAGGCGCTGGAGCGCAGTGGTCTTTCGCCGCAGGATATTGCCTGCTGTGTCTGCGCCACCCTTTCGGCCCCTGACGCCACCCCAAGTGTGGCCTGTCAGGTGCAGCGGGCGCTGGGTCTGCCCGAAAACCGCCCCGCGCTGGATGTCAACGCCGCCTGCTCGGGCTTCATCTACGGCACCGCCGTGGCCCGCGGCCTGATGGCGACGCTGGGCGGACGGTACGCCCTCGTGGTGGGCTGCGAAGCGCTGTCCCGCCTGATGGACCAGACCGACCGCTCTACCTGTGTGCTCTTCGGCGACGGTGCGGGCGCAGCGATTTTTGAACTGTGCAACGCACCGTTTGCGATCACGCTGGGTGCACGGGGCGACGAGGCTATCCACGCAGGAGGCCCCTGCCGCACCGGTTCGGCCCCCATCAGCATGGACGGGCGTGCTGTCTTCCGCTTTGCGGTGGACGCGCTGCCCCGCTGTCTGCACGCGGTGCTGGACGAGACGCAGCTGGCGCTGGACGATGTGGACTGGGTGGTCTGCCATCAGGCCAACAGCCGCATCATCGACCACTGTGTGAAAGCACTCCACGCCGACGCCGCAAAGTTCTACAAGAACATGGACCGCCACGGCAACACCAGCGCGGCCAGCATCCCGGTGGCCCTCAACGAGATGGCCGAAGCCGGTCTGCTCAAAGCCGGGCAGAAGGTATCCTGCATCGGCTTCGGCGGCGGATTGACCTGGGGCGGGATGCTGGTGACGTATGAACCTCTCCGTCAGCGCTGATGCGCTGACACCTCCCCTATCGAGGGGAGGCCTTGGCAGGCCGGGCCACTTTGTACTGATTGCCGAAAGCTTTTTATGGCGCAAAAGAGCGGGCCTTGCTTACGGGGGCAGGAACTTCTGGACAAACGCACCTTGTCAAGCCGGTGCTGATCTGGACAACAGGGCACTGCCGTTTCCGAAATACTGAGCTTTGCTCGTCCAGCGTGGACTTGACCGACACGCCAGTGGCTCCCCTATCAGGGGAGCTGTCTGCGAAGCAGACTGAGAGGTTCTTCACGGGAGAGCGCTCTAAAGTAAAACCTATAAATAGGACGATTTACATGAAATTACTCAACGAGATATTAGGCACGAAATACCCCATCATTCAGGGCGGAATGGCCAACATCGCCACCGGCGAGTTTGCCGCTGCCTGCTCCAACGCCGGTGCGCTGGGCCTTATCGGCGCAGGCGGCATGAACGCTGAGACGCTGCGGGAGAACATCCGCCGCTGCAAGGAGCTCACCGACAAGCCTTTCGGCGTCAACATCATGCTGATGCACCCCCAGGCCGACGAGTTTGCCAAAATCGTCGTGGAAGAGGGCGTCAAGGTCGTCACCACCGGCGCAGGCAACCCCGGCAAGTACATCCCCATGTGGAAGGAAGCCGGTATCAAGGTCATCCCCGTGGTGGCAGCGGCCGTTCTGGCTAAGCACCTTGCCCCTCTGGGCGTGGATGCTGTCATCGCCGAAGGCACCGAGAGCGGCGGTCATGTGGGCGAGATGACCACCATGGCCCTTGTCCCGCAGGTGGTGGACGCTGTAGATGTCCCTGTCATCGCGGCGGGCGGCATCGCCGATGGCCGCCAGCTGGCGGCAGCCTTCGCACTGGGTGCCTGCGGCGTGCAGGTGGGTACCTGCCTGCTGGTCAGTGAGGAATGTCCCGTCCACGAGAACTACAAGGCCGCGCTTCTGCGCGCCAAGGACAGCGACACCATCGTCACCGGCCGCATCGGCGGCACCCCCGTCCGTGTGCTGAAAAACCGGATGAGCCGCGAGTATGTCCGGCAGGAAAAGGCCGGCGCCGACAAGATGGAGCTGGAAAAATACACGCTGGGCAGTCTGCGGCGCGCCGTCTTTGAGGGCGACACCGCCACCGGCAGTCTGATGGCCGGTCAGGTGGCCGGTATGCTCCACGAGGTGCGGCCTGTGGCTGAGATCCTCGACGAGCTGTGGGAGAGCGGGAGGCAGCGGATGCATTCGCTGAGCGAGTTATGCTGACCCTCGCAGGCAAGCCGCTGGCCGTGCCTGTCTTACAGGGCGGCATGGGCGTGGGCGTCTCCCTCGGCGGGCTGGCCGGTGCGGTCGCGGCCTGCGGCGGCATGGGGTGCATCTCCACCGCCGACACAGGCTACCGCGAACCCGATTTTGCCCGCGACCCTTGCGCAGCGAATCTCCGTGCGCTGAAAAAAGAAATCGCCAAAGCGAAGGAAATCGCAGGCGGCGCGGGACTGGTGGCCATCAACGCGATGGTCGCCACCCAGAACTACGCCGACGCCGTCCGCACGGCTGTGGAGGCAGGCGTGGATGCCATCGTATCGGGTGCGGGCCTCCCGCTGGAGCTGCCCGGCCTGGTGGAAAAAGCGGATGTTGCACTGGCACCCATCGTGTCCAGCGGACGTGCTGCAAAGCTCATCCTCCGCCGGTGGGCAAAAGCCTTCAACCGCACCGCCGACTTCGTGGTCATCGAGGGCTGCAAGGCCGGCGGGCATCTGGGCTTTTCGGAAGAAGAGCTTCTGGCCGGAAAATGCCAGACCCTCGACGAGATCCTGCCCGAAGTGCTGGCCGAGGTGAAGCCTTTCGAGGCTCAGTTCGGCCACGACATCCCGGTCTTCGTGGCCGGAGGTGTCTACACGGGCGAGGACATCGCCCACTATACTAAGATGGGTGCTGCGGGCGCACAGCTCGCCACCCGCTTCATCCCAACCTACGAGTGCGACGCCAGCCAGACCTATAAAGATGTCCTGCTGGCGGCTAAGCCCGAAGATGTGCGCATCATCCACAGCCCTGTGGGAATGCCGGGCCGTGCGCTGGCCACTCCGCTGGTGCAGAAGCTTGAGCAGGGTCTGCGCTTCCCGCCGAAGCACTGCGCCCGCTGTCTCAAAGCCTGTGAGCCGGCCAAGGTGCCTTACTGCATCACCCACGCCCTCATCGAGGCCGTGAAGGGCAATGTGGAAGAGGGACTTTTCTTCTGCGGGGCCAACGTGGGCCGTCTCGACCGGATGCGCAGTGTCCGGGAGCTGATGGATGAACTGATGGATGATTGGAGGAAACACCAATGAAGCTTGCCATTCTGTATGCCGGTCAGGGTTCTCAGCACCCCGGCATGGGCAAAGACCTTTACGAGAGATACCCCGCGTTCCGGGAGGCGTTCAACGCCGCAGACCTTGACTTTGATTTGGAGAGCGTCTGCTTCGACGACCCGGAAGGCGTTTTGAATCTGACTCAGTACACCCAGCCCTGCATGGTGGCCTTCGCCGCCGGTGTCACGGCTGTCCTGAAGGAAAACGGCGTCAAGGCCGACTATCTGGCCGGTCTGTCGCTGGGCGAATACTCCGCGCTGGAAGCCGCCGGTGTCTTCACGGCCAAGCAGGCTGTGGAGCTGGCTGCCTTCCGCGGTAAGGCCATGGCCGACGCCGCCAAGGGCATCGAGTGCGGCATGACCGCTGTAATGAACCTTGACCGCGACGCACTGGCAAAGTGCTGCGAAGAGGCGTCCGCTCTGGGCTGTGTCCAGATCTGCAATTACAACTGCCCGGGCCAGCTGGTCATCGGCGGCGAAAAAGCCGCCGTGGAAAAGGCCGCTGAGCTGGCAAAAGCCGCAGGCGCCCGCCGCTGCATCCCGCTGAAGGTCAGCGGTCCCTTCCACACCAAGCTGATGCACCCCGCCGGCGACGCGCTGGCAAAGCGCTTTGCGTCTGAGCATTTCGGCGAGATGGAGACGCCTGTCCTCTTTAACTGCCTCGGCCGCGAAAAGGCAGACAGCGACAGCATCCCCGCTCTGCTGGAAAAGCAGGTGCAGAGCAGCGTCTACATGGAAGATACCCTCCGCCGTCTGGGCGATCTGGGCGTCACCGACATTCTCGAAGTCGGCCCGGGCAAGGCCCTGAGCGGCTTCGTGAAAAAGACGCTGGGCGCAGACGTCCACTGCACCGCTGTCGAGACGGCAGAAGAGCTGGAGGCTTTCCTCACCAGCTGGAAGGAGGCACAGGCATGAGCGAAGAAAAGCTGACCCGTGCCGCCGTCGTCACCGGCGGAAGCCGGGGCATCGGCCGGGCTGTCTGTGTCGCACTGGCAAAGCAGGGCTGCAATGTGGTGGTCAACTACTGCCACGGCGAGGCCGCTGCCGCCGAGACTGCCGCACTGTGCAAAGAGCTTGGCGTCGAGGCCGTCACCGTGCAGGCCGACGTCTCCACTGCCGAGGGCTGCAAGAAGCTGTTCGAAGAGGCAGTGAATGCCTTTGGCCGGGTGGATATTCTCGTCAACAACGCGGGCGTCACCCGCGACAACCTCATCCTCCGCCTTTCCGAGGAAGATTTTGACACCGTCCTGAACGCCAACCTCAAGGGTGCGTTCCTCTGCTGCAAGGAGGCCGCACGCCGGATGGTGCGCCAGCGCTATGGCCGCATCGTCAACCTGAGCAGTGTGGTGGGTCTGCGGGGCAACGCAGGCCAGACCAACTATTCCGCCAGCAAGGCGGGCCTCATCGGCCTGACCAAGAGCCTCGCCAAGGAGCTGGCCAGCCGGAACGTCACCGTCAACGCGGTGGCTCCCGGCTTCATCGCCACGGATATGACCGCCGCTCTGCCGGAGGCTGTCCGCACCGAGATGTGCAAGACCATCCCGGAGGGACGCGCCGGCCAGCCGGAGGACGTGGCAAACGCGGTGGCTTTCTTCGCCGCTGAACAAAGCAGCTATCTCACCGGGCAGGTGCTCTGTGTGGACGGCGGCATGGCAATGTAAAAAGGAGCTTTTTCTATGGAAAAACGCAGAGTCGTCATCACCGGTCTTGGCACCGTGAACCCTCTTGGAAATAACACCGCCGACAGCTGGGCTGCAGCCCGCGCAGGCAAGTGCGGCATCGGCCCCATCACCCAGTTCGACGCCAGCGAGTTCAAGTGCAAGCTGGCGGGCGAGGTCAAGGGCTTCGACCCCGAGACCGTCGTGGACAAAAAGGAAGCCCGCAAGATGGCCCGCTTCACCCTGCTGGCGCTGGGCGCTGCCGCTGAGGCTATCCAGGACAGCGGCATCGACTGCGAAGCCGAGGCCGAGAACATCGGCGTCATCGTGTCCAGCGGCATCGGCGGTCTGCCCACCATCGAGGAGCAGCACAGCCGCGGCGAGGAAAAGGGCATGGAGAAGGTCAGCCCCTACTTCGTCCCCATGGCGATCGCCAACATGGCGGCAGCACAGATCGCCATCCGCTTCGGCCTCAAGGGCATGTGTACCTGCCCGGTGACGGCCTGCGCAGGCGGCACCAACGCTGTGGGCGATGCGTTCCACCGCATCCGCGACGGCTACGAGCCGGTCATGGTCTGCGGTGGTGCCGAGAGCTGCATCAGCCTGCTGGGCATCGGCGGCTTTACCAGCATGAAGGCCCTCTCCACTGCTGCGGACCCTGATGCGGCCAGCCTGCCCTTCGACGCACGGCGCGGCGGCTTTGTGATGGGCGAGGGCAGCGGTGTGCTGGTGCTGGAAGAGCTGGAGCACGCCAAGGCCCGCGGCGCACACATCTATGCCGAAGTCGTGGGCTACGGCGCCAACTGCGACGCCTACCACTTCACGGCTCCCGCACCCGGCGGCGCAGGTGCCATCGGCTGCATGAAGCTGACCCTCAAGGATGGCGGCATTGCCCCCGAGCAGATCGACCACATCAACGCTCACGGCACCGGCACCCACATGAACGACAGCTGCGAGACTGCCGCTATCCACGCCGTCTTCGGCGACCACGCCAAGGACATCGCCGTCGTCAGCACCAAGAGCATGACCGGCCATCTGCTGGGCGGCGCAGGCGGTATCGAGGCCGTATTCACCGCACTGGCCCTCCGCGACCAGTTCGCGCCGCCCACCATCCACTATGAGCAGCCCGACCCGGAGTGCGATCTGGACTATGTGCCGAATGTGGGCCGTGAGATGAAGATGGAGTACGCTCTGAGCAACAGCCTGGGCTTCGGCGGACACAACGCCTGCCTGGCCTTCAAGAAGTGGGAGGGCTGAGCGATGGCAGAACCCCGCACTGTGCGTGAAAACGCAAACAGCCTGACCAGCGAGGAGATCGCGGCCATCCTGCCCCACCGGTATCCCTTCGCCCTCGTGGACCGCATTCTGGACTACGAGCCGGGTCAGTGGGCCATTGGCCGCAAGTGCGTCACCCGCAACGAAGAATTCTTCTGCGGCCACTTCCCGGGACAGCCGGTCATGCCCGGCGTCCTGATTCTCGAAGCGCTGGCCCAGACCGGTGCTGTCGCGGCCCTGAGCCTGCCTGAGAACAAAGGCAAGCTGGCCCTCTTCGGCGGCATCAAGAACGCCCGTTTCCGCAAGCAGGTCACCCCCGGCGATGTGCTCACCCTTCACTGTGAGCTGGTCGAGCAGCGCGGCCCGGTGGGCATCGGCAAAGCGTCCGCCTATGTGGACGGCAAGTGCGCCGCCACCGCAGAGCTGACCTTCGTATTGACGTAAAAAAGCATAAAAACAGAGAGGATAGTCATTCCTGAACTATCCTCTCTGTTTTTATGCGTGTAAAAACCTCTCCGTCAGCGCTGACGCGCTGCCACCTCTCCTAGCGAGGAGAGGCTTTGGCATTCCGCAAAGCTTCACCTCTTCGCCAGAGGCTCCCCTCGGTAGGGGAGCTGTCGAGCGAATGCGAGACTGAGAGGTTATTCCTTCGTCGCATACGTCACATCCAGCACCGGGCCGAAGGGGTCGAAGACGAGGCCCTCGATGCCGTTGGCCACCAGCAGCCGCTTCTGCTGGGTGAAGAGCGGCACGGCCACGGCCTGCTCGAGGAGCTGGCGCTCACAGGCGGCCAGCAGAGAGCAGCGGGTGCTGCCGGTGGCTGTGGCGCTGGCCGAGAGCTGGGGGGTGTAAAGGGCGTCGCTGTAGCCGGTCAGCCCGCCGCCGGTGGGGGAGAACTGGGCCAGTGCGGTGTAGACACTGCCGCCTTCGGCCTGCACGGGGGCCAGCGCGATGGTGTAGCTGCCGTTTTCGAGCCGCTTCTGGAACTCTTCCGGCTCCACCTCTTCCACCGAGAAGAAGAGCGAAAATTCCTTCTGCCATGCGCTGTTGATGAGCTCGGCGGTGTTACTGAGGCCGCTGCCGGAGGGCAGCAGCAGGGAGACGCGCCCAAAGTCGGAAGGGGAGACGCCGCCGTCGCGGGCGGCGATGTAGAGTGCGCGGGGGTCGCCGAAGGCCGGGCGGACATCGCCCGCTGTCTGCCGGTAGTCGATGCCGTCCACGGTCAGGCCGTCGGGGATGAGGCCCTTTGCCTCTGCGAACAGCCCGCCGCCGGGGACTTCCACCGCCGAAGCGGCTGCACTGCCCAGTGCCTGCCGAAGCTCAGTGGAAGCAAAGATGGAGTCGCAGTTGAAGAGCAGCGCCCATGTGGTGTCGGAGTAGGACACGCTCTGCAGCGAGGTGGGGGTGCCGCTGTCGTCGAGGGCGGCGGTGCATTTTTCGTTGTTGATGAGCTCTTCGGCAGACTGGCCGGAGCTCGTCGTGTTCTCCACGAGGCGCAGGCTGTCGATTTGGCTCCCCGAAGCCGCCCGGCGGAGGAAAAGGCCGCTGGACGTCCAGTTATAAAGGTAAAAGTGTCCGCTGGAAAGGGTGGAGGCGCTGGTCAGACCGTAGGTGCCTCGGGTGCTGTCAAAAAACGCTTCGTCGCAGGGCATCGCGCCGGGCAGCGTCAGCTTGGAGAGAAACGTCTCGTCGGGCGAGGAGAGTCGGAACACCAGTTTCAGCGGCTCCGCAGCGGTGACGCCCAGCGCGCTGGCGGGCTTCTGACCGGCCAGAACGGCGGCGCTGTTCTCGAGGGCAGAGAACTCCACGGCGTAAGGGGAGTTGGTGCCGGGGAGGAACATCCGCTGGAACGCGAAGACGAAGTCCTCAGCGGTGATGGCGTAGTCGGAGGGATCTCCCTTCGAGGCGGCATAGGTCAGACCGTCCTTCAAATAGAATGTATAGGTGAGCCGGTCGGCAGATACCTCCCACCGTTCACACAATTCCGGCGCGAGGCTGCCGTCCGGTGTGCGGCGGACGAGGCCGCTGTAGAGGTTCTCGCAGGCGATGATGTCCGAGGCGCTGGACGCCACCTGCGGGTCGAGGTTCGCGGGGATGGAGTCCACGAACCAGGTAAAGCTGTTGGAGCCGGAGCCGCAGGCGGTCAGGCTCAGAACGAAAAACGCAGCCAGCAGGGCCGCGACAAAGCGAAGCTGTTTCAAGAAATGCATCCTTTCGGGCCGGTGCGGCCCTGTTTGTCTCAGAAAGTGATAAGAAATACGAAAACTGCACCCGGACAGGCGCAGGAAAATTCTGGTGTCGAGCCGGCGCAATGCTGTTGATGCTGCGCCAAAAATTGAGATCGCTATAAGTGTAACAGAAACAGGCAGAAAAGACAATCGACATTTTGTTGATTTGAGTGGACATTTTGAGCCACGGTTTGTGTTTTTCCGTTGCCAATCGGAAACAAATGGTCTATAATGGGGGACAGCAATGCATTTTCTCCTGCGGCTGTGTGCGGCGGGGGTGCTATGGTAATATACATTTATAGAGGAGGTCCTTTTTTATGCAGAAGGAACAGCAGGAGCTTGCAAACCTCATCAAGGGCAAAAAGGTTGCCTTTATCGGCGCGGGCGTCAGCCATAAGACGCTCATCAGGGAGTTCGTGGAGCTGGGTGCGCACGTCACCCTCTGCGACCAGAAAAAGAGCGTGGAAGATTTCGGCGACTACGCCGCCACCATCAAGGAGCTGGGCATCGATCTGAGCCTCGGCGAGAATTACCTCGACGGCTTCAAGGGGCAGGACATCATCATGCGCACCCCGGGCTTCGTGGGCTATTTCGAGAAGCCTTTGCAGGACGCCATGGCCGCCGGCACCATGGTCACCAGCGAGGTGGAGCTGTTCTTCCAGTTCTGCCCCTGCGAGATCGTGGCCGTGACCGGTTCTGACGGCAAGACCACCACCACCACCCTTATCTCCAAGTTCTACGAGGCCGCAGGCCGCAGGGTGCATCTGGGCGGCAACATCGGCGCAGCCCTGCTGCCCATGCTGCCCGAGGTGAGCCCCGACGACGTGGCCGTGGTGGAGCTGTCCAGCTTCCAGCTCATCAGTATGCACCAGAGCCCCAACATCGCCGTCGTCACCAACGTGACCCCCAACCACCTCGACCACCACAAGGATATGCAGGAGTACATCGACGCCAAGCGCAACATCCTGCTCTACCAGAAGCAGCCCTGCCGCGCTGTCCTCGGCTATGAGAACGAGATCAGCCGCTCCATGCAGAAGGACTGCAAGGGCAAGCAGGTCTGGTTCACCCGCCTGCACGAGACGGACAACGGCGCGTTCCTGCGGGATGACGGGATGCTCTGCATGGCAGAGAACGGCGTCGTGACCCCCTTCCTCGCCCAGAAGGACGTGAAGCTGCGGGGCCTGCACAACATTGAGAACCTGCTGGCCGCTGCCGCCGCCGTCTGGGGCGAGGTGCCTGTGGAGGCCATCCAGCTGGTGGGCAGCAGCTTCACCGGCGTGGAGCACCGCATCGAGCCGGTGCGCGTGCTGGACGGCGTCACCTATTATAACGACTCCATCGGCACCAGCCCCACCCGCACTATCGCCGGTCTGCGCAGCTTCGACCAGAAGGTCATCCTCATCGCAGGCGGCTACGACAAGCACATCCCCTACGAGCCGCTGGCTCCTGAGATCACGGCTCATGTCAAGAACCTCGTGCTGATGGGTGCTACCGGCCCCCGCATCGAGAAGGCCGTGCGCAAAGACCCGAACTTCAACGAGGCCGAGCTGCCCATCCAGCACGCCGACAACATGCAGCACGCCGTGGAGCTGGCCCGCGCCTGCGCAAAGCCCGGTGACATCATCATCCTCTCGCCGGCCAGTGCCTCTTTCGACCTCTACCCGAACTTTGAAGTGCGCGGCCGCGAGTTCAAGAGCATCGTCAACGCGCTGAAGTGATCGCCCAAATCAAAACGCCCCGCCAGAAGCAGCGCTTTTTGAACGCCTGCCGGGGCAAGCTCTGTCTCGGGGCGACCATGCCGCTGGCGTTCGCCCTCTTCGGCAAGAGCCAGCCGGGCCGCTTTTTCGCCGGGCCGACGTTGGCGCTGGATGTCGGCGGCAGCACCGCGTGGCTGGCGGGTCACGCCAACCCCGAGGAGCTGGCGGGCTTTCTGGCTTTCTGCGGCTGTGAGGCAGTCGTATTGGACGAGGCTGAGTGTCCGCCGCCCACCGGCTGGAAGCGGGCCAAGACACACAGCGTCTTCGGCCTTGCGCCGGGGCGTCAGCTGCCGCTGCCTGAGGCGGACGCTTCCCTCTGGCAGAGTCTTGCCAAAAACACAGAACCTGCCGCCGGAAAAGCAGCGGATCTGCTCTTCCCTGACAGGCCCTCAAAACGGGACGACTTTTACTCTGAGCTCTGCTCCAAGCGCAGCCGGGGCCTTGCCCGGGTCTGGACGCTGGAACGGGAAGGAAACATCATCTGTACGGTGGGAGCCTACGCGCTGGCAAATGGTCAGGCATACATGGCCTGCGGCGAGACCGTGGAAGCTCTGCGGGGCAAAGGCGTCGGCGGGCGGCTCATCGTCGAGATGGCGAATGTCCTCGCTGCCGAAGGCTGGATGCCTGTCTTCCTGTGCAGCCCCGAGCGGGTGCATTTCTATACCCGGTTGGGCTTTGAGAAGATGGGGGAGTATGCAAGGTATGCCGCGCCGTGAGGCAGGCTTGCGCGCCTGTGGCGCGGGGGTAGAGCGCGGTTACGCGAGGTTAAGTTCTCTTTTGCGTGCCAAAAGAGAATCAGAAATGGTTCTCGCGCCTGTGCGCGGGGCAGAGCGCTTTTTCATTAAGGCTGATTGTTCTCTTTTGATGTCAAAAGAGAACCAGAAAACCACCAGCGATTTCGACGCGCTGGACCCACGAGAAAGGGGCTGCTCGCCCCTTTCAGACCCCGAAGGAGTTGTCGAAGCCCAAAAATGCTAGCCGCTTCGCTAAACGCATTTTTTGGGCTTCTCC
>QWCE01005642.1_pt1 | contig 11315 bp, 9 predicted proteins | sample 1972531 | NCBI WGS metagenome assembly QWCE01 (sample SAMN09866716, study PRJNA288562) | Human gut metagenome isolate term4_stool, whole genome shotgun sequencing... | reverse complement strand
AGTATTTTATACTTCTATTATACCAAAAAAGCACCGAAAAGTCGCTAAAAAATCGCACTTTTCAGTGCTTTAATACGAGAAAAATCCACGACATTTGTCGTGGACTTTGTCTACAGTCTGAAAGCTGAGTACAAGACTCAGCTTGGTCCCCAATGTCTATATAAGACTTCGGGTAACTCTGTTACACTTAGTATATTCAAAAACCAAGAAAAAAGCAATAGTTTTTACAACTTTTCCCGATTTTTTGATTGCTGAAAATCAGGCCAGTATTCTACTGGGTTACGTAATATTGCTTTACTGTCTGAATTGCATCTGTCTTACTGTTCCCATACAATTTTTCAAATTTTACTACTTTTTCTACTGCCGGTATAACTTTTTCAACCAAACACTTATCTGCTGAATCTATATTCAAAAGATATTCATAAATTTCCTTCGCCATGTCATATTTCTCTATTTCATTTAATAACATTTCATCTTTCGTTAAGGGTGTTGCCTCCGTAATTTCCTCCGTTTCCAATTTCTTTTCTGTTTGTTTTTTTGTTTCACCTTTTTTCTCACCATCAACACCTTGATTAAACTGTTGTATCATATTTTTTATATTTTCCTGATTCACTAGTATCTCATTCAAAGCGAAAAAAACACTGGCAGATACAGCCACACCAACTCCACCACCTAACAATGCAATTATAAATGCACCAACGCCCCCTGCCATCCCTGCAACAAGGGATGCTATAATTGTGCCAATGCTCCCTACTATTAAAACAATTGCTCCCATTACTTCTGTAACTTTTTTCATTTTTCTACTTCTCAATTAAACTATTTATATTCGGTTAAAGAAATAGTTCTTTTCCTAATCACTAACCCCCGGCTCAGTTACTTCACCTTTATCTGTTTTACTTTTGAATATGCACCATACCCGGCACCATTATATGCTCTTGCTTTTATATAGTAGGTATGGCCTTTTTTTATTTTCAGAATCACCTGAGTGCTTGAGGTTTTTACCTTCTTTGCCTTTTTAAATTTTTTGCTGGTTCCATAAAGGATCTGATAACGCAGTGCATTTTCTTGTTTTTTCAGTTTCACACACAGTTTGCTGCCTTTTTTCTTCTTGACGGAACGGATTTTTACCCGGGCCGGTTTCTTTACCTCTGTTTTCTTTTTCAGGGTAAGCACTGGTTTTTGAGGCAGTACATAATTATCTCTTGATTCCTGCGGCTGGACATCCGATCCACCGGCTGTTGGTTTATCTGTATCCGCCGGCTTCGTTGGGGTCGTAGATGGTGTTGCCGTTGGTGTAGCCGTAGCTGCGTCGGTAGTTGGCGGAGTCACGGCAGCCGTTGCCGTCGGCGTAACTGCCGGCGCCTTGGTCGGTGCTGTGGTCGGTGTGACCGCCGGTACCTTGGTTGGTGCCGCGGTAGCCGTAGCCGGCGCTGTAGCGGTGGCTGTGGCAGTCGGGGTCGGACTCGGTGTTGCCGTGGCAGGTGTTGTGGTCTCAAATGCCAGTTCTATACTGGTCTTTGGCTCTACGCTCTTTCCATCCACCGTAACTTTTGTCGCATCCGATGTCAGTGTCAGCTGCACCTTGCCGCTTGTATAGACCTTCGCTGCTGCCGCTCCACCCTGAACAACTATTTCCTTGGTTTTTCCAGCCTTATTCATGATCAGGATTGTTATGCTGCCATTTTTCACAGATGGAGTTACTGCCATCTGATAATATCCGTATTTTCTTGCATTTTCCATGTGAACGGATGCCTTACTGTCACTGGCGTCCATTTTTACATACACTTCATCAGAAGCCAGATACGCCAGGACATGTTCTGTGACAGCCTGACTGACTGGTGTATTTTTTACATCATAACTTCCCTGTGGCAAAACGAACCTTTTTATTCCTGAAAAGTCTGCCATGGAACTTCCGGCTGCCGGAATCTGCTCATAAGCTCCGGAAATCTCTGTGTAAGCCCGGTCCTGACTGTCTTTTATCGTTATATTCTGCCGGTTGACAGCCACTGTCATTTTGTCCTGATATGAAGTGCTGCTGCCCCCTGCGGCCTGTTTCAACACAGAATAGGATACAAAAGAAGCCTTTGTGTAATCCTCTGAACCCACGGTATAATGAACACAGGAAAGATCCTTGCTCACTGACATGTAACGGACATCCGCCGGATTACTGCTGTCATAAACCGTAACCAGATAATTTCCTCCACTGGTAATCGTCACATCCAGAGGCACCAGTGCATGGGCTTTGCTTCCCTTGTACACACATATTACGACTGCCTCTCCGGCTGCATCTACTTTTCTGCCACCTGACCAGGAAAATCTGGCAATTTTCTTCACCATATCCAGATACTTGCCCTGATTTGCTGTCAGTGCATCACTGACCGGCTGGGCATACTGCGTCACCTGATACTTCTCTATCAGCTCCGTCAACGCCTGACCCGGAGTCTGTATCTCATAAACAGTCTTTGCCTTTGAATCGTAAGAAGATACTTTCAGGTTGTCTCCTTCATAAAAGTCCAGTACAGACGCTGCCATACCAAATGCGTTTCCTTGATAAGCCGGCTCTGTAGCCGCATAAAAAGCTGCGAGCGGTGCGTTTTTCAAGACACTTTGATAGCGGGCCTGCGGTATTTTATAAGCATTTGAATATCCGTAGTTTTTTGCCGTATCCTCAAAACTATATGTGTTTTTCCCACGCTGAAAATGTCTGGTGAGACAGCTGGCTGTATATCCCTGCCAGGTGCCATTTTCCACGCTGTCACTCCAGCCTGTTTTTCCACTGTTATAATATATATTTAATGTCGAAGAACATCCTGCGAATGTATCTTCATTCCACTGCTCCGGCATACTGCCTGTAAAATATACCTTTTTCAAGGCCGTACAATTTCCAAAGGTCTCCGCTTCTGTACCGGTAAAGCCTTCCGGAATATTTACCGCCTCCAAAGAACTACATCCATAAAAAGCTCTTTTTTTCAAGGTTTTAATTCCCAGCGGAAGAATCACACCATTCAATTTTTTGCAATTTGCAAAAGCTCTGGCTTCAATACTGGTAAGTTTGGCTCCCAGGCGGATATCCGTGATTCCGCTGGCACCTTCCATGGCACTGGCACCTATAACCTGCGCCCCGGTCATATCCACTTCTCCAGTCAGAGAGGTATCCCCTGCAAAGGCACCTTCTTCAATGGATGTAGCATTTTCTGCCGGGAAATTTTTCAGTGCCGTACAGTCTGCAAATGCATATTTCCCAACTCGTTTTAACCCAGAACCAAATGTCACCTTTTCCAGCTGGTCTGCGTTGTAAAAAGCATAATTTCCCACGGCCGTAATGGTCGCCTTGGAAGCGTCGATCGTCTTAATGCTCTGTCTGAAACTTCTGCCCTGTCTGCCATTCCATTTAGGAAGTGCAGAAAGGGAAAAATCCGAGATTGAACCACTTCCACTAAAGGACAGTTCTTTTATGTCATCCCGGTAATGCCACTTGAGACTTCCAAATGTGCCATCCGCCGTATCTGTATCAGTCAGACTGAAATTCTGCAATGTAAAACCATACCCTTTTGAATACTGGTTGGTTTCGTCACTTTTCTGTGAGATGGTAGACCATCCCTCGCCCCAACCTGTGGAAGATGCTGTTTTATACAATGTGATGTCTTTGTTGGCATCCGTTCCTGTTTTTCCATTGTGCCGGATTGCTCCATTGTAAACAGTATATACATAAACCTGGGGATTGCCTCCTATAATACCTGTGTGAGAGGTCACAACAGAAACCTTTGGCGCATTTCCTTCAAAAAAGAGTTTGCTCAGAGCACTGTTATAATAAACCGCGTAGTCATCCATTTTGGTTACACTGGATGGAATCTGAAGTTCCGCCAAATTTGAACAATGCGTAATGGCATTGGCCCCTATGGTCTTCACACTACCCAGCACATAAAATTTTGTATCGCTTTTCCCTGCTGCATAGCGGATCAGCAGTGACATATCTTTATTGTACAGCACATTGTCCTCTGACCGCATAGATGCATTTCCGTGAGCCACGGTAAGGGTTGACAATTTCCCACATTCATGGAAAAGAGATCCCTGCACCTGTGCCACGCTTTCCCCAAGAGAAACACTTTCCAGGGAAGTACAGCCTGCAAACGCCAGACTGCCAATGGTTGTCACCTGATCCGGCACCACAATGCTCTTTAAGGCACGGCAGTAATTAAACGCTCTGTCACCAATGTTTTCCAACGCCTCCGGCAGTGTGATTTTTTCTAATTTCTGACAGTACATAAACGCTTCTCTGCTGACCTGGGTTACCGTTGACGGCAGTGTTACACTGGTCAGTTCTCCCATTCCTTCAAACGCATGCTCAGATACCCGGGTAACTCCCTTTGCTACCGCAATCGTCTGAATCTGATCATTATATGGCTGCCACGGCGTATTAACACCATCGGACATATGCATATATCCAGGCATAACGCCTTTTCCCGTTATCGTCAGTTTATAAGCCTTTTTATCCCCCTGAGACCATCCCCGCTGCGGCGTCTGTTCCGTCAGTTTCCATGTGATGGCTCCATCCGTTCCCTGCAGGGGTGCTGTTTCCGTGGTCTGGCCCGCTGCCTGCACCGCTGTTCCCCTCTGCATCGGCACTCCCTGTATCGTCAACGCCAATGCCAGCATACCTGCTACTATCTTTTTTCCTGCCTGCATGTTGCATCCTCCTCTTATAACATATATCGCCCCCTATTATAACAAATGCACCCAGCGGACGCAAGACCCCTCCCACATTCTGCCACTCCTTGCCATCTACCGCCAGTCGTGTTATACTTTTATAATATGATTGAATCAAACACACTATTATAAAAGGGATATTAAAGGAGAACACTCTGTCAAATGTAGAAACTTATTATTTAATTGATTTTGAAAATGTAAACAACGCAGGTCTCATCTGCTCCAGACATCTGGATTACCACGACCACATACATATATTTTCCACGAAAAATGCTCCTAAGATCAGCATTGAGATTTTGTCAAACTTTCATTCTGTAGACTATTCTTTCCACTGTCTGCCTGCCGGCAAGCAGTCTCTGGATATGCATCTTACTGCCTACTTAGGCTACCTGCTTGGCACCAATGGTGATAAAAAATGCAAATATGTGATCATCATCAAAGACAACGATTACGATAATGTGATCACTTTTCTCAAGGAAATCCACCGCTCTGCCGACATTGCGAGACACCCAAAGATTGATTATACGTCATCTGCCAAGAAAAAGAATGCAGAGAAACAGGAAAAACCAGGACTGATAAGCCGCAGAAAGCCAAGAGAAAAAACAGTAGCGGCCGTAGAAGTTCCTGCTCCTTCGGAGAAGCCGGCCATCCCTCCTGTGATGCAGTTAAATACAACGGTTCAGCGCACTTTGAGCCGGGCTTGTTTCAACAATGAGGTGATCGCTTACGCTGCCTCTTTGATCTGCAAACATCACAAGGACGAGAACGCCAAACAGATTGTCCTGGATCTTCTTATCGATAAATATGGCTTTACCGAGGGCAATAAAGTTTATCGACATGTAAAAAACTGCCTGAACCAAAAACTGGCTCAGGCAGTTTCAACAGCCGGACTGAATTTCAAACTGAAATAATATTTTTGAATATAATCTTGCACTTCGTAATCTTTTGGCTCTGCACCAAATGTTACCTTCGCCACAAATAGTTTGCCATCTTCAATACGCTCAAATACGCCTACCCAAAATGGTTCTTCAAAATATACCGTCAGTTTTCCATTTACTTTGTCCATGTGAATCCCTCCTAAAATTAAATGAACAAAGAATGGACAACCCGGAGGGGCAGGTTACTTACCCTATTTATATAGGACGGCCGGGCTACCTACCGGCTCTGGCACATCAATGATGTACGTTGCGTTTTTATCTTCATCTTTCACAGTATAACAAAAAAATCCTGATTAAGCAAAATCCCTCTTTTCATGTTATAATAAAATAAAAAAATTAAAGGAGCAATGACAACCATGCCAGAAATATTATATGAAATCCCAGTCAACGACATCTTTGGCCGCCCGTGCGAGTGCCCGGTCTGTGCTATGCAAAAAAAGCTTGATGATGACGAAGTTGCCTTTGCCATGGGGCCTAGTTATATGGAAGATGACATCCGGCTGACTACGGACAAAATTGGATTCTGCGCCCACCATATGCAAATGATGTATGATTTTGAAAACCGCCTCGGTCTCGGACTGATTCTGAATACCCATATGCAAAATATCATAAAAAATATAGAAACTCTGCAAAAAAAGAAACGGAACGGCTCCAAACGCTTATTTGCGAAGGATGCCGGTTCCGCTCTTTCCGATTATATCAAACAGACTACAAGTTCCTGTTTTATATGTGACCGTATAAAAAATACTTTCAAACGGTATTTAGTAACCACTTTATATCTGTACGAGAAAGATTCCGATTTCCGTAAGAAATTTAAAAACAGCAAAGGATTCTGTCTCGAACACTATGGTATGCTTTATGACCTTGCACCTTCCCACTTGAGTGGGCAGGTACTAGTCGATTTCACAAATGATTTGAATGAAATCTTTCTTACAAACTTTAAACGCGTGCAGGAAGACGTCTCATGGTTTGTCGACAAACACGACTACCGCAACAAAGAGGCCTCTTGGAAAAACTCAAAAGACTCTCTCCCACGTGCTATGACAAAAGTAAACAGTATCTTATCGGAAAATTGATTACTCCGCTTTGCCTTGAAGTTTCTCCTTCAGGGCAAACGCTTTGTCCTTAATACGGCGCTGGGCATTTCTTGCCACTAACACCTTTGAAACATAGCGTTTTGCTTCATCATTTTTACCAATACGTCTTGCCAGTTCTGCAAGCAGATACATCATCGTATACTGGTCCATACCACACATTGGGAAATCTTCTTTGGAAAATGCCGCCTCAAAGCCATCATAGGCATTCGAGAGCAATTCCTTTTCTTCGTTAATCAGCTCTGTAACCTCTTCTTTTTTGTAATCGCCCTGCATCAAAAGTTCGCGCTTGCCACGGCAGAGCCACGCCATCTTCAGACAAGTGTAAGCACGCTCACTGCTCTTACCGTTTTTCACAACGGTATTCAAAAGTGCCATCTTATGTCTTGTCAGTGCATCATCATACGTGTAAATCTTTCCTGCTTCCGGCTGATAATGGAAATTAGCAGAAATTTTTTCTTTGATGTTTTTTGCCTGACTTGACATCACAAAATTAAAATAACGGTTCAGTGCTGCATAACCACATTTCGGACATAGAATCGCATCGTACTTCAGGGAATCAACTCCCATATAACGCGGACGCAAATCTGAATCGGCACCAACCAAACGCACCTTACCGGTTCTTACCATACGACTCTTAAATTCATGGTCGCATACCGGACAGGTGTAGCTCTTGTCAAAAAGCAGGTCTTCTTCGTTTGTTTCTTTTTTTGCATCCTGTTTTGCCGCTTCCTGCTTTTTCTTCTCGCTGTCGCTTTCCTGATACACATCTACTTTTTCAACATTTTTAAAACCTAAATCCTCCAACCCTGCAAAAATATTGGACATCGTCATCCCCCGTTTCCATCTAAATTTTATTTATTGGGACGATAAGAGCTCTTCAACGATACAATTCGATTAAACACCATATGCTCTGTCGTCGTATCCTTTGTATCCACACAGAAGAAACCAGTTCTCATAAACTGGAACTTATCCCCTGGTTTTGCCTCTTTGAGTGCCGGTTCCATATAGCACTCTTTCAAAATTGTCAAAGAATTCGGATTTACATTTATGGAACCATCTTCATTGTAAACCCCTTTTTCTTCGTCAACAATATTTTCATATAAACGTACTTCTGCTTTTGCCGCTGTATCCGCAGCTACCCAGTGAATTGTTCCTTTCACTTTGCGGCCGGTAAAGCCGGAACCGGATTTAGTCTCCGGGTCATACGTTGCATGAACAATCGTTACATTTCCATCTTCATCGGTTTCATAACCGGTACAAGTCACAAAATAAGCACTCATCAGACGTACTTCATTGCCCGGGAACAGACGGAAATACTTGCGTGGAGGATCAATCTTGAAATCCTCTCTCTCAATATACAACTCTCTTCCAAATGGCACCTTACGTGTACCAAGTTCCGGATTCTCCTGATTATTCGGAACATCCAAATATTCAATCTTTCCTTCTTCGTAATTATCAATCACAAGTTTAACCGGGTCTAACACTGCCATCATTCGTGGCTGAGACATTTTCAAATCCTCGCGGATGCAATACTCTAACATTGCAGAATCCACAGAACTGTTTGATTTGGAAACACCACAAAGTTCCATAAACTTGCGAATGGAAGAAGCCGTATATCCTCTTCTTCTAAGAGCAGTAATCGTAACCAGTCTTGGGTCATCCCAACCGTCTACAATACCATCTTCTACCAGTTTTTTGATATAACGTTTACCGGTTACCACATTGGTCAGATACATTTTTGCAAATTCAATCTGGCGTGGCGGCACCTCAAACTCACATTCTTTTACAACCCAGTCATACAGCGGACGATGATCCTCAAACTCCAGTGTACAAATCGAATGGGTAACACCCTCAATCGCATCCTCAATCGGATGAGCAAAATCATACATCGGATAAATGCACCACTTATCCCCTGTATTATGATGGTGTAAATGTGCTACACGGTAAATAACCGGGTCTCTCATGTTAATATTCGGCGAGGACATATCAATCTTTGCACGAAGCACACGGGAGCCATCTTCAAACTCACCATTTTTCATTCCCTCAAACAGAGAAAGGTTTTCTTCTACCGAACGGTTTCGGTAAGGACTGTCTTTGCCGGGCTCTTTTAACGTACCGCGGTACTCTCTAATTTCTTCTGCTGACAAATCACAGACATATGCTTTTCCTTTGCGAATCAGTTTCAATGCACATTCATACATGTCATCAAAATAATTCGATGCAAAATATACCGGTGGTTTTTCGCCACAAATCCACTCCACATCTTTGCTGATGGAGTCCACAAATTCTTCTTTTTCTTTCTGTGGATTCGTATCGTCAAAACGAAGGTTAAAGGTTCCGCCATATTCCTTTGCCAATCCCTGATTCAACAAAATCGATTTGGCATGTCCAATATGCAGATAACCATTTGGCTCCGGTGGAAAACGCGTAACCACTTTATCATACACGCCCTCCTGCAAATCCTTATCTATTTCATTTTCAATAAAATTTCTTGAAATCACTTCTTCATTCATTTCTGGCATAAAAAAAAGCCTCCTTTGCGTATCTCTCTAAATAATAACACAAAGAGGCTTTTTAGACAAGATTTTATTTGAAATCGTGTCCACCGATGCGAAGTTTTGCATGAGACAGACGCTGACTGAAAAAATGATACTTACTCATCTTAATTTCTTTGCCTTTATAAGTAACACATTTTTCGCCTTCTAAAGCAATTTTTGCCGCCTGCACACATTTGGCACGGGCACCGGATTTATATTTGCCCTGGCTGTATTTTTTCATTTCCTTCTGCCATTTACCGGTACGAACCGGAGTAAACTGTCCGCGCTGTTTGAGAACACCCTGAATCGAGTTTGGAAAAGCACCGGATTTTTTACGGTTCATCACAACAATTCCTACCGCTGTCTTTCCTGCTTTGCTCTGGTTTCCTGCCTCACAGAAAATAATCGCAGACATCATTTTTAATTCCTTGCTTGTATAACTTTTTTTCTCAGCAGCCTGTGAAGGTGTTGCCCCGATTAAGATTCCCATCAACGCAAAAACCGCCATCATTCGTACTACTAAAGTTTTCAAAAACATGTTTACACTCCTAACATTTTTATTGGTTACAAAATTGTTATCGACTTGCATCGTTTTTGTAACATTTACGTAACAATTGTAACATACTATAATAAAAAATCAACCCTAAATACAAAAAAACCGCCTTCCAAATGCTGGAATCAACGGTTTTTGGTTTGTTTTTACGAAAACTTTTATAATTTGTTTAATTAAATTTTGTAACAATTGTGTCGAATTTGAGCGAACCACCAAACAAATCGAGGGCACTTCCAATCGTATAATTGACTCTGTTTTTTCCTGTTTTTTGAATTTTTTCGATGTCCTCATAACTGCCAATGCCGCCGGCATATGTAATCGGAATTTCACTTTCTTTAGCAAGAATTTTTAACAAATCCTCATCTACACCCGTGCCGGTTCCCTCAACATTTACAGCATGCACTAAAAACTCATCACAGTACGAATGAAGTTTTTCCATCAGTGCTTCATCCAGACACTGATTAGTAAATTTCTGCCACCGGTCGGTTACAATATAATAAGAATCTCCTTTTTTCCGGCAGCTCAAATCCAAAACCACATGCTTTTTTCCCACTGCCTTCACTAATTGCTCCAGACGGTCAAAACGAATCTCTCCGCCCGCAAAAACATACGATGTAACAATGACATGGCTTGCGCCAAAATCTAAAAAAGAAGCAGCATTATCCGCATGGATTCCACCACCTACCTGAAGGGCCCCCTGCCACGCTAAAAGAGCTCCCTTTGCCTGCATAAGGTCTGCTTCATAATAAGGACTGTCCGCCGCATTTAACAAAATAATATGTCCGCCGCGAAGCCCCTTTTCACGATACAAGGCGGCATAATCTGCCGCCTGCATCTCCGAAACAAAATTCTCTTTTGCAAAATCCTTCTCATCTTTTAAACTTCCACCGACAATCTGCTTTACCTTACCATTATGAATATCGATGCATGGTCGAAATTCCATCCTTTTATCCTCTCTTTACAGTCCAAGAATCTTTTCTACGGTCATCTGCATCTCACTCTTGTCGCATACAATATCATGACGAATCGGTGCGGTGCGGATTTCCTCAATTGCCTCCGGAATCTTCACACCGGAAAGAGCATTTAACTCATCTACCAGTTCAAAATCAGTCATGCTGTCATATTTTTCTTTGTCAATGGCATCCATAACACTGCGGGTAAACTTGTATGGGCTTGCCGTAGAAGCAATTACTGTCTTTAAGCCGGCATCCTTTGCCTTGTCATAATAAACACAGGAAGCAACCGACGTATGTGTATCCATGATATAACCGGCTTTATCAAACACCTTCTTAATGTTTGCTGCAGTTTCAGCTTCTGAAGCATAACCACCAACAAAGCAGGATAATTTCTCCATCATTTCTTTCGTAATCGTATATTCACCATTGCTTGAAAGTGCATCCATAAACACTTTTGTCTGTGCTGCATCCTCACCGGTAATGCGGTAAATCAAACGCTCTAAGTTGCTTGAAATCAAAATATCCAT
>QWCE01018001.1_pt1 | contig 11320 bp, 9 predicted proteins | sample 1972531 | NCBI WGS metagenome assembly QWCE01 (sample SAMN09866716, study PRJNA288562) | Human gut metagenome isolate term4_stool, whole genome shotgun sequencing... | reverse complement strand
TGATTTCTCTGACTTCGACGACGATCGACTATTTGAAATCCAGACTTTACTCAACAATAGACCCAGGAAGAAACATGACTACATCTCCCCTTTCAAACTCTTCGCCCCTTTCTTCCTCCCTGTTGCACTTCGTCCTTGAATCTACGTGTTGCAGTTTGCGGGCCATAGGCTTAGACTTTTGAGCTAAATGTCGTACCTTTGCACGGTCAATGAGTGACGGGGTCACTCTATGGCTGAGTAGCTCAGTTGGATAGAGCAACAGCCTTCTAAGCTGTGGGTCTTGGGTTCGAATCCCAACTCAGTCACACCCCTCAAAGCCACGCCGGGATCACGCTCCAGGCGTGGCTTCTGTTGTATTGAGCCGCCTGGTAATTGCTTGGGTAGAAAAAGAAGAGCGACCTCCCTTTGTAGGGGGGTCGCTCTTTCTATTTAAGGACTTGGTCTAAGGCTTAGAAGAAGTTGTATCTGTTGTCAGAGATCTTGGCCTTGGAGATGACCGTCTGGAGTGCCGTTGCACGGATCATACCCTGCAGTGAGCGCTCGAGTGAGGTCTTGATCGCAGTTGCGTCGTTTGCCTGAGCGTCAGCCTCTCTGGAGAGAACATTGATGAGGTAGACGCCATTGAGACCCTTTACAGGGGTCGGGGTGTTCAGCCCTGCGACAGCGGCAGCAGAGTTGATTCCCGGCTCCACACCGAGGCTCTCGAGTCTGATGGTGCTATACTTGACGAAGCTGAGTGAGTCGACCGATGCGCCGATGGCACTTGCGTACGCCTCGAGTGAGGAGTGGTCAGCGCTCATCATCTGGTCGTAGAGGAGGTCTGCCTTCTTCTGATTTGCGAGGAGTGCAGAGATCTGATCCTTCACCACTTCCATAGGCATGAAGCCCTCGGCAAACTTCTTTCCGACGCGGGTGACGACGTACTTCTCGTCGGCCTCCTTGATCGGAGAGATCGTCCCCTCCTTATTCTGCATCGTCCAGGTGACGATGTCGCGGCTGTTGCTGATGCCGGGGGCAATGGAGGGCTGAGAGGAGGAGATCAGCTGATCCTGGAGTACCTGGTAGCCGGCGTTGAGAGCCTCCTGAGTCAGATCCTTATCTTTATTTGAGGTGAGGAAAGAGCTGAGGTTATTGTAGATCCGGGTCTGCGTCTCCGTGGAGGCGGTCACCTCCTTGGCTGCAAGGGCGACCTTAAACTTATCGACCACTGGCTTGGCCTCAGAAACGAGGATGATGTGCTCACCATACTTGGAGGTAAAGGAGAAGGGGACTCCCACCTGAGCGGAGTAGACAGCCTGAGCAAAGTCCTGACCGATGTAATTGGATGCCATCGCCTCGGTGAGCCAGCCGATCTGACCGCCCTGAGCGGAGGAGTTGCGGTCGAGGGAGTAGGTCTGGGCAGCCGTGGCAAAGGTCTCGGGCGCAGCCTTGAGAGCGGTGAGGAGACTGTCAGCGTTCACCTCGGGGGCATTTGGTGTACCGGCGGGCGGGAGTACGATGTGGCTCACGAGCAGAGACTCGGGAGCCTGCTTGCGGCTGATGATCTTAGCGACGAGGAAGTTCTTGTCCTGCGGGACGATCTCACTGACAGCGCCCACCTCTGCGGTGGTGATGAAGTTGGCTATCTCCGTAGGCATCGAGGGGGTATTGATGTCCTCGGCAGTGATGTAAGTATCAGCGTAGGGCACATCGCTGTAGTCAGAGAGCACGAGAGCGGGATCCTTACCGGCGATCAGCTCCTCGCGCGCAGACCGGATGTCCTCCTCTGCAGCCTTATAGTCTGCCTCTGAGGGATCGATGGAGGCGTAGATGACGTCCACGTGAGCCCCGGCATCGGTGCGGAAGTAGTCCTTGTGCGCATTGTAGTAGTCCTTGATCTCCGCATCAGCTACTCGATCTGCGACTGCTGCTCAGGGCTGTAATTCTCCTTCGCATTGAGCTGCTTGAGGAACGTAAGAAGCTGTGCTCTATTGAACTCTCCTGTATTGGGATCCGTAAATTGCTGACGGATGATGGGCGAGACATTCTGACCTTGGATAAGGTCAAAGGTCTCAGCAGGAGTGATGCTCAGACCGATCTTGCCCGCCTCGTCGTGGAGTACCATATTGGAGACGATGGTGCCGAAGATCTGATTATTGAGCTGTACCGTCTGGTCGGAGTTGAGGGACTGACCCTGCGCACGCATCTGCTCATTCATCGCATTGACATGCTGCTGGTAGTCCTCGATGCGGACCTTATTGCCATTGACAGAGAATGCTGTCATCTTGCTGTCTCTCCACAGGGCACTTCCCCCGGTGACCAGGTCTCCGAGGATAAAAGCGACCATGCCGAGACCTACTGCGGCGATAAGGCATCCGGCTTTGCTTCTTAGTTTCTCTAATGTTGCCATTGTTTCGGTTGTAAGCGTACAAGTACGATCTAATATCGTGCGAAGGTACCACGTTTTTGACACTTAGGCAAATGTAAAACAGGAAGGCGCCCATGCTTTTGTGCCGAAAGTCCGGCTTACCAGCTTGGTCAAGTTGGGACGTGTTACTAAATTTGCGTGTCTGATAAACATAATAATAAGACCCTATGGGTAAGATCATAAGGATTGTCTCGGCTTCGTTATTAGCCGCTTCTACCGGGACAGTGGTCGCAGCGGGGACATCCTCCGCCTCTACGGCGGTGATAGTCTCCTCTTCCGGATCGGAGCCTTGCATCATGAGATAAAAACGCACGGCGGTGTGACGCATGTGCAGAGTGTGACTATTCCCTCCCTTGAGCCGGGGCGGTACCCCTACACGATCACCTCAGTTGATGAGGTGGAGGCCTATCGGGACACGCTCGTCATCCCGTCGGATACCCTTCAGACCTTTGTGCTTATCGGAGATGTGCAGGACACCTGGGGCGATGATACGCGACCGCTGATGGACAGCTTGTATAGGGCAATGGTCCCGAGGAGAGGGTAGGGCACGCCTACTATATCGACTACCCCGATATGCGGGTGGTCTGCTACGACTCCAACTCCCTCTTCTGGTCCATCGGTTCACAGCGTCCCTGGCTGGAGCGGGTGCTGAGGGAGAGGAAGGATAAGCCCTTCCTCGTCGTCTGTGCTCATCATCCGGTCTACTCCGGGACGAAAAACCGATTTAACCTCCTAAATAATAGTCTGCTCGGTCCCCTCTTCCGTCGCTGTGGGGTGGACCTCGTGCTGGCAGGACATGACCATATCTTTGCCCACGATCGGGATGCCGATGGCGGCGGTCCTCACTACATAGGGCTAAGTACGGCACACAAGACCTACTCTGTACAGGATCCGGAGCGACATGTCGCCTCTTCGGGTGAGAGTCTATCGGGAGGGGGCGGTCCTACTGGACTCGCTCTGTGTGAGCAGGAAAAGTCATCCCTAAGCACGACGAAGCATCTGATAGCTCTCTGTAAGTGTTTTACTCGGTAAATCATACTCTGCCAACAGGTTAATTCTATTACCGGTATTAGTGTTATCTATTACCGATATTAGTGTAATCTCTTACCGGTATTAGTTTTGACTATTACCGGTATTAGTTTTGAGAGATCATACACCCGCCGGTGGCGATAGTCCTGTCCCCTCATTTTGCTACCTTTGTGTAGTCGCAAGACCATCAAAGTCAAGTCGAGTATTATATGACACAAGATAATGGCTCTCCCACCAGGTGCCCATCAGTTGCGGGCAATAGTGGGAAGTTGGATACATACGATTACTTCTACGACGTGCCGGAGTCTCTGGACGACCATCCGTACGTGGAGGTACAATTCAAGAACACCCGCAAAGAGTTTTTCCTAAATAATCTTCGTCTCCCCCTCGCCAAGGGCGACATGGTGGCTGTCGAGGCCTCTCCCGGTCACGATATCGGGCGGGTCTCGCTCACCGGTCGGCTTGTGGACCTCCAGATGCGTAAGCTCGGGGTCACTCCTCCGGAGCAGCCCAAGACCATCTATCGCTTAGCACGTCCGCTCGATCTGCAGAAGTATGAGGAGAGCAAGGCGAAGGAGCACGAGACAATGATCGGCAGCCGCCAGATCGCAAAGCGGCTCGGGCTGGATATGAAGATCGGTGACGTGGAGTATCAGGGAGATGGGCAGAAGGCGATCTTCTACTACATCGCAGACCATAGGGTGGACTTCAGGCAGCTGATCCGAGAGCTGGCGGAGGCATTCCACATACGTGTGGAGATGAGGCAGATCGGTGCCCGTCAGGAGGCGGGGCGGATCGGTGGTATAGGTCCCTGCGGGCGACAGCTCTGCTGCTCGGGGTGGATGACCAGCTTCCACTCCGTCAGTACCAATGTGGCTCGCCTGCAGGATATTGCCATCAATCCTCAGAAGCTTGCCGGTCAGTGTGCTAAGCTGAAGTGCTGTCTCAACTATGAGCGAGACACCTACGCCGAGGCTCAGAGCTCGCTGCCACCGAGAGATGTGCGGCTGGAGTGTCAGCGTGGGGTCTATGCGTTCCTCAAGGCGGACACCCTCGCCGGTAAGGTCTCCTATATCTCCACCGGGGGCGCTCCGTCGAAGCAACGTGAGGTGGTGACGATCAGCAAGGAGCGAGCTCTGGAGGTGATCGATCAAAATCGTGCCGGCGTACAGCCCGTCTCCCTCGTCTCTGACACCGAGGAGGAGCAGGTCTCCCCTCTCAGTCGGGTGAGTGACATCCTATCGGAGGAGAGTGTCTCCCGCTTCGACAAGTCGGTCGCGTAATGGTCGGAATAGGAGGCGCTCTCAGGGTGGCTCGTCCGGTCGGTCCAAGGGGGCGAGACAGCAGCGGCGGGACTCTCGCAAGTGACACTGCGAGGAAAAAGAGAATGAAAAAGCTCGGCAGACTACTCCTGCTTATCCCCTGTCTGATGGCGGTGGGGTGTCGTCAGTCGGCTCTTCCCGTCTACTCCTACTACCAGTCTCTGGAGGATATGGGGTGGGGACAGAGTGAGGAGCTATTCTACACCTTTCCCGTCACAGCTGATGAGCGCTATCAGGTGGAGGGTGTCGTGAGGGTGTCGCCTGACTTTACCCTGCGCCAGGTGCCTCTCGGGGTCGTCCTAGAGACCCCTGATCACCAGTACCGGGAGTCACAGCTGATGATGCCTGTCAAGCAACGACAGATCAGTACGACCGGATATGTCGTCCGGGAGTACCCCTTCGAGATCCTGTCAGACTTTGCTCCGGAGCAGTCCGGTACCTATACCCTTAGTCTTCGTCCGCTGCCCGAGCCGATAATATCGCTATCTTTGCGCTTGACCTTTTTTACTTCTATAGTCACCATGAGAAAATCAACTAATAATAAGCCCTACGACCCCTCGACCGCGGTCCTCCTCATCTACACCGGTGGGACGATCGGCATGACCGAGGATCCTGCCACCGGTGCGCTCAAGGCGATAGACTTTGCCTACATAGAGGAGCATGTGCCGGAGGTGAATAACTTCTCCTTCCATATCGACACCTACTCCTTCGATCTGGTGATCGACTCCAGCGAGATGGGGCCGACGCACTGGCGGGAGATGGCGCTGACCATCCGGGAGAATTATGACAAGTACAGCGGCTTCGTGATACTCCACGGGACGGACACCATGGCTTACACCGCCTCCATGCTCAGCTTTATGCTGGACGGTCTCTGCAAGCCGGTCCTCCTGACCGGGTCGCAGCTGCCTATCGGCAAGGTGCGGACGGATGGGAAGGAGAATCTGCTCACCTCGATCGAGATTGCTGCGGCAAAGGATCAGATGGGAAATCCCCTCCTGAGGGAGGTGTGCATCTATTTCGACAATCGACTGCTGAGAGGCAACCGCTGCACGAAGGTGAGCTCGGACCAATTCAAGGCTTTTGACTCCCCCAATTATCCCTGCCTCGCGCATGCGGGCATTGACATCCACTATCATCCTGAGGTGCTGATGCGGAATGACTACGGGGAGGGCGACCTACGGCTTCACCTGGACCTTGATCCCAATATACTCGTTCTCTCGCTCTTCCCGGGACTGCCGGAGAGTATGGTGGCGTCTGCCTTTGAGACTCCGGGGCTCAAGGCCGTGGTCTTCAGGACCTTCGGTAGCGGTCGGGAAGTCCTCTGACGAAGTGAAGCGGCTGATGGGGGTCAATCTCAGGGGAGAGATGACCGTGTGAGACGATAGTACATGTTTGCATCCTCCCTCTTTCCCGATCAGACCAGAAATTACGAGGCCTTTTACTTCCGAAGCCTCAGCAGCGGCAGCTGTGGCAATGCCTCTCTCCTCTCCTGTGGCGACACCACGATTATGATCGATGCGGGGCTGGGGATCCGCACGCTCAAGAAGAGCTTTAAGGAGCTGGCGATCGATCCCAAGCAGCTCGCCGCCATCTTCATTACCCACGACCATGCTGATCATATCCGGGGATTAGAGTCCTTTGCCGTGGACTTCTCCATACCGGTCTATGCCTCCCCACTGGTCTATAAGGCACTTCACCACGCCACCTACCTGCATGGTGGACTTCTCAATCATCTGGGCTCAATGGTCATAGGTGAGACAGTGAGCCTGGGACGGATGGAGATCTCCTCCTTTGAGGTACCGCACGACGCGACGCAGAATGTAGGGTACCGGATCACCGGGCCACGTGGCTGCTTCACACTGATGACCGATGTGGGTGAGGTGACTGCGGAGGTGGAGGCGGCCATCAGGGAAGCAAATTATCTCGTGATCGAGAGCAACTACGACGAGGAGATGTTGCGGACCGGTCCCTATCCGATGGTGCTTAAGAGGAGGATACTCAGCAGCCATGGGCATCTCAGCAATCGGGAAGTGGCTGCTACAATGATGAGAAACTACCACCTCGACCTACGCTTCCTCGCCCTATGTCACCTCAGTGGGCAGAATAACAATCCGACTGTGGCGAGAGAGTCTATGAGTAATGCCCTTCTGGAGATCGGAGTGCAGCCCGGTCGCGATCTGCAGCTGGAGGTGCTGCAGCGACGGGTGATCTCACCGCTCTACAAGCTGAGCTGATCACTCGCTGTAGGCGGCGAGCTCCTCAGCGCACTTCTCCCACTCCTTCATCGCTTTCTTCAGCTTATAGTCTACTTCCTCGTACTGATTGAGCAGGTCCGGAGTGGCCTGGATCGTCAGCCGATCCTCTAAGGAAGTCTTCTCTGTCTCCAGCTGATCCACGGTCTCCTCAGCCTTGGCGAGGGCTTTCTCCAAGCGAGAGATCTGTCGCTGCTGTTCCCGCTGCTGTTCGTAGTCCTCGCGCCCTCCTCCTTTGGGCATTTTCTTCTCTCTGTCGTCCTCTTTTCCGGTCGACTGATTGATCTCTGTATTGCGGTCGTGGAGCTTTCGCAGGTACTCCTCCATGCCGCCGAGATGGTTGAGGACTTTCCCGTCCTCAAATTCGATCACCTTGTCCACCAGCCCCTCCAAGAAGTCGCGGTCGTGGCTCACGATCAGCACCGTACCGTCGTAATTGGCTATCGCCTCCTTCAGCACACCCTTGGAGGCTATGTCGAGGTGCACATCGTCGATGGTGTCGTGGATCGTCTTCTCCGGGTCGAGCATGGAGGATTCGTTTTGGGCAAAGTAGGAGGTGATCACCTGATGGCCGATCTTGATCGATCCCTCGCTTGGGATCTCTCCCAGCACAGCCCTCACGAAGGTAGTCTTACCCGAGCCGTTTCGCCCCACGAGGGCGATCTTGTCGCCCCGCTCGATCGTCAGGTCGATACCGTCGAGGACGTACCTCTTACCGTCGTAGGTGACCCTCATCTCCTTAGTGACAAGGGGGTAGGCGCCCGACGGGATGCTCATGGGGAAGCGGAAGTGGATCGTCTTGCGGTCGATCTCGTCGATCTCTATCGGGTCAATCTTCTCCAGCGCCTTGATCCGGGACTGCACCTGGGTCGACTTCGTCGGCTTATACCTAAAGCGCTCGATGAAGTCCTCGGTGTCCTTGATCATCTTCTGCTGATTCTCGTAGGCTCTCTTCTGCTGCTCGAAGCGCTCCTCCCGCAGCTCCTCGTAGTGGGAGTAATTGACCTTAAAGTCATACGCCTTCCCCATCGAGATCTCCACGGTGCGGGTGGTGGCGTTGTCGAGAAATCGCCGGTCGTGTGAGACCATGATCACGGCTGCGGGTGAGGTGGTCAGGAAGTCCTCCAGCCAGACGATCGACTCCATGTCGAGGTGGTTGGTCGGCTCGTCGAGTAGCAACAGATCGGGTCTCCCGAGCAGGATCTTCGCCAGCTCTATCCTCATGCGCCACCCTCCTGAGAACTCCCTCGTCGGCCGATCGAAGTCCTTCTGCTCAAAGCCCAGTCCCTTCAGTGTCTTCTCGATCTCCGCCTCCATCCGCGAAGTGTCGTAGATAGAGAGCAGCTCCGTCGCATTGGCGAGCTGCTGGATCAGCACCATATACTCCTCCGTGTCGTAGTCGGTGCGGGTAGCCACCTCCTCAGTCAGCCGGTCCACCGTCGCCTTAAGCTCCAGCTCTTTGGAGAAAGCCTTGCGTGCCTCCTCACGGACCGTTCGCTCATCATTGAGCATCATATACTGCGGCAGGTAACCGATCTCTGCCCCCTTGGCTAAGGCGACAGACCCCTCCGTCGGAGCGTTAAGCCCGGCGATGATATTGAGAAGGGTGGTCTTACCGGCACCGTTACGCCCGGCGAGTGCTATCCGCTCTCCGGCATTGACTTGAAGATTGATATCTGAGAAGAGTACGGTGGCGCCAAAGGAGACGCCGACGTGACTTAGAGTCAGCATGGTGTGATGTTAGGTGGTGATGATCGTGGGTGACGAATAGATGCTCAGCGCCTCTGATCGTATGTGTCCCATGGTGGAGGCGACGGCGCTGTAGGCGCTATTCGGCGTGGTGAGGATCTTAGTGGTCTGGGAGAGCGCGAGCAGGTCCCCGTAGATCTCGATCAGCCCGTCTACCGACGTCCCGTCCGACATGGAGGAGGGCGAGATGATCCTGGAGCTGTAGAGGGTCTGGAGCCGCTCCCGCTCGTTGTGCGATGTGGTGGTGACGAAGAAGGAGGTGCCCGGATCCGCTACCACCATCTCGTGCATCCGCTTGATGAAGAGCTCTATCGGGCTGTCCTGCATCGATACGGCGGAGTCGCGGTCTATGTGGATCCCGACGATATTGTTGTGCCACGAGGAGAGGCGTGAGTTGCGGACGTTGATCACTTCGATATTGGGCAGCAGGGGGCTGTACATGTCTCGTGCGCGGGTCAGCTCCATACTCGTCTCGATGAAGAGCCTGTGGTGTCTCCGGCGGAATATCAGCTCCAGCTGCTCCGGCGCATGCGCCTGTAGCTCCTTGATCTTGTCGTTCGTCAGTACGCTATCGAAGGAGACCATCATATAGGGCGCCGAGAGCCAGACATTCCCCTTATCGGGGTAGCGGTTGCTGATCCAGTCGGTCCACTTCGCCTCCCTGATCGTGATCTCCTCCCTCCTCATCTGAGGGTCGAGGGTAAAGAGCCGATTGGACGGAGCCATAAAGTCATCGGTCTCAAACCAGATGATCTCTAATGGTCTGCTGTGCTTCCTCGCCAGGGCAATGGTGGAGGCCACGGCACGAAGCCGCTCCCCCAGCCCGCCGATCGGCACCAGCGTGATCTTTCCCGATGGGTCAGGGGTGAGCCGATCCGCTCTCTCTTGGTCAGTCTTTGTGGATGTATTCATAGGCGATTGAGACGCTTGAGATAACAATTGCGACAGAGGGGCTCGTACTCCGCCTTTGCCCCTACGAGTACCTGCTCTTGGTCCGAGACGAGGCGGTAGGAGTAGAGGGCCGGGGCGCCACAGGAGACACAGATGGCGTGCACCTTGAGCACCCTGTCGGCGACCGCCATCAGTCGCGGCATGCAGCCAAAGGGCTTCCGCTCGTAGTCCATATCCAGTCCCGACACAACCACCCGGATGCCGCTATCGGCCATCTGTAGGCAAATATCTACTAAGGAAGTGTCAAAAAACTGCCCCTCATCGATCCCCACCACCTGAGCATCCGAGCTGAGGAGAAGGATCGTCTCCGGGCGCGCCACGGCGGTAGCCTCGAGCGTATTGCGATCGTGGCTGACCACGTCACCCTGTGAGTAGCGAGTGTCGATCAGGGGCTTAAATACCTGCACCCGCTGGCGTGCGATCACCGCCCTGCGGAGACGGCGCATCAGCTCCTCCGTCTTGCCTGAAAACATCGACCCCACGATCACCTCGATGCTTCCCCGGGCGGGGAAGCCATTGTTGGGTCGCTCGTAGAGACCCTCATGCATCCGCTCGTCCAGCTCCTCCTCGTCCATCACGCTTCCTTTTCCTTCCAGTCGCCACACTCCTTGATGAGGTCGACCAGGTGATCCACCGCCTCGTCCTGAGGGATGCCGCGCCGCACCCGCTCCTTGCCGTGGTAGAGGTCGACCCGTCCGGGTGTCGAACCGACGTAGCCGTAGTCTGCGTCGGCCATCTCCCCCGGGCCATTGACGATACAGCCCATGACGCCTATCTTGAGTCCCTTGAGGTGCGAAGTGGCAGCCTTTACCCTTGCGACCGTCTCCTGGAGGTCAAAGAGTGTCCGCCCACAGCCGGGGCAGGAGATGAATTCGGTCCTCGAGATCCTCCTCCGGCTTGCCTGTAGGAGTCCAAAGGCGAGCCGAACCGCCTCTCGGCTGCTCAGGTCTGTACCTGAGACGAAGAGGCCCTCTCCCTGACCTCGCAAAAGGGCTGAGCCCACTGCATAACCGAGCCTTACGCCCGCCTCGTCCGCCCGGCCCTCGGCGGAGATCCCTATTATATATGGTGTGGTCATCACCTCATCCAATGCCCTCAGCATCGCCGGGGCATCGGGGTGGGTGATCCGAATGATCAGGTGTCCCCCCTCCGGGAGGTCGGGGGTCTCCCCGCGGAGTGCCTCCCTGTCGGTGACCGTCACTAAGCGGGGATCAGAGCCTACCAGGTCGGGACAGCAGTCTCTATCATAGGTGTCGACCTCCCCTACGACTAAGGGGGTACTCGATAGTCTCACGGGGTCGGGGGTGACAGATGACGACTCAAGTGAAATGGGCTCAGCCTCGGCGGCCTGCTCCACACACTCGACCAAGATCCTTGCCGGCTTGATCTCCTGCTCCGGTGCTTCGCTCAGCGACACGCGGATGGTGTCACCCAGCCCCTCACTCAGCAGGGCACCGATGCCGACGGCGCTCTTCACGCGACCGTCCTCGGCATCTCCCGCCTCAGTCACACCGAGGTGGAGCGGGTAGTGCATGTCCCTCCTCTCCATCTCGCTCACCAGCAGGCGCACCGCCTCCGTCATCAGCACGGTATTGGAGGACTTGAGCGAG
>QWCE01005628.1_pt1 | contig 11340 bp, 7 predicted proteins | sample 1972531 | NCBI WGS metagenome assembly QWCE01 (sample SAMN09866716, study PRJNA288562) | Human gut metagenome isolate term4_stool, whole genome shotgun sequencing... | reverse complement strand
GTACTGCTCATTCTTCGCAGTACTTCGCAAATTCATTTAAAATCTGCTACGCAGATAGGAATTTGCTCACACCTGAATCATCTTCGCACGGTCTGTGCAGTAAATGCACAGACCTGATTAAAAATGTCGTTCCTGCCTTCTAAGAACCGGCGGTTTCCCAGGTTTTCTTTTGCTCTTGTCAACTTTCCGTAATTTAATTCACGTATCTAAGAGTTTCGTAATTATCTATTACGTTACATAGATAATATAAGATTTTATGAAATCATATGTTTGCAAACTCGTGAAAATGTTAGAAAAATGATGTAATGTAATTATATAACATGAATTTTATTACATTTACATGAATTTGTAAACACACGAAGAAAAAGAAAAAGGTACAATAACAGCAAGTAAGGAGGTCAGACACAATGAAGTATTATTGTAATCCTATCAATGTAAATTATAGATATCAGTTTAATGCAGATCCGAGGAGCACCGGAATCCAGATTGACAGGGAAGCGGCAGATCCATCGATGATCTGTTTTAAAGGAAAATATTATATTTTTGCATCAATGAACCTGAGTGTGTGGGTATCGGATGATCTGGTAAACTGGGAAATACACAGACTGCCGGATAATCTTCCGCTGTATGATTATGCACCGGATGCCAGAGTGAATGGAGACTATGTTTATTTCTGTGCATCGAAAAAAGGTGAAATCTGTAATTATTACCGGACAAAGGATATTATAAATGGATCTTATGAGGAGATAGAAGGAACTTTTGATTTCTGGGATCCAAATCTGTTTTTTGACGAGGATGGCAGGGTATATTTTTACTGGGGATGCTCCAATGAAACACCGGTCTGGGGTGTGGAGTTAGATCCGGCAACCATGAAGCCGCTTGGAGAGAGAAAGCCGCTTATCTATGGAAATCCTTTCACCAGAGGATATGAGAGGATGGGGGTTGACAATAGTATTTTCCCGAACCCCGAAGAAGTGGTAGAGCAACAGTTTCAGGGCTTTTTAAAAATGCAGCATATGACAGAAGATATGCTCCCGAAGGAAATGATTCCACTTGTAAAAGGAATGTTTACAAAGAAACCTTTTATAGAAGGACCATGGATGGATAAATATCATGGGAAGTACTATTTACAGTATGCCTGTCCCGGAGCAGAATATAATGTATATGCTGATGGTGTTTATGTTTCAGATTCACCGCTTGGACCATTTGTGCTGGCAGAGAATAACCCATATTCCTATCATCCGGGTGGATATATGCCGGGAGCAGGACATGGTTCTACGATGTGGGATAGAAATGGAAATCTCTGGCATGCTTCTACGATGAGAATCAGTGTGAACCATCAGTTTGAACGCCGTGTTGGTATCTGGCGCGCCGGTTTTGATGAGGATGGTGAACTGTTTTGCAATCAGCGGTATGGTGACTGGCCGGTTGCAGTGGAAGAAGAGAACACAGATGCATGGGTAAATCCACAATGGTATCTGCTGAGTTATAAAAAATCTGTCAGAGCTTCTTCTTATGAAAAAGGAAAAGAACCGGAACTTGCAGTTGACGAGGATGCAACGACATGGTGGCAGTCACAGACGAAAGATGGCTGGTTACAACTGGATCTTGGAAAAGTGTATGATGTCCGGGCAGTTCAGATTAATTTTGCAGATGATAAAATTGATATTCCGGTACCGGGAGAAATTAAGGGTACAAAAACCCAGCCACGTTATATTGAAGAAAAGGATTATGTGACAAGATGGAAGTTAGAGGGATCCATGGACGGAATTACTTATGAAGTGCTGGAAGATAAGTCCGGTGCAGTGACCGATCTGCCACATGATTTTATTGTGAAAGAACAGGGAATCAAAGTCCGTTATATAAAACTTACAATCTATGAAGTTCCATATCAGCAGAAACCGTGTATTTCCGGTCTGCGTGTATTTGGAACAGGAGATGGAGAAAAACCGCAAAATGCAGAGTTTACAGTAGCGAGAAGCGAAAATGGACTGGACATGACAGTGTCAGCCAAAGCGGAGCAGGCAACTGGATACAATATTTTATGGGGACATAAAAAGGATAAACTGTATCACAGTTATCTGGTATATGGAGAGGAACTCAAAGAGAAAAGAATTGGAGCACTGATCAAAGACAAAAATTATTACGTGCGGGTAGATACTTTTAATGAGAATGGAATTACAGAGGGTAATACAGTAAAAATGGTGTAGAGGTACACGAGTGATAATGCATGGAGGAAAAAATAATGTTTGGAAAGAAAAAACAACAGATAACAGAGACAAATGGCTTTACATACCGGAGGGCGAAAACGTGGCAGATTGCACTTGCGTCCTGTAGTTCGGGAATTGGAATGAGCTTTTATGTATTGCTTGGACTCGCAAGTTATGTTGCAAATGCAGGATATGGAATTGCAACTGCAGTGGTAGGGTTAATTCTTACTGCAACAAGAATTTTAGATGGTGTGACGGATCCAATCATCGCAATTATCATTGATAAAATGAATACAAAATTTGGAAAAATCAGGATTTTAACAGCACTCGGCTGGGCAATTGAGTCACTGGCAGTTCTTATGATGTACTGTTGGGCAAGTGGAAAAGGACATGGAATTGTATTGTTTGTTGTTTTATATTGTGTCTATATTATTGGATATACACTCTGCAACGTAACAGCACAGATTGTTCCTGCAATGCTTACAAATGACCCGAAGCAGAGACCAATGGTAGGTGTCTGGAGCACTGCCTATAATTATCTTGTACCTATGATTTTAAATATTGTAATTACTGTTATGTTACTTCCACAGTATGGAAATGTATATTCCGTTGAAATGCTTGCAGCAGCATGTAAAGTCTGTGTTGCAGTTTCAGCAGCCGGACTGATTTTATGCTGCATCGGTGTTACGGACATTGACAAGCCGGAGAACTTTAAGGGTGTGAGTACCACAAAGAAAAATGAACCGGTCAAATTTAAAGATATGGTGGAATTAGTGAAATCCAACCGTGCATTACAGTCCTTTATCGTAGCGGCAAGTTCCGATAAGATCGCAAGCCAGACAGCAAGTCAGGCAGTGGTCACAACGATGTTATTTGGTATTATTATCGGCAATATACAGCTTGGAACAATCCTCAGTGTGATCGGAATGCTGCCGTCTATCGTGTTTGCATTTATTGGTGCAAAATATGCCGGAAAGCACGGAAACAAAGAATCAATGGTGACATGGACTTATGTATGCATGACAGTGACAGCTATACTTGTCGTATTATTTATACTGATCGATCCAACGCTGATCGCGACAGCAGCGCCGATGATGATCGCGTATGTCGTACTTACTTTAATCTTAAATGGAGCTAAAATGTGCGTTACGATGTCAAGCAATGCCATGATGGCAGATATTATTGACTATGAATTAGACAGAAGCGGTAAATTCATACCGGCAGCAGTGACAGGAACTTACAGTTTTATCGACAAACTGGTATCTTCTTTCAGCGCGGCAATCGCAACCGGACTGGTAGCACTGATCGGATATACATCGACAATGCCACAGCCATCCGATCCATCCACACCGGCAATTTTCTGGATGACGATGAGCCTGTACTTTGGACTTCCACTGATCGGTTGGGTATGTACACTCTGCGCAATGAGAAAAACACCGCTCTCAAAAGAAAAAATGGAAGAAGTGCAGAAGAGCATTCAGGAGAAAAAGCAGGCAGAAGTAGAAAAAGTGATTGATGAGATGAAATAAGCAGAGACAAAAAAGTCTGAACACAGACAGAAAATACAGGAGGAATGACAAAGATGAGACAGACGACAGTATTGGATAAAAACTGGATTTTTTATAAAAACCCGGACAGTGTGGAAGGGGAAAACGTAACACTTCCTCACACCTGGAACGCAGTGGATGGGCAGGACGGTGGAAACGATTACTACCGTGGAACCTGTAAATATGCCTGCACATTCAAAAAACCGGAGATGGATCAAAACGGAAAGGCTTATCTGGAGTTTGACGGAGCAGCCATGACGGCAGATGTGCTTGTAAACGGAACAGAGCTTTTCCATCATGAAGGTGGATATTCCAGATTCCGTGTGGATGTCACAGAACATTTAAAAGAACAGAATCAGTTAGAAGTGCTCGTTGATAATTCCGATAACACAAAAGTCTATCCGCAGAAGGCAGATTTCACATTTTACGGCGGACTGTACCGCATGGTGAAGCTGGTGACTGTGCCGGAAAACCATTTCTGCATGGAGTATGCAGGAAGTAATGGTATTAAGGTGACACCGGAGGTAACGATTTTAGACGCCGGAGCAAAAAAGGCAGACGCAGAAGTGACCGTGGAACTCTGGATAGAGGGAAAATCTGCTGACGTTATGGTGACGGTGGGAGATGAGAAAAAGAGTGTTCCTGTAGAGCATGGATATGCAAAAGCAGTGTTTGATCTTACCGATGTACATCTCTGGGATGGCGTGGATGATCCGTATTTATATACGGCAAAAGCGGAACTGTCTGATGGAGACAGCGTGGAGACAACCTTTGGATGCAGAAGTTTTTCCATTGATCCGCAGAAAGGATTTTTCTTAAATGGAAGGTCTTATCCGCTTCGCGGTGTGAGCCGTCATCAGGACCGCGCCGGAGCAGGCAATGCGCTGACAAATGAGATGCACCGTGAGGATATGGAGATCATAAAAGAGCTTGGAGCGAATACCATCCGTCTTGCACATTATCAGCATGCGCAGGAATTTTATGATCTGTGTGATGAAAACGGTATGATCGTATGGGCAGAAATTCCGTACATTACGATGCACATGTCAGATGGAACAGAGAATACATTAAGCCAGATGAGAGAGCTGGTCGTTCAGAATTACAATCATCCATCCATCGTCTGCTGGGGACTTTCCAATGAGATCACTGCAGCAAGTGCCGTAAATGAGGAATTATTGGAAAATCACAGAAAATTAAATGATCTGTGCCATGCACTGGATATGACAAGACCAACGGTTATGGCAGACGTGTTTATGCTGGAGACGGACAGCCCAATGTTGGAGATCCCGGATATGAACAGCTATAATCTGTATTTTGGCTGGTATCTGGGAGAGTTAGAACAGAATGACAGTTTCTTTGACGCGTATCATAATACATACCCGGATCGTGTGATCGGACTTTCAGAGTATGGCGCAGACGCCAATCCGGCTTACCACAGTGCAAATCCGGAACGGGGCGATTACACAGAGGAATATCAGTGTATTTACCATGAGCATATGGCAAAAATGATCGGGGAACGCCCGTATCTGTGGGCAACACATGTCTGGAATCTGTTTGATTTTGCGGCAGACGGAAGAGATGAGGGTGGAAAACACGGCGTGAACCAGAAAGGTCTTGTGACCATCGACCGTAAGCTGAAAAAAGATGCCTTTTATCTGTATAAAGCATATTGGAGCAAAACTCCATTTGTCCATGTATGCGGCAGACGTTATGTGGACCGCACCGAAGATGTGACGGAGATCAAGGTTTATTCCAATGAGCAGAGCGTCACACTCTTTGTGGACGGTGTGGAGAGAGAGACAGCAGAGGGCTCTAAAGTATTTAAATTTGAAGTCCCGATCACAGAAACACACAAGATCAGGGCAGTGTCCGGTGCCTGTGAAGATGAGATCACCGTGAAAAAAGTAGAAAAATCAAATCCGGATTATATATTCAACAAACAGGGAGATGTTGTCAACTGGTTTGACCGGGATGATTTTAAGGCAGACCATTATTCAATCTCGGATACGCTCGGAGAGCTTGCACAGAATGAGATGGCAAACGCGATCGTACAGCGTCTGATGGCACAGGCATCAGCAAGCCGTGGTGATGTGGCAGAAAGTGTGAAAGATAACCCGGCATTGCAGCGCATGATGCAGCGGATGACATTAGTCAGCCTTTTAAAACAGGCAGGTGATGCGGTGAGTGAAGAACAGATGAAAGCGCTCAACGACGCATTACAGAAAATCCCGAAAAATCAGGCATAGGAAAGGGCTGGTTACGAACATGACAAAAGCGATACAGCAGATTATGCTTGGAACTGTGACAAAGAATGAAAAACAGGCTGCAGAATCTTTAAAAAGGATTAAGGCAGCCGGATATGATGGTATTGAACTGAATGGGTTTATGATAAAACCGACCTCTTTTCTGGTCAGAATGCTCACAAAAGCAGCCGGTATGCCGGTCGGAAAAGGAGGGAATTACGACTGGAATGCCCTCGTGAAAGAGGCAGGACTTGTCGTGACAAGTATCCATGAGGATCTTGGCACGATAAAAAGAGAGCCGGAGACCATTATCAGGGAGGCTGAAAAATTTGGCACAAAATACGTGGTCATCACTGGAATGTACCGTTTTGACTATTCAGATAAAAAGGTTAGTGTGATAGGCACAGACGGAAAGCTCAGTGATGAAAAAGAAGATTATATTGAGTCACGCGGCGGCAAAACAGGTGCAATTGCACGTTATACAAATGTTATTAACGGAGCATTTGAGGCAGTTAAGCTGGCAGATGGAAATTATGTACTGCGCCAGCAGTTAGATGAGAGTGTGCAGGGTGTTGGTTCAGCTTGGAACGGCTCTAATGCAGAGGTGCTGATAGGTGATTACCGATGGATGAATTACCGTGCAAATGTTGATGTGCAGTTTGAACAGACAGAAGCTAAAAGTTCATCTGCTGTCATAGCAATTCGTCAGACAGGTGGAGGAGCAGCAATTAAAGATTCTTCGGGCTATTCTTTTGAGATTGATAAAGATGGTGCTTGGAAGCTGTACCGCAAAAAAGTAACCATTTTGGAAGGAACAATTACAGACAACAGCATATTTAAACAGGGCTTCAATCAGTGGAACACTTTGTCGCTGGAAGGCAAAGAAAACCAGATTACAGCATACGTTAATAATAAAGTGGTTGCTACATACACTGATACAAACCCTGTGACATCAGGAAGAATTGCTTTAGGCGGTACATACGCTGCGATGGATTTTGATAATCTTACAGTTAAAAAGATTGAGAATACAGCTCCGTATTATGAAGAATTTATTGACAATATGCAGCAGTACGAGTTAAATGATGTAACAAAATCTAAATTAGTATTTAATGACAAGTGGTCACACCAGTGTGGTCAGGGAATGTATGTATATGATCGTACAGCATCATACAGCACAGGCACAGGTGCTTTTTTGACATACACATTTAAGGGAACCGGAGTAGATGTTTTAGGCTATATGAAAGCTAACAAGTGTAAGATAAAGGTGACTGTTGACGGTAAAGTGGTCGAGACTGAGGCAGCAGTTAATCAGGCAGAGGACAGCAGAACAAATTATTCTCTCCGAAATTTGAAATATGGAGAACATACAGTTACATTTGAAGTTGTGAGCGGTCAATGGTGTATAGATGCTATCGGCATATGTTCGGCAACATACGAAAAAGACTTAAAGAGGGGCACAAAATTTGACGTTTCAAAAGTGACATACACAGTTAACGATGCTAAGAAAAAGACAGTGACATATACAAAACTGAACAATAAAAAGGCAAGTGCTGTAGTTCCTAAGACTGTTAAGTACAATGGCGTTTCTTACAAAGTTACTGAGGTTGGAACTAATGCATTTTCAAAGTGTCAGGATTTAAAGAAAGTTACAATCGGTGCAAATATAACAAAGATTTGCAAGAAAGCATTTTATAACAGAAAGAAATTAACACAGATTACAATAAATAGTAAGCTATTAAGGAAAATTGAGTCTAATGCAATTTCCGGTATTTCAAAGAAAGCTGTTATTAAATGCCCTAAGGCAAGGAAAGCTGACTATAAGAAAATGCTGAAAAAATCGACAGGATACAAGAAAACGATGATAGTCAAATAGTAAACGATAAGCGAATAAGCCCATTCGTTTTGAGTGGGCTTATTTTATGTCTTGCGGTGACTATAACTGTAATTCAATAGTCCTGTTTATAGGTTTATATGGAGTAAATTTAACACCGGCAGAATTCATCATTCTTTTTGCTGCTATGACAGAAGGTGTATCAGAATACTTATCTGACATATAAATGACTTCTTTTATTCCGGATTGAATAAGAGCTTTTGTGCATTCATTGCATGGAAAGAGGGTAGTATATATTTTTGCGTTTTTTAAATTTGTTCCTGTATAGTTTAACAACGCATTTAACTCTGCATGGCATACATAGAGATACTTTGCATCCAGCTCGTTGTCTGAGTTTCGCTCCCACGGATATTCATCATCAGAACAGCCAAGAGGCATACCGTTGTAACCGACGGATAAGATTTTGTTGCTTTCGCTGACAATACAGGCGCCTACGCTTGTATGGGGGTCTTTGCTCCTCTCAGCAGATAGGAGAGCAATACCCATAAAATATTCATCCCATTTTAAGTAATTTTCTTTCTTCATTGTTTGTCTCCTGTTAGATCTTAATTATATGATGCAATGGTCAAAATACCTTTTGTCCCCAACATCATTATGTGTATATGAAAAAAGAGCTGCCCACACCATTGGCAACTCTTTAAGTTTTAAATAGATTACGCGATTTTATTTACAGCAATTGTAATACGAGAAATCTTTCTTGAAGCTGTTTTCTTGTGGAAAACACCTTTGCTTGCAGCTCTATTGATTTCAGAGATTGCTGTTGTTAAAGCCTTAGAAGCAGCGTCCTTGTCTCCTGCTGCGATAGCAGCGTCAACACCTTTGACAGCTGTCTTAACTTTAGACTTGATTGCTTTATTTCTCTCTGCATTTCTGCGATCAACTAAAATTCTTTTCTTTGCTGATTTAATGTTAGCCATTCCTTACACCTCCCAATTGTGAAATCTTTTGTTTCATCAAACCGGACACGGTCGCTTTGAAGTAAACATACTCATTTATCATAGTGATTATTTTGACATTTGTCAAGGCTTTTTTGATGATTTTTTACGCTTTTTTTGATGAATTGTAGCAGGCTGAGCTGTTACGAATTTTTTATTTGTTTTGAGGTGTATATTATTGCTGGATTTAGGGAAAAGTAAATTATATTAGTAAAAACTGGGCTATTGTCCACAACGTAGGCGTGAACAGCAGCAAAAACAGGAGGTTTTATGCTTAGCAGAGTGACAGACCTTGCGGTTGAGGTGAGGGAAAGTTTCCCGGATGATAATGTGGAGATTTCAGGTGTTCAAATAGAAAAGACTGATACAGGAATTTTAGGTATCACAATGACTGTCGTTGACATTAAAGATGAACATGGTGCAGAAGCGATGGGAAAGCCTGTAGGAGAATATATTACGCTTGAGTTTTCTGACAGGGGATGGAGAAAAAGTGATGAGGAAGGCTTTGAAAAAGTTTTTGCAGGTATTATCGAAAAAATGATATTAAAAAAGACACATGGAAACAGAAAAATAAAAGTTTTGACAGCCGGTCTTGGAAACAGATATGCGACACCAGATATGCTCGGAAACAAGGTCATAGAGTATATAGATATAATTCCGGAAAAAATTTGTGCCATTGCACCGGGAGTTTTGGCTCAGACAGGAATGGAGACATGTGACATTATTAAAAAAATAGTTTCAGAAGGCGGATTTGATTATATTCTGGTTATAGATTCGCTCTGTTCAAGACATACTGAGAGACTGTGCCATACAATTCAGGTGACCGACACGGGAATATCTCCGGGGGCTGGGATTGGAAACGTGCGAAAGGAGATAAATGAGAGGATTATGGGGATACCGGTTATTGCCATAGGAGTACCAACAGTTGTATCAATGGCAACCGTTGCATATGACTGCATAGAGGAAACTCTTCTTGGACAGGGATTTTCACAGGAAGAAACAGATATATTCCTGCGTCAGATGTCCAATGAAAAATACAGCGGTCTTTTTGTTACACCTAAAGATATTGATGAGCAGATTTTTTTTATCGGAAAAGCAATTGCCGGAGGGCTTAACAGTGCTTTAAATTCGATTATATTAAATTGAGTTGTTTTTGCCGGAAATGTTTTGATGCAGAGATTGATATAAACTTCTCGGCTGAGCAAAAAATATTCATATCAAAAGTTTTTTTGCATATTTTGTTCTTAGAAGATGTAAGATGCTGCCATGTTACTGCCCTGCAAGGTTTACGGGCAGGCAGTAATGCTGTCAGAAAGAGAAGGACATGATATATGAAAAATACAAAGAAAATTATTGTTATGATTGTTGTTATCATTTGGGTGGCAAGTTTTTTTGCCGTGAGACTGAAAAAATTAGATATTGGCAATAAAATACAAAATATGGTTACTGCCGGCCTGGTAAATTTCGGATATTCAAATTCTTCTGCTATAAGTATGGCAAGAAACGGAAGTGATGTTCCTCTTTTACTTAAATTTATAACTAAAACAAGCTCTGGAGTTTCGTATATGGTTGAACACGGAAACAGGTTTAGGAGTGTTGCCGAAAAAGAAGCTGAAAAGACAGCTATGACGTGGGTTGGCATAAACAGCAGAAAAAAGATATGGAGTGGAATGTCGGGTGAACTTTATATGAATGCATGTCAGGAGGAAAATGAGGACTTGGAACTGGCAAAAAAAGAGAATGAGGCGGCAAAAAAAGAAGAAAAATTGAAGGGAGACTCTGAGAAGATAAAACAAAGGGATATAGTAATAAGCCGTAATAAAACAGCATCCTTAAAAGAAAATATTAAAAAGGTTAATACATTGAAAAAAGGTCTTAACAGAAATTATCTTCTGAAAAATTTTTATATAGCGGACTCTACTACTTCCATTGACAATAATGTTTTTAATGTAAAAAAACTTTTATCGTCAGATTTAAGAATTAAGAGAAACTCTAACAAACCGCAAATACTTATATTTCACACACATGGCGGTTCAGAAGCGTTTTGTGACAGCAAAAGCGGTGTGACAGCTCAGTCCATAGTAGGAGTCGGAACAACACTTACATATAATTTAAAAAAATACGGTTACAACGTGATACATGATACGACAAAGTATGACATAATAAACGGAAGAATTGACAGAAACAGAGCATATAACAATGCGGCAGAACATGTGAAAAGAACATTGAAAAAATATCCGTCAATACAGGTTATAATAGACCTGCACAGGGATGGCGTAGGAAATAAAGTACACAGAACGACTGTAATAAACGGAAAGAGAACGGCGCAGGTAATGTTTTTTAACGGATTGTCGAGAAACCGCAACGGAAATATCGGATACCTTTATAATCCTAATCTGCAGTATAATCTTGCATTTAGTCTGCAGCTAAAACTAAAATGCATGGAAAATTATAACGATTTTGCAAAGCCGGTATATCTGAAAGGATACCGTTATAATCTCCATCTGAGAAAAA
>QWCE01005623.1_pt1 | contig 11347 bp, 6 predicted proteins | sample 1972531 | NCBI WGS metagenome assembly QWCE01 (sample SAMN09866716, study PRJNA288562) | Human gut metagenome isolate term4_stool, whole genome shotgun sequencing... | reverse complement strand
AACCAGAATGGGTAACACTTGGAGCAGGAATCGTTTATGATTCGATCGCTGAAAATGAATACCAAGAAACCGTCAATAAGGCAAAATCGATGACAAGGATTGGAGAAGAAGGATGAAGTATTGTTTTGGCGTAGATATCGGTGGTACGACAGTAAAGATGGGGTTATTTGCTGAGAATGGTGATATCAGAGATAAATGGGAAATTGTGACAAAGACAGAAGATGAAGGAAAAGCGATCCTTCCTGATGTTGCAGCAGCGATCAGCGGGAAGATGGAAGAGCATCATCTGACGAAAGAAGATATCAAGGGAATCGGAGTCGGAGTTCCTGCACCGGTTACCGCAGAAGGTGTGGTAAATGGAAGTGCCAATCTTGGATGGAAATATAAAGAAGCAAAAAAAGAACTGGAAGAGCTGACCGGAATGAAAGCCACATTTGGAAATGATGCGAATGTGGCAGCACTTGGTGAAATGTGGAAGGGCGGCGGAGCCGGATGCAAGAATCTGGTAATGGTGACGCTTGGAACAGGTGTCGGCGGTGGTGTGATCGTTGGCGGAAAAATCGTAGTCGGACAGTTCGGAGCCGGTGGAGAGATCGGTCATATGTGTGTGAATTACCATGAGACAAAGCAGTGTGGATGTGGAAGTTATGGATGCCTGGAACAGTATGCATCTGCAACGGGAATTGTCCGTCTTGCAACAGAGAAGCTGGAGTCAGAGACAAGATCAACACTTCTGAAAAAGGAAGAGCTTTCTGCAAAGGCAGTATTTGATGCTGTAAAAGAGGGGGATGAAGTTGCTACAGAGATCGCTACAGAGATGGGCGAGTATTTAGGACATGCACTTGCAAATATCGCAGCAGTGCTTGATCCGGCAATCTTTGTAATTGGCGGGGGAGTTTCCAAGGCAGGAGATGTACTGCTTCCATTTATTGAAAAGCCGTTTAAAGACAGAGCGTTCTTTGCAAGCCAGAATGTAAAATTTGCACTTGCTACATTGGGAAATGATGCAGGAATTTGCGGTGCGGCAAAGATGGTTCTGGGAGATTAAGGGCAGATAGCCGATGCATAATGATATCAAATAAATGAGAAATGAGCCGGAGTTTATGTCTATACGACTAAACTCTGGCTCATTGATTTTTGTCAGAATTACGAATTACGGTGCGGGCTGAACATCCGGTTCAGACGGAGTGGGAACAGTTCCACTGTTATCACCGTTCGTTCCGGAAGGATCATCACCATTTGCAGAGTTATTCGGATCATCAGAATTATCAGGATCTTCAACAGAAGGATCATCATTGGAAGGTTCCGGTGCAACATAATGACCGGAACAACTCTGGGTTGGAGCATTATCTTTTGCAAAATACTCTGTCAGAGAAGGACAACTGCCGGTAGCGAGAAGTCCGGTTCTGGTACAGATCGTCTTCTGAACCACAGAAGAAGGAATTTCGAAATCTTTATATGCAAGACTTTTCGTTTCCTGAATCCGTTCCATGATATTTTTCCACAATTTCTGATGCCAGCTCTGACTCAGGTTACTCATGGTTTTTGATTCATCATATCCACCCCATACGGAAGCTGTATAATATGGTGTATAGGCAGCAATCCAAAGGTCATTACTTTCCTGGCTGGTACCGGTCTTTGCAGCAACAGGCATATTGCTCAGACGAGCCGAACCTCCGGTTCCTCCTGCACCATTTACAACATCCTCCATTGCACTGGTAAGAAGATAAGCGGTGGAGTCTTTGATGACTTCGTGGCTCAGAGGAGTGGTGTTATCCAGAAGAACATTGCCATCATGGTCAAGAATCTGGGTATACAGAGTAGGTTCTATATAAGTTCCACCATTGGCGATCGCTGCGTAAGCTGCGGTCAGTTCTGTATTGTAGACACCGAGAGTCAGTCCTCCGAGTGCTTTTGCCTGGGAATTTTTGTCGGCATCGGTCAGTGTTGTAAATCCGAAGTTGAGAAGATAGTCATAACTCTCAGTTTCTCCTACATAATCCGTCAGAGTCTTTACAGCAAGTACGTTCATGGAATGCTCGATTCCATAGCGGACTCTGGTTGCACCGATATACTTTTTATCCCAGTTCTTAACTTCCTGACCATTCTTGTATTCATACGGTTCATCATCAATCGTAGTAGCAAGGGTCAGCTTATTTTCATTGAGGGCAGGTGCATAGGATGCCAGGATCTTGAAACAGGATCCCGGCTGTCTGTAAGAATCAGTTGCACGGTTCAGGGAAAGACTGGAAGTCTTTTCGCCACGTCCACCGACTATAGCTTTGATCTGTCCGGTATACTGATCCATCACAACGACAGAAGCCTGTGGCTGTGGTGAAAGCTCGATCCGTTCATCTACAGTATCTCCGGCTGCCTCATCAATGTTCAGGGTACTCTTATAGTTGTTGATTGCATTCTGGGCTGCATCCTGCGTACTGAATACGAGAGGATACTGATCCCCGGTTGTACTGGAAATATAGGCTGCAAGCTGTTCTTTACTGTAGTTCTCAGAAGTACCGTCTGTATGATGGACTGTAAGTGCGTAATCAAGTCCCCATTCACTTCCGGCAAGGTAATTGTCTACATTGGCAACTTCCCCATCGCAGATCGACTGGATATCAGCGTCCTGCGTAGCTGTGATCGTAAGTCCGCCACTGTAGAGCAGGTTGTAAGCCTGCGTTTCAGAGTAGCCCTTTTTATTTACCAGATCTTTTACAATCTGCTTGATCAGGGCATCTACAAAATAGCTGTATGGTTTGCTTGTCTGCGTATTGGATGCCGTCTCTAAAATCCGGTCGTAAACATTATCTGCCATGGCTTCGTCATATTCTGTCTGATTGATGAAACCGAGTTTCTTCATATTGTTCAGTACTTTTTCACGACGTCTGGCATTGACATCCGGGTGCTTGACCGGATCATTCCCGGATGGACTCTGGGTAATTCCTGCAATAACGGCACATTCTGAAAGAGTAAGATCTGCAGCATCTTTATTGAAATAACGCTTTGCGGCAGTCTGAACACCAAGACATCCCTGACCGAGATTGATGGTATTCATGTATGCTTCCAGAATTTCTTTTTTTGACATCTGCTTTTCAATTTTGAGAGCAAGATACTGTTCCTGTATCTTACGCTCGAAACGTTCAGAATTTGTCTCATTGACAAAGTTAGGGAATACATTATTTTTAATGAGCTGCTGGGTCAGAGTACTTGCACCTTCTGTGAAATGAAAGCCGTGAGTGACACCTACAACTCCTGCACGGATGATTCCCTGGAGATCAATTCCGTTGTGCTTATAGAAACGTTCATCCTCGATGGCAACAAAAGCATCACCCATATACTTGGAAATTTCGTCATATTTCTTGTATACACGGTTGGAATCAGAATCTTTAAGCTGTTCCAGCACGGTTCCGTTCTGATCTACAATGGATGTCGTATACCCCTGAGGAAGGATATCCTTAGCGGTAACTTCCGGTGTATTATCAATGACATGCTTGACAAACACACCACCTGCGGCAACACCGACGATCCCGAGCAAAAGGATGCACAGAACAAATGCCTTAAATAAACGGACACCGACACGTTTCTTTTTCATTCTCTTTTTAGAAGAAATCCGCTTCTTTCTTCTTGAAAGATTCGATTTTCCATAATTCACGAATAAAATCCTCCTTTTTTCACTTCTATGATTATATCAAACTTACCTTTTTAAATAAAGCTAAAAATAAAAAGTTCATATTTTAAGAAGTAAAACTTAAGAAAATCTTGCAGTTTCATGGGCAGATGTATATCATAGGAGATAGCAAATATGAGAAAAATGAAAAGGAGCAACAGGTGGAAAGTTATCAGACAGTATACAGAGGCGGGATGGGAGAGATTATTGAAAAAAAATCCCGTTTTATAGCAGAAGTTTATCCGATAGAATCTGAAGAGCAGGCAGCTCAGATCCTGGAGGAGACGAGAAAAAAATATTGGGATGCAAGACATCACTGCTGGGCATATGTTCTTGGAAGAAATCCAGCTGCTGAGAGAATGAGCGATGACGGTGAACCGGCAGGGACAGCCGGAAAGCCAATCCTGGAAGTGATCCGGGGCAGAAAGCTGACGGATGTACTTGTTATCGTGACGAGATATTTTGGAGGAACACTGCTTGGAACAGGTGGACTGGTCAGGGCTTATACATCTGCGGCCATAGACGGACTGGAACATAGTGAAAGTATAACCAGAATCCATGGAATTAAACTGTTGATCCGGGCAGAGTACACAGATCTGGGGAAAATACAGTATCTGCTTGCAAGCCGGGATGTGATCCAGTTAGATCCGGTATATACAGATAAAGTGGAGTTGATGGCTTTAGTTCCGGTTGAGCAGATGAAAGGTCTGAAAGCAGATCTGATGGAAGGAACAAATGGACAGGTGGTTCTGGATGAAACGGTGCAGTGCTGGTTTGCACAGACGGAAGATGGTATCCGCATTTTTTCAGAGTGGGTGGAAGAGTAGAGAGAAGGCAGTAATAAAACTCTGTCGATGAGCATGGCAATGCAGAGAGTATGTTACGGGATATGTCACTGGAACTTTTCCGGGGTATTTTGACATAAAAAGAGACCTGCGGTCGGGAAAAATCTCCTGACTGCAGGTCTTTTAACCGTTCCAGTTAACGGAACACTACATATGGATTATGAAAATTCAGGCTCGATCAGACCGAAAGAACCATCTTTTCTTTTATATACTACATTTACTTCATCAGTCTCTGCATTGGAGAATACGAAGAAACTATGTCCGAGCAATTCCATCTGGATGCAGGCATCCTCAGGGAACATAGGCTTGATGCCGAATTTCTTTGTACGAACGATTTGAATTTCGTCATCCTCTGCTGCGTCATCTTCCGTCTCGAAAAATTCTTTTCTGAAGCTGTTTCCGGTAGATGTATAGGAAGTAGGATGTCCCTGGCTGCGGGCTACAAGCTTGTTCTTATATTTGCGAAGCTGACGCTCGATGACCTCTTCCACAAGATCAATGGAGACATACATATTATCACTGGTCTGTTCAGAACGAATGATATTTCCTTTTACCGGAATTGTGACCTCGATCTTCTGACGTCCCTTTTCAACGCTGAGAGTTACATTAATTTCTGTCTCAGGAGTGAAGTACCTTTCAAGTTTTCCTAATTTCTGTTCGATAGCATCCTTTAATCCCGGTGTTACCTCAATATTTTTTCCGCTGATAATAAAATTCATGCTGCTCAACTCCTTTGTTCAAATTATACAGAAGAAATGGTGAGTTCTATCTGTATTATGGATATATTATAACATAAACTTCCGCTTCTGTATATAAGAAATCCGGTCAAATTCAGAAAAAACCGAAAATTGACCGGAAGTGTGCGACAATATCTTCTATAATAAAAGGAGGTTTCAACTGCTCGTGCGAACAGATTATTTATTGATCATACTACGCTTTCTCATTCTTGAATCCAGGATTTTCTTCCGGATACGGAGATTCTTAGGAGTAACCTCCAAAAGCTCATCTGTATCAATAAAATCAAGTGCCTGTTCCAGACTTAAAATACGTGGCGGAGTCAGGCGGAGTGCCTCATCAGCACTGGAAGAACGGGTGTTGGTCAGATGCTTTGTCTTGCAGACATTCAGCTCGATATCTTCTGCCTTACCATTCTGTCCGATGACCATTCCAGAATAAACCTTTTCACCTGCACCAATAAAGAGAGTACCACGTTCCTGGGCACTGTAAAGTCCGTAAGTTACAGACTCACCGGTCTCGAATGCGATCAGAGATCCCTGCTTACGGTACTGGATATCTCCTTTATATGGAGCATATCCCTCAAAACTTGTATTGATGATACCATTTCCCTTTGTATCAGTCATGAACTCACCACGGTATCCGATCAGACCACGTGCAGGAATCAGGAACTCAAGACGGGTATAACCTCCGTTGGAAGGTGCCATGTTGCGAAGTTCCCCTTTCCGCTGACCAAGTTTTTCAATGACAACTCCGGTAAATTCATCCGGGACATCAATATAGGCAAGCTCCATAGGTTCTGTCTTCTTCCCGTTTTCATCTGTATGGTAGAGAACTTCTGCTTTACTTACTGCGAACTCATATCCTTCACGACGCATATTCTCGATCAGGACAGAAAGGTGAAGCTCTCCACGACCGGAAACTTTGAAGCTGTCGGCATTCTCAGTCTCTTCTACACGGAGGCTGACATCAGTATTAAGCTCACGGAAAAGACGGTCACGAAGATGACGGGAAGTTACGAACTTTCCTTCCTGTCCGGCAAATGGACTGTCATTTACGATGAACTGCATGGAGATCGTAGGCTCTGAGATCTTCTGGAAAGGAATTGCCTCCGGTTTCTCAGGAGAGCAGAGAGTATCTCCGATGGAAATATCTGCAATACCGGATACGGCAACGATTGCTCCGATGGTAGCTTCTTTTACTTCCACACGGTTCAGACCATCAAACTCATAAAGTTTACCGATCTTGACACGCTGCTGCTTGTCAGGATCATGATGATTCACAACAACCATGTCCTGGTTGACAGCGATCGTACCGTTCTCAACTTTACCAACTCCGATACGTCCAACATATTCATTGTAGTCGATGGTACTGATGAGCATCTGGGACGGAGCTTCAGGATCTCCCTCCGGTGCCGGAATATAGTCAAGGATCGTCTCAAATAAAGGCTTCATATCCTGCTTTTCATCAGAAAGGTCGAGGACAGCAACCCCGGCTTTTGCAGAAGCGTATACAAAAGGACACTCCAACTGGTCATCCGATGCACCGAGATCAATAAACAGTTCGAGAACCTCATCAATCACATCGTCAGGTCTTGCCTCCGGGCGGTCGATTTTGTTGATACATACAATAACCGGAAGGTTCAGCTCAAGAGCTTTTCTTAATACGAATTTGGTCTGCGGCATAGCACCCTCAAAGGCATCTACAACAAGTACAACACCATTTACCATCTTAAGGACACGCTCCACCTCTCCGCCAAAGTCAGCATGACCAGGAGTATCAATGATATTGATCTTAACCCCATTATAATGTACGGCAGTATTTTTGGAAAGAATTGTGATTCCACGTTCACGTTCAATATCGTTGGAGTCCATGACACGTTCTTCTACTTCCTGATTTTCACGGAATACACCGCTCTGCTTTAAAAGCTCGTCAACCAGAGTTGTCTTACCGTGGTCAACATGGGCGATAATTGCAACATTTCTTACATCTTCACGCTTTGTCTTCATAAATTTATACACTCTTTCTTTATCTGTCTAAAATTCACTCATATCTGTAACTTCCTTATTTTATCACAAAAAATGAAATTTACAAGATAGAAATAGAAATAGAGATTGTTCGGGATGCATCAAAAAAGAAAAACAGAAAAAATACAAATAAAATAAACTGTTCAAAATAAACAAAAATAATTTTAAAAATAACGAATAAATGTAAAATTTGTGTAAAATGTCAGCTGGAATAAAGATGGAGACATGTTATTATTATAATAATATAATCTTGTGGAGATTTCGGAACTGTCAATTTGACTGCCAGCCCGGGCAGATGATGGTGACCGGAAGCGAGAAAAAGGAGGAAAAAGATGAGGAAAAGGAAGACGGGTGCGTTAGCTGTATTGCTGGTATTTATGATGGCATTTGCCAATATATTTGGCATGATGCCGGCAATCAGTGTGGCGGCACAGGAAGAAAAGCAACAGGAAGTAACGGTAGAGAGGGCATCAGAGCTGGTATATGGTGAGCAGTATCTTCTTGTCGGAGGAACAGCGGGCAAGACTTCGGGCAGCGAAGATGATCTATACGCAGTGGTTGGTGCAACAACCCACAGTGGCAGCAAAGCAGGCAGTGTACTTGATAAAGTAGAAGTTTCCGGGCTGGATTTTTCAGATGCTGAAAACCAGCTTACAGCACAGGAAACGAATCTGTGGACAGCAGTCGAGGGCGAAAATGGAACGGTTGCACTTTACAATAAGGCTTCAAATAAATATATGCACTTTGAGTCAGGGAACAGAGCTGTGACACTGACAGATGAAGCAACTTATTATGAAGCAGTTCTGACAGATCATCACGCAGCGGGAAAGGCTCTGGCTTTTCGTCTTGGAACATGGTATCTGAACTTTTCCGAAAGCCAGAATGGATTCTGTGCTTACGATGCATCGACCTATTCACAGAATGAGACAAAGGATACAAACCAGTATGCATTATATGAAGTGAAATCCGGTGTAACTCCGACTCCAACTCCGGATCCTGATCCGTCAGAGGGAGATGCAAAGGCGACACTTTTGTTCTGCTCTGATTTCCAGACGGGTACAGAAGTATCACCGTATCAGAGCGTATCGGACGTGCCGGAAAGTCTGACTTCTGTTATGACGAATATTTCAAAAGCAATCTATGATGATGGTGTTACAAAGATTGACCGTGTACTGGCAGTAGGAGATTATACAGCATATACAGGACGGTACAATTATGATGCAGATGCGACGATCGGTATTCAGGCATTTAAAAATATCATTCAGAACCGCTGGACGGATACAGATCAGTTCCTGTTTATCCAGGGAAATCATGATCAGGCAAATTATCCGTTTGATGAGGGTGCTAATGAATATGAAGATTATATTGTGTACTGTATCAATACGACTTATAATTCTTCAGAAATGGGTGGATTCCCATGGATGCAGGGAAGTACAGGAAGTGAAGCACAGGTAAAGAAAGCAGCTCAGAAGCTTGGTGATTATCTGGAAGGCTGTATTACAGCCGGAGAGACACGCCCGATTTTCATTATGGTGCATCTGCCACTGCATTTCAGCGGGCGTACAAGTTCTCTTTATGGAAATGGGGATAATCTGTATTCTTCCTATTTGTTTGATGTGATCAATACAGCCGCAGAAGATTTGGATATTGTATACCTTTATGGTCATAACCATTCTAAAGGATGGGACAATTATATCGGTGGTTCACGTGTGTTCAAACGGCCTGGAGATACGATTTTGATCCCGGATCTTACAAAGAAGAGCGGTAGTACAACTGACAGTTATACAAAAGAAGAACTTAATTTTACTTATATGAATGCCGGATATATCGGATATTTCCATGATGCGACAGCAGCAGATGAGCTGACAGCTACCGTATGCCGGATTTATGATGATAAGCTGGTTTTAAGCAGATATTCAGAAGACGGACTGATTGATATTGGATCTGTTGGTAAGAATAATACGAGATATAATGATTCAGCAATGATTCCGGCAACAGAACTGACACAGGCAACGGCAAGTCCGGTTCAGATCGATCTGAATCAGGTAGCTGTACCAAGTGTAACTCTTGAGGCAGCAAGTGGTAAAGTTGGTGAAAAGGTTGCATTGAAGGCAACAGTCAAGCATATCAAAGCATCCTCTTATAAGTGGAGTATAGAAGATCCGGCGATTGCAGATCTGACTGCAGAAGAAAATACAGCAGACGTCTTCTGCAAGAAAGCCGGAAGTACGAACGTAAAAGTTACAGTGACAGATACAGACGGAAATACGACAGTTGGACAGGCGGTGCTGGAAGTAAGTTATGACCAGACTGCAGGTGCATCAGCAAAAATTCAGGATGCGGATGGAAATGGAGTAACAACTGCAGGAAAGAATGAAAGAATGATCCTTAAAGGAGCATTATCTGGAATACCGGAAGTAGTTTCTTATAAGTGGTCAGTATCTGATCCTGAACTTGCAGAGCTTGAAGATGCTGATTCTGCAGAGACGGCTGTAACATTTAAAGGAAAAGGTGAAGTGACCGTAACTCTGCTGGTTACGTATAAAGATGCACAGGGACAGCAGCAGACAGTGACAGCGGATACAAAAGTTACTGTATCGGAAATTCCGACATATAAGCGAGCAGCAGAGATGAAACCAGGAAAGAGTTACCTCATCATTGGTTCTTCAGGAAAAGCTTTAAATGCAGAGATCAGTCCGGTTGGCGGAGTCGCATGTATTGCAGGAACAGAAATGCAGACAGCAGATCTGGGCAACGCAGGTGATGTTATAAAAGGGGAGTATAGTGCGTTACTTTGGACAATCGAGAAAGATGCGAACGGACAGTATACCCTTTATAATAAAGCAGCGAAAAAATATCTTTCTTTAAGTGCATCAGAGCGAAATGTGAATCTGACAGATACGCCAGTGAAGCTGTCAGTAGAAAAAGGAGCATTAAGTAATGGCAGCGGTTTCTGTGTGGCATTTTACAATGGAACAATGTATCTGAACCACTCCAAATCCAAGCAGGCATATTGCGGATATTCAGGTGAGACGGTTACAAATGCAAATAATCAGTTCGCAATTTACGAACTGGTAGGGGGAGAAGCAGTCAAGACTACTTATACGGTTACATTTAACAGCTGGGGTGGAAGTGCTGTAGCTGCCCAGACCGTTGAAAAAGGAGCAAAGGTGACAGAGCCTTCAGCACCGACATTAGAAGGATATACATTTGCAGGATGGTATACAGATGAAGCATGTACCACGCAATGGAATTTTGCGACAGGTGTTGTGGACAGAAATCTGGAATTGTATGCAAAATGGAATGAGATTGAAGTACCGGAGCCGGTGATCGATACAGCAGAGCTTCAGAAACTGGTTGATGAAATGGATCGGGTTGATCTTGAAAAGTATGAGAAGGATGCAGCCTACGATGCATTTGTGGCAGCCCTGCAGAATGCGAAAGCAGTGCTTACAGATCCAGAGAGCGAGCAGGCAGTAGCAGAAGCGAAGGCAGCCCTGACAGAGGCATATGCAAATCTGAAGCTGATCGAGATGCCGGAACCGGAACCGACACCGACACCGGAACCGACACCGGAACCGACACCGACGCCGGGCAAAGATGATAAGACTCCAGGAACAGATAAAAATGATAAGACTTCAGGAACAGGCAAAGATAATAAAAATCCTGGAAAGGGAACGACTACAACGACACCGGCTAAAGATAGCAGTAAGGTAGTTCCGACCGGAGACAGTACGGAAGGAATGATGGTAGTTCTGTGCATGATGGCAGCCGCAGCAGGCGTGATCGTGATCAGAAAGAAATCGGCAGAGAAGTAAAAACTTCGGTCAAATGCAACAGAAAAACTGAAAATGAACAGATCAGACGGGAATCTTCCAAAAAGCAGGGAGATTCCCGTTTTTACAGATCCGGACAGAGAGCGGAACCTGCAGGAGACGAATTCTGTCGAACGATTTCCATACTTTCGCCGTTCTATTCTTTTCTGTTTTGTCATATATTTTGTAGTGACTTGAAAATACGTAACAGAAGAAGGGAGAACTACAAATCATGTCAGATAAGATAATTGAGAACAA